>Ga0153940_1000002_pt1 | contig 308307 bp, 300 predicted proteins | sample TSNJ024MetaG_FD_104736 | JGI IMG/M metagenome (GOLD analysis project Ga0153940, IMG submission 104736) | Attine ant fungus gardens microbial communities from New Jersey, USA - TSNJ024 MetaG | ecosystem: Host-associated > Fungi > Mycelium > Unclassified | place: USA: New Jersey, Brendan T.... | reverse complement strand
GTTTTTAACACCTTTTTATGATAATATTTTTACATGAAGCAAAAATTGCTAAAAACTTTTTCATTTATGTCAAACTTTCTGTTTTGGCTGTGGGTTATTTTGGGTACCCCGCTTTGGATTTTTGGAGTTTTCTTTGATTGGGATACCAGTTTTTTTAGGGAATTTATAAAAAGCACAATTATAGAAGCTTTTATGTTTTTTACTGTTTTTGCAATACTTTACTATTTAAGAAAGCTTGCAAAGAAGCTGCTAGAAGCGAACCCTCAATAACTGCTCAAGTTTATAGTTATGTATAAAGATAATGCTGAGAATATAGTAATTTCTTATTAAACGCGCTTCTTGAGCTGCTCTTGCTTGTTGAACTTTCAAATCAGGGTCATTGGCGTTGAAGTCATACGTATCAAGTACAAGAGCATATAAGTCGCCGTTTTCTGTGAGTGTTGTGTACAGAATATCTGCATGGCCGAGTGCTAGTTTTAAATTTTTATCACTTTCAAAATATTTACTCGCCCCCTTAATTGTTTCACCTTGCACTAATTTGGGAAGATTATTTCTAACATGTTCTTGAAATTCCCGAGAGTTTGCTATTGCTTGTGACAAGCTGCTGTCCGCTCTAAAAACTACGCCCATGGCGTCATTTGTGCCAAGCTGTTCTTGCAGTTTTGCTTGAACAGTTTGTTGAAGTTCTTGTGAAGGGAGTTGTGAAACGCTGTAAACCACATTGCCGTTTTTGCTTATGTAGTCATTGCTTTGGTTAAAATCATGTGAAGACGCTTTCCACATTTCTTTTGCATCATAAGTTTTTCCTAAATTTTTAACATTTACCCTAAACATTCCTGTATCAACAGCTTGCTTCTGCGCTATTGGTAAAACCGTATTCTTGAATGGTTCACTTGGCATATATGGCGTTGGTACAGGATTTGAAGTGTAGTTTATCGAGTTCAAATCCAAGGGTTTTTGTGGCTGTGGTACTGTATTTATAGGTCTTGCGGCTCTGTTTTTTGCAGTGACTTCCTCGAAATTAGTTTGATAATTACGCAACTCCTCCATTACGGTTAAGTAGTCCCTGTTATGAGCTGATATTTTGATATTTCTAATTGCCCGATTATTTTTGTCGTACAGTTTTTCCATCAGGGCATGTGTTTCAAGCAGCTTGGTGTATTCACTTTGGTCTTTTGTCTTGATCAACTTATCCACAGTGTTTTTCATGCTGTCTTTGAGGAGGTCTTGGGAACTTTCTATTTTTGAAATTGAATTATCAATATGTGTATCATATTGCTCTATATTTCTGAAATTACCTGATTTTTGAGCTTCCAATTGTGCCTTGGCTGCTTCTTTTGCTACTTCAATGGCAATTTTTGCCGCAGCAACAGCAACTTGCGCAATAACTGCAACGACCGCCCCGACAGCATCGCCAAAACCTCCGCCGCCCGAGATATCGTCAAATGATACTCCACCTGTCAACACTGCACCTCCGCCATCCGCTGCGCTCATCCCAAAATTATTTAATTTGGTTCCTAGAGGAATATTCTTAAACAACTCTTGTAAAAGGTTTTTTGGTTGTTCGTCTTTGTATATTCCTTCATTCCGCATTCCCTCATTCCGATTTTCGCCCTGCTTTTTTCTTGCTTCTTCCCATTCGCCAGGGGCAACCCCGCTTGTATAGCTTCCACTCGGACCGCGCCCGCGCCAGTGTTCTTTGACGCGAGTGCCGTCATCTTTTATGTAAGCTTTTACGTGTACGGGTTCGTTTGAATAATTTGTCATTTTTAAATCTTCCTTTTTTATTAATAAATAAACATACATTTATTAGTATAACATTCTCTGTATATTTGTCAATGTTTGTTTATTTATATGCTTTATGTTAAAGTATTTTTATAAAGGATAAGGAGGCAAAATGCAGCCAAAAGCAATTCAACTTGAGAAATTCGGTATGGCGCTAAAGAACAGGCGTCATGCTCTGGATTTAACCATGAGGGAAGTGTCGGAACTTTCAGGGATAAGCCCCGCACTCATCGCAAAGCTTGAAAACGGTACTATGCCTAATTTTCCAAAGCCTTTGACCATAAAGCAACTCAGTAATGCCTTAAAATTTGAAGACGAACTTTTTGTTTTGGCGGATATTTTAGACAAGTATACAGAAAAAGAAAGCAGTGAAAGGACTTTTGAGCAAGAATTAAGAGAACTTCTTGCCACAAGGTCAAAATTAAATCCTCAAAACATTGAACAGGTTCTTTATTTTATTTCGGGGTTGGAAAAGCTGCAGGAGATTGACAAGCTTTAATTTTCTGTGTGTGCAAAAGACATACAGCATTCAGACAGCAGCTCTTCTTGTCGTTGCTACATAGTTGGCATATATAATTATATATGCCACCAGAGTCCGGCCAAAAATGCTACTCCGCTTCTGCCTCCGCTTCTCGCCATAACTTGAAAAAAGCCTACAAAGTCTTTTTCATGTTTTTTTTGAACTCCTGCGCCATATTCAGCAAAAGGTGTGACTGCTAATTGAGGAATCGAGGCGTCGGCAGGGAGAATACTTTTTGCGCTATTAATCATTGTCCAAATTTCAGTTACACTGAGATAGGGTTCCCAGCCGTTTTTTAAATTACACACGAGTTTAATGCTTGGAGCAATCTGAATTAAATGAAGACGACTGGAGGGAACTTCTCCGGTAAACTTATCCGTGTAACTCTGTGTTGCTATAAAACTGTAAGTCATGATGTAGTTTGGCTGTAAGATGACCTTGTCGTTAAACATTTTAATGTTGTAGCCTGTTCTTGATGACACATCAGGGCTTATCATAATAAAGTCGCTGCTGCTGTTTGATCTAACGCCAACTGCCTTGAATGCCGATGTCAGCGAGGTAAAGAAATTGCCCTTATAGATTATTCCCAAAGCACCCAGAAAACCGCCATTTTGATTGATGCTAACGTCATCATAGGACAATTTCGCCCCGGAATAACCTCCATATAAGGAATAAACGTATTCGAAACGGTCGCCGAATTCCTTTAATTTAAAATCATATCCTAAAAGATTACCGTAAGAAGTATTGTTTACAATAGTTCCATCAGTAAGCGATACTTTTTCGATGTTAAGATACGGCCTAATCCACAAACCGGAATCTTCAGGTTTTGCCATTAATGGTGAAAACGGTAATTGTCCCGTAATAGATGGTGATGCAATTGCAATTTTATCTTCAACATTCAATTTAATATTAAAATCTGCACTGATGAAATTGTTCGAGTTGAAGTCTGAAGTGTTTTGCTCTAAGTTTTGCTCTAACCTTATTTCTTCATAATCTGTTAGATGAACTTCACCGGCAGCCTCAGCAGGCAAATTAATGCTGACTATAAATACCGAGCCCGTAAGTAAAATAATTAAGAGTTTTTTGATATTAAAATGTTTTATAAAATAATACACTGTCTGATAATAGATTTTATAAATATCTGTGTAAAGCTCCAACGGGATATGCTTATGCATATCAATGAATGCCGCTATTTGTTATCGGCCTCGAAATACACTTTGTATATTTAATACAGAGAGCTTAAGAGAGAATATCTTTGAGTATTAACCTGCAGGCCTGTTTAGCAATCACTCCGAGGAATCAATTTTGTTGTTAAAGAAAATTTATGCTAAAGTAGGATATGACAGGTATTCGCCGGGAGTATGATATGAAAGTAGCAATACTATACATAGCCATAGGAAGATATACTATTTTTTGGGACGAGTTTTATAAAAGTTCAGAAAAATATTTCCTAAAAAATGCCCAAAAACACTATTTTATATTTACAGATGGCCAGATACCAAAAGGCATTGACAGAACAATTTTGTATCAGGAAAACTTGGGATGGCCGTTAAACACGCTTTTAAGATACCGTATGTTTATGAGAATAAAGAATGAACTAAAGGACTACGACTATGTCTATTTCTTTAATGCCAATATGGAATTTATAAGTCCCGTAACAGAAGAAAATATTATACCGAAAGCTGAAAATGATTATCTGATAGCTGCACTTCATCCGGTAAATAAAAAAGTAAAAAATCCCGATGATTTTGAATATGACAGAAATCCCGCTTGCAATGCGTATGTTCCGAAGGGACAAGGAAAACATTATTATCAAGCGGCAATATCCGGCGGCGCGGAAAAAGAGTATATGGATATGGTAGAAGAGTTATCCCGAGCCACAGATAAAGATTTGGAAAATAATATTATCGCGCAGTGGCACGATGAAAGTCACTTTAATTGCTATATGGCAAAAAGAAACCCTTTGGTCTTGGATTATAACTATATGCAGTCTGAAACAGGCAAACCTTGGATAAGATTAAAGCCCGGTGTAAAAATAATTCAAAGAGATAAGAGTAAATACAAATATGGCGGGCATGCATACCTTAGGGGACAGTCTGATGAAATAATTTCACTGCCGAAATTTATAATGCAAAAAATACTGCCCGAAGAGAAAAAATAAATCCCGTTTATTTTTAACTTTAAGTCAAAAAGCTTTACCGTTACATTGATTTTGCGGTCAAGTCGTAAGCACAGCCGGACAATAGTTTAGTAAAAGCTGCTGTTCGGTTTTTCGCTTTAAACCTTTTGTCTGTGTTAAAACATGGGAAAAATAATTCCCGAACAAAAAAGAGTCAAATAATTACTTGATTTAATTAAGCGATTGATTAATAATGTAAATATGAAAAGCATGGATGTTGAAAAATCTCACAAAAGGAATTCGGAAGAAACCAAAGGGCGCATACTGGATGTTGCACTTTTTCTTTTCGCCAAAAACGGTTTTGCACAAACTACCACAAGAGAAATCTGCGAAGGCGCCAATGTAAACATAAATCTCATTTACTACTATTTTGGCGGTAAAAAAGAACTGTATGATGCGCTAATTTTGAGAACGATTAACAAACAAACCGAGCTTATAAAACAACGTCTGGATATAAATTGTGACCTTGATAAACTCTCTTATCAGGAGAAAATAAACACGCTTTATACGTTCATTGACTTTATAGTTGACTTTCTCTATAAAAACATTTCTAAAGAGCAGGTAGCTTTCTTTCTTCAGTTCCAACAAAGCAAGGAAGACTTTCCGCAAATGCCCCCAGCTTATGCTTTTATCATAAGGCTTATGTCATCTATTTTGGGCAAGAACGTAAACACCACAGAGGTTGTTTTCAACGTTTTATTTTTAATGTCACAAATAGCTTTTCCCAGGTTAGTACCCCTGTTTTCTTTAAAAACGCTGGGACAGGAAGATTTTAATGAGACAGATATTAAATTTATAAAAGAACACATCAGAGAATACATTGACACTATGTACTTAAAGAAAAAGGATTAAAATGCCGCAAAAAGCCGTAAAATTTTTCGCACTGTTTTTGTGTGTAATATTTATTACCAACCCTGCCTGTGCAATTTTTGAAAGCAAAAAAACTCTGAAAACAGATGTGCAAAAAATCACTGCCAGAATTGAATATACAAATCAGGAGTTTTTCAAGCGCTTCAACGACCCCATTCTTGAGGCGTATATTTTAGAAGCCTTAGAAAATAATAACAACTTAAGAAAAACTGCCTGGCAAATAGAAGAATACCGCCAGGGCGTAAAATATTCATTTGGGCGCGAACTGCCTTCTTTGAGTGTAGGTGCAAATTACTTGGGTGTAGACACACCAAAGATAGGCGGACTTAGTTCAATTAGCAAAAACGCGTTTTTGCTGCCATTTACCGTGAGCTACGAAGCTGATATCTTACTTAAGAACAGGGATAAAACACGTTCTTCCGAAAAAACTTACGAAGCGGCGCAATACGAAGAAAAAGCTGTCAATATCTCCCTTGTGACAGATTTGGCAAGTCTTTATGCAAACATTGTCCAGTATGATAAGTTAGTTGAGCTGCAGGAAAATATTTTAAATATCAAAAAAGAAAAATTGAATATTGCCTCTAAAAGCTTTCAGGCAGGAGTTTTGGGTGTAGAACACTTAAACAAGGCAAAGCAAGATGTTGAAAATTCTTTGCAATCTTTAGACGCACTTAAAAGAGACAGAGAAAACATTTTAAACTCTTTTTCCGTATTGCTCGGCAGAAGTTCAAACAACATTGACGAAATCCAAAGGAGCAGTATAGACAATTTTGAATACTCCTCATCTGTAACCGAAGTCATCTCTTCCGACGTTACCTTCTCAAGGCCTGATGTTATGGCAGTCGAGGCAAAACTGGCCGCCGCTAACTTTGATGTAAGGGTTGCCAGAAAAGAACTTTTCCCGACTTTCAATATTACGGGTATTTTGTCCTTCTCCACCCTTTCAAGCGGAAGTTTCTTCAGTTGGGACTCCTCGCTCGCAGCGCTTTTAGCCGGAGCAACCCAAGACCTGTTTAAGGGCGGTATGAAAATTGCAAACCTCAAAATGAACAAAGCTAAATATGAACAAATGTTTGAAGAGTACAGATTCGCGGAACTCAATGCCGTAAAAGAGGTCAATGACGCACTTTGCATTGTAAAATACGACAGCGAAATAGACAAAAGTGCACAGAAAAAACTTGAGCTTCAACAGGAAAACTTTAAAAATGCAAAGTTAAAATACGAAAGCGGCACCATTGCCCTCGCTGAATTTTTAAATGAAAGAGAACAGCTGTTGACCCTTGAGCAGCACAAAATACAAACAAAAACTTCCCGTATAGTTAATTATTTTACACTGTATAAAGCCACAGGAGGCGTGATATGAAGAAAAAGATATTGTTGTTAACCGCAGCGGTTTTGCTGACCGCAGGGTTAATATTTTTTATAAATTCCAAAAAAGATGACCCAAATACCCTGACATTGTATGGCAATGTTGATATAAGACAGGTAGATATGAGCTTTCAAGTCGGAGGCGTCATAAAACAAATGCGCTTTGAGGAAGGCGAAAGTGTCAAAAAGGGCGATTTGCTTGCAGTTTTGGATGACAGAGACTATAGCGCCAACTATCTTAAATCCGCCGCGGAAGTAAAAAAACTTTCTGCCGTCAGTCAAAACGCAAGTTCTGTCTATCAAAGACACAGCGCTTTATGCAAAGAAGGTATAACCTCAAAACAGGAATGCACTGCGTACTTAAACACCAAGAACGAAGCCTCCGGAAGTTATGAGGCTGCGTTAGCTTCAAGACAATACGCCAAAAATCAACTTGATAACACCAAAATATATGCCCCCGATAACGGTATAATAACTTCCCGTATTCAAGAGCCGGGTGCAACGGTGCAAAGCGGACAGCTTGTGTATACATTGGTCAAATCAAAACCCATATGGATTAGGGCTTATGTAAACGAGACAAACCTCGGAGACATAAAGTACGGCACGACTGCAAGAGTTATCACGGATTCAAAGGATAAAAATACGGGCAAAAAAAGAGAGTATGCGGGCAGGATAGGCTATATTTCGCCCGTTGCAGAGTTTACCCCTAAAACAGTTCAAACCGAAGACCTGAGAACTGACTTGGTATACAGGATAAACGTCTATGTCGATGAAGCAGACGAGTTTTTAAAACAAGGTATGCCCACTACCCTAAAAATCGACATAAGTAACAAAGAAGCGCAGAAGGCAAGCATATAAGGTGCCCATTGTGCAGAAAAATATTATTGAGATTAAAAATCTTGTAAAAAACTTTAAAGAAACAAACATGCTGGCTGTGGACGGTTTGTCTTTAAATATAGAAAAAGGTCAGATAGTGGGTCTCATAGGTGCTGACGCAGCAGGTAAAACCACCCTTTTGAGGCTCATCAACGGACTTTTACTGCCGGATTCCGGGGAGGTGGCAGCTTGCGGCTTAAATCCGGCAACACAAAAAGAAATTTTAAATACGAAAATAGGCTATATGCCTCAAAAATTCGGCCTTTATGAAGATTTGAGCATTATAGACAACCTCTGCTTTTTTGCTTCCTTGAAAAATATAGAAGACAGCAAAGAATACTTTGACAGAATGTTGGATTTTGCAGGCTTAAAACGTTTTCAAAAAAGACTTGCGGGAAAACTGTCCGGCGGTATGAAACAAAAGCTGGGTTTAATATGTGCCCTTATGGGTAATCCTGAGCTTATTTTGCTTGACGAGCCTTCTGTCGGAGTAGACCCCATATCAAGGCGTGAGCTTTTAAAGATGGTCAAGAACACGGTTAAAAACAATTCTTCGGTTGTCTGGTCAACAGCGTATATGGACGAAGCACACGGCTTCGACACTGTTATTGTAATGGATAAAGGTAAGGTCATATACCAGGGCAAGCCCGAAGATTTGGCTCCAAACACTGCCGAGTTTGAAAAAAGGGTTATAGAGCTTATGGGCGGCTACAAGGAAGAAGAATCTCTCGTTGCAAAAAATTTCAATATGGAAATCCAAGACGTCGGCTACGCAGTTGAAGCGCTTGACTTGGTAAAACGGTATGGAGACTTTTACGCTGTTAAAAACAATACCTTCCATATTAAAAAAGGTGAAATCTTCGGACTGTTAGGGCCTAACGGAGCAGGCAAATCCACCTCATTTAAAATGATGTGCGGTCTGGCAAAGCCTACGGAGGGTACCGCAAAGATTATGGGGGTAGACATTGTAAAAAACGCTTCGTTGGCGCGTTCCCACCTAGGCTATATGGCACAAAAGTTTTCACTCTATCCTAACCTGAGCGTCTTGCAGAATCTGGAATTTTTTGCAGGCGCGTACGGTCTTAGAGACGAAGAACTTAAAAAGTCCGTTGAGCAAATGACAGGCATTTTCAATTTTGGGAAATACCTGCATCAAAATGCCCAAGACTTGCCTTTGGGCTACAAGCAAAGACTCTCTCTGGCATGTGCACTTATGCACAACCCTCCCGTCTTGTTTTTGGACGAACCTACATCGGGGGTTGATGTTATAACAAGGCGTGAGTTTTGGAACCATATTATCTCGCTTTCAAAAAAAGGTGTTACAGTTCTTGTAACAACTCACTTCATGGATGAGGCAGAGTTTTGCGACAGAATAAGTCTTTTTTATAAAGGTCAAACAATAGCAACCGGAACGCCCGAGGAGCTTAAATCAATGGCAAATGCTCCGGATATGGAAAATACTTTTATCAATTTAATTGAAAAAAGTGAAGAAAATGAAGGGAATGTTGCATGAAAATAGTTCTTGCTTTTGTTAAAAAAGAATTTTTGCAAATTATCAAAGACCCTTCAAGTTTAGTAATAGCCTTTATTATACCCCTCATGCTTATTTTCATATATATGTACGGTGTTAACTTGGATGCCGTGAAAATTACTCTGGGAATTAAAAACGACGATTCAAACCCCGAAGTATCTTCTCTTATGAAATCTTTCGGGCACAGTAAGTATGTCCGCTCCCAAGTGTATGAAGATAAAGAAAGAATGTACGAAGATATTGTGCGCTCAAAAATAAAAGGCGCGCTTATTATACCCAACGATTTTTCAACTAAACTGGCGTCAAAACAGGATGCACAATTGCTTTTAATAACTGACGGCGCGGAAATCAATCAGGCAAGCTATACTCAAAGCTACGTAAACGCCATTTCAAATATGTGGCTTGCAAGCAGCAAATACAAAAGTTTTGTTACGCCGCAGCTTGTAAATGTTGAGTCCCGATACTGGTACAACCAGGATATCGACAGTCACCACGTCATAGTCCCTGCATCTCTTGCGGTCACAATGTCTCTCATAGGCATTCTACTTACAGCGCTTGTGGTTGCCCGCGAATGGGAGAGGGGAACTATGGAGTCGCTTTTAAGTACAAACATTAAACCCATTCATATTGTTTTGGGTAAATACATTCCTTACTTTGTTGTGGGCATGCTCTCTTTGACGTTTAGTGTGTCTATGATGGTTCTGGTATTTGGTATACCTTTTAGGGGCAATTATTTTGTGCTGTTCTTTGTAAGCAGTTTGTTTTTATTTACCTGTCTGGGTATAGGTCTCATTATTTCAACCCTGACAAAAAACCAACTCCTTGCGAGTATGGCATCTTTAGTGGCAGGTTTCCTTCCCGCCCTTATGCTTTCGGGTATGATTTTCCCGATAAACTCTATGCCTATAGGTTTCCAATGGCTCACTCAGGTTTTACCTCCGAGATATTTTGTAACATTCATAAGGAGTGAATTCCTTGCAGGAACAATACCTTCTGTTGTTCTGCTGAACTCACTTTTCCTTTTTGTATTAGGGACTCTCTTTTTTATGCTTGTATACAAAAAAACCGCAAGGAGACTTGATGCTTAGTACTTTCAGCAGACTTTCAGCCTTAATAAAAAAGGAATTTTTAGCTATTTGGCGTGATCCTAAAAGCAGAATGATTATCATAGCGCCTCCCCTTTTGCAGCTTTTAATATTTGCCAATGCCCTTACCATGGAGATTAAAAACGTCGATATTATGGTGTTGGACAGAAGTAAGACACTACAGTCCCGTGAATTTATTTCCGGCTTTGAAAATTCAAAATGGTTCAGAAAAGTTATCAACGTTGATAATATGTCTGAGGTAAAAAAAGACTTGGAAGTTCAGAAAATACAGGCAGCCCTCATTATAGATTCGGATTTTTCAAAAAATATTAAAAAAGGACACAAGGCAAATGTCCAGATTATATTGGATGGGAGAAGTACGAGCACCGCAGCTATGATTAACGGATATGCTTCGCAAATTGCAGCGCAGTACTCTAAAAAAGCCGCTCAAAAGGCGGGCATAAAAGGCGCTTCGGTCAATGTTGAGGTGAGAAACTGGTTCAACCCGAACACCGAATACAGGTGGTACCTTCTGACGTCGTTGATTGTCATACTCGCCCTTGTGGTAACCCTTGTTTTGACCGCGCTATCTATTGCCAGAGAAAGAGAATTGGGCACTTTTGAGCAGCTTATAGTCGGACCTTACACCTCTTTTGAAATACTCCTGGGTAAAACAATTCCGCCCCTGCTTTTGTCTATCACCGTTGTAACGGTAATGACAATAATAGCCATAACTTGTTTTAAACTGCCCTTTACGGGTTCATTTTTGTTGTTTGTTTTTTCTTGCTTTGTCGCCCTTTTGTCCATTGTCGGCGTCGGACTTTTTATCTCTTCCATCTGCAAGAATCAACAGCAGGCAATTCTCGGCGTCTTTGCTTTTATGATGCCCGCTGTTCTTTTATCGGGCTTTATTTCGCCTATAGATGATATGCCCCCGTTCTTTCAACACTTGACCTGGCTGAACCCCATAAGGTTTTTTATGAATATAAGCAGGGGACTCTTTTTAAAAGACATGCAGTTTGCTGATGTTTTTATGAACTTAATTCCGCTTTTTTTAATTGCCCTCTTAACCTTAAGTCTCGCTTCGGCAACGTTTAAAAGAAATCTTGAGTAGGTCTTTATTAAAAAAAGAGGATTGTTTAAATCCTCTTTTTAGCTTATTGGCAATTATTTCCCACCGGGGATTAGCTCAAAAGGGCTCCCGGGTTTGAACTTTTTCTTATAAACTTCAACTGACGGCTGAAGTACTTCAGGCAGTGCTTCGTCTTTAGGAATGGTTTCTCCGCCTTCCATTTCCCTTCTCAACATACCCATATATACGGTTTCAAAGTGTTTTGACTGTATGTATCGGCCTATAGCCTCGGGTTTTATCTTATTTCCTTTTGTATCAAGTGTTTCTATCATCAAAGGGGTGGTTTCGTTATAGGTATCAGCTATAGCGCTTGTGTATTTCTCATAATTGCGTGAAATTTTAGGACTTTGTATGGTCATTATAGTATTGTAAACTTCTCTGTTGTTTGGATTAAAATGACCTTCCGTTGCATAGTGCATAGAATCGGGCGATTTGCCGACCATAAAGTTAAAGTCTTTTTCCGATTCAAGATACAACTGCTTAAACCAGTTTTCGCCGCCGCCTTCAAAAAGGTGCCCGAAAAGCTGCTGCATTGTTATGTTATAGTCTTGCGACCTTGAATAAACGTTAAACATCGCTGCTTTTGCTGCGGTGTTTTCCCCAATTTTGTCTGCATTAGTCATTTTTTTGCTTACAGCAGCAGCGCTTTTTAAGATTTTCTCCATATCTTCTTTGGGAACTCCCGCATAAGCTGCAGCAAAAATACCCGGATCATCAAACATACTGTATCTTCCGCCTACATCATCATGAACGTATAGTTCTTTAATGTATTTATTTCCTTCTCTGTTTTCATCCCCCACGGCTTCTCTTAAGTTACCCGCTTTAGCGGTTTTATCTGTTGCAAAAGCAAAGTGCTCCTGTGCTTTTTGTCTTGCTTCTTTTAGGCTGAAGCCTTCTTTTTTGTATGCCTCAACAACACCTTTTTCAAGGCGTTTATAAGCATCCTTTGTTTCAAAAGTTGTTCCCGACTTTGAAACTATGAGAAAGTTTAAGTCTAAAATGTCTTTTCCTGTTTCTTCAAGGAAGTTGTTATAGCTCACAGGGTCAATGTCAGAGTAGAAATAAACTTTTCCTTTATTGCCCGCGCCGTTTAAGTTCAAAAGAAATTCCGCAGTGTGTTTTGAGCCGCCTATGCCTGCCACAACAAGCGATCTCGGACTTTCTCCGCTCTTTCTGTTTTTCATTTCAAAAGCCTGAGCGTAAATTTCATCCACATGACTTTTACCTTCGGCATCTTTTTTAAGTTGGTTTGCAGGCAGCTCAACCCATTTTAAGAATTGCTCATCTCTGGAACTTCTTTCATTAAAGTCTTCTATAATCGAGCGCATTTGAGGCGTCATTTGTTCGAAAATCCCGTCAAACGAAGCTCCTCCGGGTAGTCTGAACTCCTGTGTAAATGCTCTTTGCGCGCCCATAAAAGGCAATGCATAAGCCTGAAGAGCACTCAAAGGAATTTTAGTTGCTTCTGCACCGTGCGACATTCCCGTACTTCTTGCACTGAAATTACCCGTAGCAACTCTATTGTCAAAGTTGACACTTTGAGGACTAAAAAGTCCGATTCTTGTAATCATACAACACCTCTCTTTATCTTGGGACACTTATAACAACACATGTTATTAAAACATGAAAACTATATTTTTTGCCTGTAAAATACCCGGTTGGCGATGGTGAAACTTGCAGAACTTTTTTAAAGTTTATATCGGAGGCTAAAGCTTATGAGAAAAATATTTTTTATATTCGCGGCATTGATTGCTTGTTTTTATACAACTCTGGTATTTGCCGACAATATTAAAGGGTGCAGTATAGTAAACGATGACACTATTCAGGCTAAAAACTATGACCATCTTTTGGGAACCTTAAACGGTATCAGTGATGAAGTTTTAAAACAGCATTTTGAACTATACAGGGGCTATGTAAAAAGCACAAACGAAATAGACACTAAAATCAAAGATAAAAACCTTAAAGGTAATGCTTCTTTTTCCGACTATCGTTCTTTGGCAAGTGCACGCGCGTTTCCGCATAACGGAGTTGTCCTGCACGAGTTATATTTTGAAAATCTAAACGGTAAAAAAACCAGTCCTTCAAACGAACTTAATAAAGCCCTCATTCAAAGTTTCGGCTCATACGACAACTACATAGCCGAACTGAAAGAAGCTGCAAAATCTGCCCGCTCGGGGTGGGTGTACACGGGCTTCGATAAAAGAAGTAACAAAATTAAAAATTTTGTTATAGACCTTCACGACGAGCATATGCCTGCTTTGGTCGAACCGCTTCTGGTGTTTGACGTTTGGGAGCATGCATACATGGCAGATTACGGGATAGACAAAGCTTCTTATATAAACGCTTTTATTAAAAACATAGATTGGGACGTTGTCTCAAAAAGATTTGAATCTAATAAGTAGCTTACGGTTTTACAAAAAATACAGCGTTCACATTTGCGTTTATACGGGATACGCCCGGCTCTATAAGCGTGTATGAAGCTTCTGCTACGGCATCTTCTTCCGTCATACCTTTAGCTGCAACGTTCATGCGGCGCGGCGCAAAGGAAGCATTCCCTCCGCAGCTTATATTCATAGAACTTACGGCTTCAACGTAAGAATTCGACTGTTTTAAAGTTGCCTGCGCCTGTGCATAAGCTTTTTTGCCTGCGGCAGAAAGTAAAGCCTCGCATTCTTTATCATAAGTTGATATAGAGAATGTTAAATTGTGCACGCTTGTAGCTCCTGCATTAAGCGCCTTATCAATCATTTCGCCTACTTTGTCAATATTTTTGGTTCTTATGTTTATGTTGTTTGTAACTCTATATCTGTCAAAAATACTCTTATTGCCGGAGCTTTTGTACAAAGGGGCAGCATTGTAATTTGATGTTTTTATAAAGTCTCCGTTTGATGTGTTAATCAAGTCTTTTAACTCCGCGTATACTTTTTCGGCAATTTGTTTATTGTCTTCTGATGCCCTTTGCACTGATTTAAAATCAGTGGTCTCTATCCTGATTGAAAGTTCTGCGGTGTCAGGCTCTAATTCTTTATATTCACTTGTGTTTACTACCAGAGTCCCGCGTTTTTTGTAGTCTTTATCGTCAATCGCCACTGCTGCACTGAGGGAAAAACACATAACAACAAACATAACAACAAGCTTTTTCATAAATCCTCCTTTAGACTTAGGGATATTAAACCATAAATACGTAAATATATCTGCCGTAAGGGGTAATATCTTTTTATTCTTTTATTCAATATTGTTAATGATGGGCAAGCATGATGAAAAAATATTATTTTCTCATTTGGTGTGAGCAACAAACAAAAATTGTCATTACTATGAAAAAATTCTTTACGCTTATAATTTTAATATTACTCGTGCAGACGAATGTCTTTGCCACCACCGCTTATCTCGCAGGAATTGATGAGGCAATAGACATAGCGCTTAAAAGTTCCGGTGAACTCCGTGCCGGGCAGGCACACTTCGGGCTGACAGAAGCTAAAGTATTTACGGCCAATACAAGACTGAACCCTGTTCTGATTTCAGACAGCGGTATAGCTGAAAAAACTTACAGGGTAGGCGTTCAGATGATTATTGAAACGGCAGGTAAAAGAAAAAAGAGAACACGCTTGGCGCAAAAGCAGCGAGATATTGCCGAAAATGAAATAGATGCAAAGCTTTTGGACATAAAAGCCCAAGTAAGAAAGGCTTATATCGAACTTTACGCTGCGCAAAATAAAGAGAAATCTATAGAAGATTTGATTAACACGGCGGATTACTTTCTGTCCTCGGGAAAAGATAAAAAATACCCGGGGATAACAGAAGCAGATATAATTCAGATTGAAATAATTAAATTAAAGGCAGAAATGGAACTTGAAAAAGCGCATTCTGAATTGCTGCAGGCTCACAGTGTTTTAAACGTACTCCTTGGCCACTCTTTGGAGAAAAGTTGTGTTCTGGAAGCTCCTTCGCTAAAAGACAGCTTTAAAGATGTGGTCACTCTGACTGATGAAAGCCATAAATTAAATCTGGACGAGCTTAATAAAAAGGCAATGGAAAACCGCCCCGAGGTAAAACTTTATGAAGATAATATAAAACTTGCAAATCTCCAACTGGATGTAGCAAAAGCGAACATAATACCCAATGTCCTTCTTGCAAGCGGCCCGGACATGGTTTCAAACTCTCCGGGGACTTTGAATGTAGGTGCATTTATAATGACGGCAGTTGAAATACCACTATTTGACAGACAGCAGGGGCCGATTAAAGAGGCGAAAATGATGCAGAAAGTTGCAGCAGAAGAGTATGAGAATAAAAAAGGAGACATTTTAAACGAAGTTTACGACGCCTATGAAAGGATTGTATTCAACACGAAACTAATAACCCAATATGATAATGAAACAATCCCCAGAGCAAAGGACTTGGTCGAAAGGTCGTTGAATTATTTCAAAGAGCATAAAAAAGACCCCGTAACTCTTTTAACAGCAAAAGAGACTTCCATGAATGTACGGCTTACTTATATAAGACTGATGTCGGAGTATCAAAATGCCATAAGTGACTTAGAAAGAGCAATCGGAGTATCACTTTAATAAAGATTCAGGTAAAATTTTGTATTTTTGTGAGAAAATCAAACACTATAGAGGGAATTAAAATGATAAAAGAAAATTTGCAAGAAAAAATTACAGAAGCCTACAACTCTGAAACCTTTAAAGAACAAGGCTATAAAATGATTGATATGCTGAGTGAATATCTTGCAAATATCACAAAAGATACGGACTCTAGGGTTTTTTCAAATAAAACGCCGCGGCAGGTTGAGGATATTTTTAAATGCACTTTTCAGGGAGACAGAGGCACAGAGTACATAGAAATAGAAAAAGACCTTATGAGAGAAATTACCCCCTTGCACAGTCCTCATTTTCTGGGCCATCAGGTATCCAGTCCCCTTCCTTTGTCCGCTCTTTCAAATGCCATGATGTCACTTTTAAATAACTCAAACTGTGTTTATGAAATGGGCCGCGGTGCTGCAGGTATTGAACGTGCAGTAACCAAATGGATGTGTAAAAAAATCGGTTACAATGAAAGTTCGGACGGTTTTTTAACTTCAGGCGGTACACTTGGTAACTTGACTGCGCTTTTATCTGCCAGACAAGCAAAGGCAGGTTATGATATATGGAGCGAGGGCGTGAAAAGCGAGAAACAGCTTGCAGTTCTTGTTTCAGAACAGTCTCACTACAGCGTAAAACGCGCGGCCGCTATTATGGGTATAGGTAACAACGGAGCAATTTCTGTTGCAAGTGACAAAAATTACAGAATGGATATAAACGCGCTTAAAGAAGAGTACACAAAAGCTAAAGCGCAGGGCAAAGAAGTTTTTGCGGTTGTTGCAAATTCCTGCTCAACGGCTACGGGCACATACGATGATCTAGAAAGTATTGCAGAATTTTGTAAGGAAAATAATCTCTGGCTCCACGCCGATGGCGCACACGGTGCTGCCGCCTTGTTGAGTGATAAGCACAGAGGTCATCTGAAAGGCATTGAACACGCTGACTCTGTAGTATGGGATGCACACAAAATGATGATGCTGCCGGCCCTTGCAACAGGGGTGCTTTTTAAAAACGGTAAAATGTCCCGCCAGACTTTTTCTCAAAATGCTTCCTATATTTTAGACAGACTGGACGATTCTAATTGGTATGACTATGGCTTGAGGACAATGGAGTGCACAAAACCCTTTATGAGTCTCAATGTATATTCGACCCTCAAACACTATGGCGAGAAGTTTTTCGGCGACTATATAGATTACGTTTATGAGCTGACAAAGGAATTTGCAAATTTCTTGGAAAGTTCAGAAGACTTTGAAATAGCTGTTATGCCCGAGTCAAACATAATATGTTTCAGGTACATCAACTCCAAAGCAGACTTAAACGACCTTCAGATTAAAATAAGAGAAAAACTTTTGGATGAGGGTAATTTCTACATTGTAAAAACAGGACTTAGGGGTAAAACGTACTTGAGATGCACAATTATTAACCCTTACACAGATATGAGCCACCTAAAAGCCTTAGTAGAGGATATAAGAAAAATAGCTGCGGATATTTTACACCCTGTCTCTTAATTTTATCAAAGCTTCACTCAGGAGCGTAGAACTTGTGCCTTTGGTGTAGGGGAAGTATATTATTTTCACCCCGACTTCTTTGAGTTGTTTTTCCGTCTGTTCCCATCTGTCAGACTTGAACCAATCGTCTCCGACAAAAATAGTGTCAAACTTAAGCTTTTGCCATAGCGCAAATTTGTCTTCATCTTCCTGAGGAATGGCCGTGTCAACAAATTTTACGCTTCTGACTATTTCTATCCTCTCCTTGAAAGGGATAATAGCCTTCTTGTCTTTATGCACAATAGAATCGTCGCGAAAAACACCGACAATAAGTTTGTCGCACAAGCCTTTTGCATTTTTCAAGAGATTTAAATGGCCGATATGAAACAAGTCGAATACTCCGGAGATAAAGCCTATTTGCATAAAACTTCGCTCCTGTCGTACGTATTTAAAAACTGTTCCAGGCACCAGAGCATCCACTTTTGGTCACCTGACAAGCCTTCAATGCAGTTTTTCTTAAACTCGTCCCTCTTCGGCCCTTCCCAGTTTGCCATCCAGTGGTTCATTGGCCGCGGAAGGCAAATTTTGTCGGGTATTTCAAGCTCCGGAAACTTTTTGGCAAACAGTTCACGTATTAAATACTTGGGTTCCCCGTTTCTTATCCTGTTTAAATCAAGAGGTTCAGCAGAAACAGTCGGCACATAAGGGTCTGCATACTCAACTCCGGCTAAATCAAAAGCATGCATAAAAGAGCCGGGGGATTCTATGTAGTAAATTTCTTCCATAAATCTGTCTAAATCTATCATATCCCCCTCTTTGTATCTTTCAAAAACTTCTCTCACAGATACAGGATTTTTAAGTACTTTTTCGGGGTCAACAAAGGTGTATCTCGGTACAAACTCTTCAAAAGTCCAGTCTTTTGAATAAAGAAGGTGCATGCCTCCAAAAATTGTATCAGCGCTTTCTCCTATAAGAATTTTTTCAATACCCTCACTTTTAGCCTGCAGCGCAGCTTTATATATTTGCACTTCTGTAGAGTTAAAGGGCTCTTGATTATGTTTTATCAGTTTAGGTGCGAGTTCTTCAAAATCTTCCCAATGCATTTCTACAATTCTATGGTCCAGAGAATACTTTTGTGCATACTTTTTTGCGCGCACGGTTTCGTCAATCGCATTTGGCGCAATGCATTTAAAGGTATACGCCGGAGTTCCTTCAGGAACATATGCTGCCAGTATGGCAGAGTCTATGCCGCCGCTCAAAAAGATACCTGTTTTATCGGGTATAAATTCTTTTTCTACTTCTTTTTTTAAAACCGCGTCTATGTCATCAGCTGTTTTACAAGGAGTGACAGCCCCCCCATATGGCTTAAAAAGTTTTCTTTTTGTATGTGAATAAAAGTTCTTTTCTTCATCAGGTATGAACCTGAAAGTTAAATACGAACTCATGCAATAGTTTTTCATTATTACCTCTCGTTCTTTAATGTTCTCTATATTAATTTTTACAATGCTTGCCTGCATTACCGATTTATTTATAATACTATTTGTTAATTATATTAAGTACTCCTAGTCTTTTAGTGCTTTTTCTATATATTCTACTATGTTCTTGCTTGCATGGCCAATATTATAATATTCTTTGTTAATTATATTAAGCCTTGCTTCTTTTGTAGGGTCTATACCTTGAAGCACAACCTTTTCAAAATTTTTCTGTATTTCTTTTTCGGAGAATGACAAATAGTACTCTTTCAAAATTTTCTTGCCAAAGTCCGTAAAGCCTTCCAGGTAAGTTTTTCTTTCCCTCGATGGGTTGTACAGGTATATACATGGATGCTCTGACGGCAGATATTCACCTATAAATGAAATGCAGTCCGTTATAAGACAAGAGCTTCTTTTGAAAAGTTCAATATATTCATCGCTGTCTACAAGTATACCATTAGGGTAAGAACACCACTTTTCAACATATTTACAATAGTTTTCCCTGCTCATAATACCTTCTTTTTCCAGGAAAAACTGCAAGTGCGGGTGCGGTTTAAATACAAAATTTATATTCGGATAGGTTTTAACAAGATTTAAGAAGTAGTTGTGGTAAATATGAAAAGTGCCGGTAAAAGATGGCGTCCAACATTGTTTGTAAGTGCTGAAATGAGGCGCGTAAATAACAATCTTTTTACCGTTATCTATTTTTTCGGGAATTTTACATTCTTCTACAGGCTTTGCATAATTATCCAATTTCGGGCTTCCCAGAAGTACGGCGTTTAACCCAAAATGTGTTGAGCCCTCTAAATGTTGATAATAATCGTAGTATGTCAGACAAAAATTTTTCCAGGCAGTATTGATTCGTCTGTTATTCCATACATAGCCGTAATTATTTACGGTCGCCATCCCGTAAAAAATATAGCAGACAAGATAATTAACATTTAAATAAACATTGGTAAGCGGAATGTCTCTATAGTCTATACAAGGGTCAGTTGTAAAAACAATATCCGGCTTGAATTGTTCAAAAGGAATAAGACGCAAGTTTTCATCATATCCTGAAACTACTCTGTAACCTCTGCCTTTTAAAGATTCAAATTCTTTAAAATAATCTTCCATTGTTCCTTTGACGTTAAGTTTCCCATGGTCTGTGCTTACAAGATAAATGTACGGTTCAAAAAGAGGATTTTTCTCCATTTCTTTGTATATATTCAGACCCGAAAATTTTGAAAGACATTCAACATAGAAAAGCACTTTTACTTTTTTGCCTTTTTCAACCTTCCTTTTAAGTTCAATTTCTTTTATTTTGTTTAAAGACTGATAAGCCAACAGGCTCGTTATTTCAGGGTCAAAATCATAGCTTTCCCTTTTTTCATTTGCAAATTTTTTATGGTGTTCCTCTGTGTGATTTTCTTCAATTTTCAAAAATTCCGCAACCGAATTTTGCATGGCTTTTTTATGCCCTATATACCCTTTAAGCCATAACAAAAATTTTAAATCATAAGAAATACTATCTGAAAAAATATTTTTCAATAAGGGTTTCATATGTCTATGATACCAAAAAAACAACTTTACATTTTTTTTAGCATCTATCTGCCCCAACTTGTTAAAACCATAGTAACATTTGCATTTATTGTTCAATGAAAAACACGGCGTATAGTCTTTGAGTACTTTCACTTCTGCTGTTTCAGCAAGGTGGCCAAGATTGTCAAACCCGTACCCTTGGGCAGTAAAACACCGTTTCACTTTTCCGTCAATTAATACTTTAAAAAATTTATTTCCGCACCTGCAGGCAGTTCCGCAAATACCCTTGTTCTCTTTGTGCTCTTTTATAAGGCTAAGCGGTATATCTACGCATTTTTCACTCCTTAGATATTCTTCAATTTCATCATTGTATGTATAGTAGTTATCTCCTTCAAACATCCTTTGCACATTGAGTTTAAAGCCTTCAGACTCTACTCTTTGTTTTAAATTCTTTGTTTGACCGAAATTATCTTCTGAAAGCACGCAGTTTAATTGAAAATCGTCAAAATCAAGCCCGCTTTCGCTTTTAAACCACTTAAGTTTTTTGAAAAACTCATCTAAATCTTTAATCTGTGTAGGATGAATGGATATTTCAAAAAAAGAAATTTTGCCTTTGGTTATATCTATAAACTTTTGCAGCTTCTCTTTTGAGAGAGAAAAGTTTGTCGTTAAAGAAACTTTGTGGCCCATAGAAATAATACGTTCACACATTTCATAAAATTTCGGGTATAAAAAGGGTTCTCCGCCTATTAAATGAACGTTAAAAGTCTCTTTTTGCGACTTTAAAAATTTGAAAAAATTTTCATAAACAGTTTCAGACAAGTGCATTTTGCGCTCATCTTCAGTCTGGTAGCAGTATTCGCAGCGGTAGTTGCACGCATAAGTTATGTCAATATGGATAGTATTAATAGTCTTATTTTTCATTCACTGCTTATCTATTTCGGTTTCTTTGCGTACTTTTGGTAAGCAACAGTTTTTTCAAAAAGCTTTATAAGCCCGTGGCACATAAAATCTTTCAAAATTAACAGTTTCACCTAATACCTGCCTTCTTTTTTCATTTTTTTACATTTAATAATATTGTCAAATAAATCACAAAGGTATTTTGAATAGTGTTTTTCAATATGCTTTTTTACCCTTAAAAGCTCTTCATCGGAAGGGTAATAAGCCCAGGGTATAATAAGCGCATTAAACAAATCCCAGACCTGTTCTTTGAAGTTTTTATCCAATTTAACCGCGCCAATATTCGGAAAAAAGCCTTTATGACTTTTTTTTGCAATTTTATCATATACGTTCAAATCAGAATAATCCGCAGGTAAAATCTTCTCCCCCTTTAAAACACTCATAAGAATGGCATTTGTATGAAACTCATCGGCACAGCACAAGACATGAAGTGATGTGTCATGGAAAATAATCAAGCAGTCGTCTTTGATATATGGTAGTACCATGACCATATCTAAAATTTCTCCAGGGTTATTATGTGCCGTGTCTATAAAGCAACAGTCTATATCGCCGCCGATTTCATCCATAAAATCACATGCCAGACCTTCTCTGTATAATTTGTGCCCTGCTTTTAGCTCCGGATAATTATCAACAACAAAGCCCACGGGCTTCTCGGGTTCTTTGTAATAATTGCGCATAATGTCTATGGAGTATAGTTTTGCCTGCGGATTATCTTTTAGGGCATTTAAAATAACAACATCGGACCCCCCTGCGGAAACGCCCAACTCCAAAACTTTCTTTGGTTTTTCCCTGAGCACTAAACTGTTTAAAAATCTTCTTTCACTCCATGACATTTCGATATATTGTTTATAGTATTCAGACAAACTTTCGAGCACTTTGTTTTCTTTATCGGTCGGGCTTATAAAGCTTACATTACTTTCTTTTATACTCACTTACACAGCCTTTCTTTCAATTAATGCGCATATTTTTCGCAGTTTTCTATTTCCTTTTCAGGTGCATACTCTTCCAAAAGCAAGCCAGTTTTCATAAAATGCTTATGACACGGACAGTTTCCTCTATCGCAAGAGTAGCAGGCAACGGGCGAATTAAAAATCTTTATCTGCTTTGGTTTTGCCAGATTGCCAAGCTGCCAGAGACATTCATTAATCTGGTTTGCATAACACCTTTTAACATCCCCGTTATGTTCTATATAAAAGAACTTTGAGCCGCTCCAACACCTTCTCCCGTAGAAGTTTATCTTATTAGCTTCATCTTTAGGCACGTCAAGACCGCGCGATGTCATATAGTCTTCGATTTCCTTGGAGTATATGTCGTAAATGCCGTTATGATAGGCTCTTTGAATTTCTATATTAAGACCAAACCTCTCCCTTACTGTGGCATCAACTTCTTTTAATTTTTCAAAATTTTCTTCCGTCAAAACACAAGTAAGCCAAGTATTAAACTTTAAGCCGAGTTTTTCTTTCAGCTCAATGAGCTTTTGCAGCTTTGAATAAAACTCTTCCAAGTCTTTAATTTGCGAAAGGTGAATCGAAATACTGAAAGTTATAATATTTTCCTCTAAAGTCGTTATAAATTTCTCTATCTTCTCAAAAGGAGCCGAAAAGTTTGTTATTATGCTTACAATATGGCCGTTTTCCCTGCACTTTCGGGCGAGGTAGTCAAGATGAGGATAAACAAACGGCTCTCCCCCTGCAAGAGTTATTATTTTCTTTTCTTTTGTTCTCTTTAAAAAGACCATAAGGTTGTCAATGTTTTCTTTTGAGAATGTCCCGATTATTCTCTCACCGCTATTTTTTACCTGATAGCAATACTCGCACTTATAGTTACAGGCGTAAGTTATTTTTAAATCCACATAAACAACATCAGGTTTTTTAAAATTTGCGTTTGCTTTTTTATCTGCTGCCCTGTATACCTTACCTCGGTTTACGGGCAGTTTAAGGCTTAAGAGATAGCACAAATATTTTGCCCCTTTAACGGTAAATTTTCTCATACCTTTTATGAAGCCCTCAAGGGCAAATAATGTTTTATTGTATTTGTACTTCTTCACTAAAGCGCGCAAACTCTTTTGAAATGAAGGTATATTGTGGTTTTTTCTTATGTAGTTTATAGCTTCTCTGGCTTTCTCCGAATAAAATTCATCATCCTCCATAAGTTCTTTTACGGCAGGGAGGAATTTTTCAACTTCACTGTAGCCGTCGCCCTTTATTTCCCCGACATATTTCCCGAAACGCGATGTGAGTTTTTCATTATCCAGACAACCTGCCAAAAGAGTTCCATATTGCAGACACTCAAGCCATGAAATGGGGATGCCCTCCCAGATAGAAGTGTTCAACAACACCCGTGACTCTCTTAAAAGTTTTTCCTTTTCTTCTCCCTCAAGGTGGCCTGCAAAATGCAAATTGGGGATATCCCCTTTCATATAGGGTTCAAGCATTTTTTCATTGTCTTCTTTATACCTGAAAAACTTGCCGAGCACATAAAAGTCGTACTCCGGCATTCTTTTAGCAACTTCGCAAAACAGCCATGCCCTTTTCTGTGCTTCAAGCCTTCCTAAAAATATCACCTGTTTTTTCTTTTTTGAAATATCAAACTCAAAGTTCCAATCTATTTCAATAGGGTTTGGCAGATACTCCACAGGCGTGCCTTTAGGCAGATTGTAAAGTTCAAAAGCAAGAGGGTTCAAAGAGTGGCCTTGAGAGATATATTTCACCCTCCCCCCTTTGGTGAGTTTGTTTATAAGTTCGTTTCCTTCACGGCAAAAGAAACTGTGGTCTTTTATGGAAGTCATTGTGTCTATTTTGTCCCACGCAGACTGTGGTCTGGGGTCTTGTATCCAGAGAATAAGCTTTTTATCATCTACCAGTTTCAAAATTTCATACGAAGGCCAGGTCAGCTCAATTGACAAAAACACGTCGTAGTTTTTTTCCTTCAGCCAGTTTTTAATCTTCTCATCATCACAAGGAAATCTATAAACAAGCGTCTCATCTACTTTCTGCGCTGTAACTTCATTAAGCCCCTCTTTTTTCTCCAGAAGAACATCCACTTCAATCTCTTTACCCGGGAGGTATTTTGCTATATATTTTCTCGCCAAAAAACCGTAACCGCCAAAAGCAGTCCCTGCACCGCCGAAAAACTCATCTATTAATAATCCTGCTTTTATTTTTTTCATGTCCGGTTTTAAAATTCCCATCCTAAACAGTTCATTATGCGTACACACTTAACAATTTTCGGTACAAGCTTCTTTGTTTTTATTTCTTTAAAAAGCTGTTTGTCTTTCTCGTCGAAATAAGCAGAGAGCTTGTAATATTTCCACCATTTTTCTATAAAGCCGTAATTATAGCTTGAATCGTGCAGTATCCAGGGCTTATTATCACCAACGTAGTGAAAAATGCCCGGATGCTTGTACGTTTTGAGCAAATACTTTTTCTTTTTTTCATCTCGCACTTGCTTTGCAAACCATTTCAAATCCTTCAAAACATCCCACTTATAATCAACATATTTGACCTTTTCCTCTAAAACCGCATTCAGAATATCCTGGTCCTGATACTCCAGAGGACTTTCCTTTTCCGCAAATTCCCACAACTTTTGAGCTACGTTGTCCTCTCTCATTTTTTTCAAATTAAAAAGCAAAACCCCTGCGTTAAAGTACTTAAGGTTTTTCTTCTTTAGCTTTTCTCTAAAATATGTCGGGAAGTCTCTTTTGGGCTCCGTACAGGTTTTTTGATCAGGTTTTTCAATATATATTTCAAGCACGGTATCTTGAACAACTCCTGCGTAATACTCCGAAATGTCTTCATCATAAAGCTCTTTAATATCCTCTAAAACAAGAATGTCGGCGTCCAGATACAAAACCTTATCATGCTGAGGAAAAAGTTCGCTGATGTAAAAACGGTAGTATGTTTCAACGGAAATGTAAGTGTACTCTTTTCTTCTGGACATATACTTTTCAAGCCCGAGGTTTTCCGTATATTCTCTCATATTGATAAAATTAAAAGAAATATTTTTATTAAACTTTTTTAATGAACTTAAAATGTTTTTATTATCTTCACTTAAACAGGAGCTTAGAACATTAAATTCAAACCATGTATTTTTTGACGAGTTTTTTAAAATAGAAATAATAACAGCAGAAAGGGGTTTAACATAGTCATTATCTATTGCAAAAATTACAGGTATTTTATTCTCAAATTTCCCCATCATTGGATAATATTACCATAAAACGGAGGATTTGGCAGGCCTGTTGTTTTGTGCTATGGTGGAATAAGCAGCAGGTCTTCTCCCGCGTCAAGCATAGCTTAACCATAGAGGGGACAATGTCCTGAATGCTTAGTAAAGAAATGTCGAAACCTTAGGAGTTTTTCAATGGTAAGTAAGTATTTTACGGTTAAAACGAATCACCCCTGTTTCAGAGAAGAGTTAAATAATAAACTTAATGTGCTGAAAGATAAAAAAGTCGTACTATACGGCGCCGGTGAGAGCTTGCAGGGACTTTTGAAGGAATTTAGTAATTTTAAAAACTTAAATGTTGTTGCCATAGCTGACAGAAAGTTTCAGGAAGAGGGAACTTTCGAAGGCTTTAAATCCATTCCCCCAGAGAAAATACTTGAGCAGGATTTCGACGTTGTGCTCATAACACTTGAGTATACTATTCCTATCGTTAACTATTTAATGAACGAACTGAATCTTCACGATTACCAAATAGAAAAAGTTTTCAACGACGACATAAAAGACGAGAGAGACTCCATTATTGCTTTAGAGCATTACAATTTTAAAAAGAACCTTGAGCAAATTACCAAAAAGCTAAAAGGTAAAAGCGCAATACTATACGGAGCAGGTGTATTTTTAGAAGTTATAAACAAATACTATGATATAGCCAGGCTGAATATTATCGCGGTCTCGGACAAAAAATACAAAAACCATGAAGAAGGGGAAACTTTCTTGGGCTACAAAGTATGCTCGCCCGAGGAGATATTGGACATAAAACCCGACTATGTTTTTATAGCAACGAAATATTACATAGATATCGTTGAAAGCCTTTACTATGGCTTACTTAAGAATACAAAAATAAAAATAAAACCTTTAATGAAAAAACCTTTCTTGGACATTGTCAAAGAAATTTGGAACTCTTAATAACCTTATTAAAGAGCTTTATTTCCTTATAGTTGACTGCATTTCGGTTTTTGTACCCAGGCAGGCCCAAAACAAAAATTTCCGTTTTGTGCTTCATTTTTTTGTATCTAAAAAGTTGTAACCCGAAGTAGTTTAAGGCATATTCTTTTTTTATAAAATATTTTCTATCTAAAATATTACAAATAAGCTGATAGTCCGCTTCGCTTAAAAATTCTTTTAACTCATCAGTATCGAACCAGTTTAAAAAACCGGCACAAATGTCATACAAAGTTCTGCAGTCATTTTCATTTAACTGTTTTTTACAAAGTTCAAAAACCTTCAGCCAGTAAAACCAAAAGAGCTTTTTCTTCTCTTCGTACTTGTTGTGCTGTACTAAAAAATCATAATAATGTTTAGCGCCGTATATATAGTCAAACTTGTGCCCGTCATTTTTTTGAGCCGTTATGGTCTGTGAGTGTTTCCTGTAGAAATAAAGTTTTTCGTTTAAGAAAAATACACTTCTAGCTATGCTCATAAAAGAGAAAAAGAAAGGATTGTCCTCGAAATGTAACCCCTGTGGAAATCTTATATTATACTCATTTAAAACAGTGCGCCTGAATATTTTATTGCAGGCCACGACGTTCGTTTTTTCTACGATATAGTCAAAAATATCGTTTTGCCCGTCAAAATTAAGTTCGAAATAAGAATTTTTTGGTTTCAAAAAGCGTTTTTTACTCTCGAACTCCTGAACTCCGCACACGGCTATGTCCGCTTTTTGAGCGGCATTGTACATTTTTTCACACATTGTATTGTCTATATAGTCATCACTGTCTACAAACATAATGAAATCACTGTTTGAGTTTTCAATCCCTGTATTTCTTGCACCTGAAAGCCCCAGATTTTTCTGGGTGATTACCTTTATCCTGCAATCTTTTTGAGCGTACTCTTCAAGTATCTTAAGAGATTTATCCGGCGAGCCGTCATTGACGCATATTATTTTAATATCCTCAAAAGTCTGATTAATAATGCTTTCAAGACATTGTTTTAAAAATTTTTCTGTTTTATAAACGGGTACAATTATATCAATCTTTGCCATGGCGCTGTCCTTTGTCGTAGAATACCATAAAAGGAGCAAACGTGTTTGAAGAGTTGAACAAGAAAAAGAATTTTCAAAAGAAACTGGATGGACTGGCAAATGAGTACGAAAATAAAAAACTTGCCATATACGGGGCAGGAACCTTTGCAGACTACATTTTTCAGAACTTTAACTTGTCAAGGCATAACATTATTTGCGTAGCAGACAAGAAATTCAAAACCGAAAACGGGGAAATATACTTTGGTAAAAAAGCGGTCTCTCCTTATTTTCTAAAAGACGCCGAAATAGACGCTGTCCTGTGTCTTTCGGTAAATACGGAGCCTATAATTGACTACCTTGAAGATGAAATTTTAATAGACTGTCCCAATTCAGATGTCGAAATTTTAAAATTGGTTTAAAGTTCGTCAATATCTTTTGATTTTAAAGCCAATTCCTCAATTGCCTTTGTCGATGTTTTTTGAGTTACTAACGTATCGTTTCCGCCTATACAGCCTCCCTGGCAGCACATAACTTCCACAAGATTTCCTTCGGAACAGGAGCCTGTTTTTGCCATAGAGGCAAGTTTTTTTATGTTGCTCTTGTCTAAACCGTTTATAAGAACCGGTTTTAAGTCTTTATCATCACCCAAGGCTTTTTTAATGGAATTTGCTACTTGGCCGGATATACCGTAGCTCTTCCCCTGTTTTGAGCTTTCAATTTTAAATGCTGTTTCTTTACAATTTTGCGGAATAATATTTTTTGCCTTAAAAAGAGCATCAAGTTCCTCAAAATTCATAACAAAGTCAACAACTTCATTTTCAAGCCCTTCTATTCTTTTTGCTATGCAGGGACTCACAAAAACAGTTACAGCGTCGGGCATTTCATCTTTTATCATTTGTGCGCAATAGTGCATCGGTGTTTTTGTGCTTGAAATATAGGGGAGAATTTCCTCAAGGTGTTTTTTGGCAAGTTCTTTATATCCCGCGCAGCAAGATGTAGTCAGGAATTTTTCTCCGCTTTTCATTTTCTCCTTAAACTCGGCAGCTTCATTCTTGGTTGTAATGTCCGCTCCCGAGGCTACTTCATAAACGTCGCTGAAACCTGCCTCTAACAAAGCGGTTTTTAACTGATTAATATTACCCTCAAATTGCCCTGCAATGGAGGGGGCTATCATGGCAACAACTTTTTTCCCGCTTTTGATATTTTTTAATATGTCTATTATCTGACTCTTTTCATGCACTGCTCCAAAAGGGCAAATTGAGACACATCTTCCGCAGGCAATGCAACTGTCAAAATCTATCCTTGCCAATCCTTGCTCATCCTTTGTAATTGCGTCAACGGGACAAGAGTCCTCGCAGGGTACGGAAATTTTTACTATAGCGTTGTACGGACAAGCGTATATACAGGCCTTACAATTTTTGCACTTTGTGCCGTCAATTGAAGCCTTTCCGTTTACCATGGTAACAGCGTCAAACCTGCACGCTGTTAAACAAAAACGTTGTATGCAGCCCTGACAAAGCTCTGTTACGTGTATTCTGCTTGGAACACAGCCTTTACAGGCAGCAGGCAAAACCGTTAAAGGGTTTTTTTCAGGCTTTTCGCGGTTAAGCGCTTTTTTGGCGTAGCTTGAGAGAAGAGTTTTTTCATCATCGTCTTCAATAGAGAAGCCCATCCCTGCTATAGTTCTGTCTTTCAAGATGGCTCTTTCTTTATAAACACAGCATCTGTAAGGTACGTCAGAACCTTTTGGCCTCATGTCATAAGGAATTAATCTTACAGACTCTTCAAAATTTTCTGAATCAAACGCCTTGATAAGCCGGATTAGTATTTCTTTTTTTAAATCTTCTTTCCAGGATGGTTTTGTCATTACTCTTTCTCATCACCATTACAACCTTTGCAATATTATACCACCGAAAAAGTCAGACTACATAACAAGCTTCAGATTTATAAATAAAGCCGTTGATGTTGTGAACGGTCATATCTAAAATACGCTGTATTGCGTCAAAAGTATCGTAGGCAATATGAGGAGTTATAATAACATTCGGTATTTTTAAAAGCTTTTGCGTGAGCATATAGTCCTTAAGCGCTTGTTTGTCTATACTGTCAATAGCGCCTACGTAATCGTCATCGTGGGCTGTTATCTCTTCGCTCTCTATAACATCAAGTCCTGCGCCTGATACTGTTTTATTCAAGAGTGCTTCATATAAAGCCAGTGAATCAATAAGTTCGCCGCGCGCAGTGTTGATGATTATTACTCCCTTTTTCATTTTTTCAAACTTTTGCTTGTCTATTAAATGAAAATTATCTTTTGTTAAGGGTGCATGGATAGAAATGGCATCTGAGCGCGCGCAAAGGTCTTCAAGATCTGTATATTCTATATTAAGGTTTTTATCCGGATAAATGTCATAACCAATAACATTCATCGCAAAGCCTTTGGCTATCCTTATAAATTGCTTTCCTATTGCCCCTGTTCCTATTACGCCTACGGTTTTACAAAAAAGCTCCATACCCGTATAGTTCCCCAAGTTAACGCTTCCCCGTTCAAAGTCTTCATTGGCAAGTTTTATTTTTCTTGTAACAGCCAAGAGCAGCCCGAAAGCAAACTCTGCAACTGTGTGGTCTCCGTAATGGGGAGTATTTGTAACCCTTATACCTCTGGTTTTACAATAATCCAAATCTACATGGCTAAAACCGACTGAACGCAGTGCAATAAGCTTGAGATTGGGAAACTTGTCCAAAGTTTCTGCCGTTACTTTTGAAGTTGTGAAAATGGAAATAATTTCTGCATCAGCCATCTCCGGCGTAATATTAGTAATCTCAAGAACCGGAGTACTCAAATAGGAGGCGTCCGGAAAATGCTTTTCCATATATTCTTTATTATGGCTGTCTATATCAAAAAATACCATTTTCATTTCAGGTATTATAAATGTCCCTTTGTAAAAAATCATTAACCTGAAAGGCTATCTAAGAAATATTGGAATAACCCCGCAGGGCATACATTTGTTGCATTTAAGAAAATTATGTAAACAAATGTACTATTTTTGTTGTAAAATATTGAATATTATTCTATATTAGAATAATATTCTAGTATTAAACAATAGGACTTCACTAAAGCATGAAAACAGAAGTGAAAGAATTCAAAAAGAAACTTATACTCGAAGTTGCGAGCAAACACTTTGAGCAGCAAGGGTATGAAAAGACACAGATAGAGACAATATCAAAAGAACTGAGTATAGGCGTAGGAACAATTTATTCTATTTTCGGTTCGAAAGAAGACCTTTACGTTGCTTACGCTTGTACGGTTATACAAAATACGTGCAATGAAGTCAAAAAACAATTGGATAACATGGAAGACCCTTTAGTAAAATTAATGATTTTTGTAAAGTTCAAATTCCGATTTTATGAAACAAATAAAATACTTTTATCTGATTACATTAAGGAAAACCGGTTTTATATGAGCGATGTGTTTGGTAATAAAGGCAATCCTATAAAAGAAATATATTCATATATAGGCGAAGCTATAGAGCAGCTTTTTCAAAAATCGGGAAAAAATTTTTTAACAAGCGACCGTCTTTTATGGGGACATATTCTGAGCGGAATAGTCACAAGCTATATATATAGATACAACCGTGAAGAGACAGATTTATCTTCAAAAACTCCCGAAGTTATAATGCTGTTTAAAAATATTGTAGGACTTGATTAATGAAGATAACAGAATTGACTTTTATATTACTGATATTATTCTGCATTGTACTCGGCGCTTATATCCACACTTTCCGGTGTTTATTTTCAAACCTTTCGCTTGCCCCGAGAAGGCGGCACACCCTTTATAATACTATCTACTGCATTCTTTACAATTTCTCGCCAACATCTTGCTGCGCTTCGCGTAATGGCGAGAAATTTGAAGTTTGCTCTGGGCGCGATGTTTTATACATAGCGTCCAGTTTTTTTATGCAAGTCTTGTGTTTTTTGCATCAAAGCATGCCCTTGCCCGAGAAATATTTGCGTATTCCAACTTTGATTCCGTATAACAACAGTCTTTAGTTTTTTATTATATTTGTGCTATTTTAAAAATAGCACAAATATAATAAAAAATTGTAAATATTAAACAATAAAACCATAGCGTTTATGTTTATATGCTAAAAACTCGCTTTTTACTTCACCAATTTCTTCAAAAGGAATGTTAAGATTTTTTAAAAGTTTTTTTTGAATTTCATACTCTTCTTCCCCTTGATTCAAAATGAACATTTTTCCGCCTTCATCTAAAAGACTATAAGCATGCTCAAGAAGTTTTTCCGGCATGAAAAACTTTAAGGGTAATCCCCAGTACATTAACGGCTCTTTTTTTACAAACGGCAAAAACCAGGTAATATAATGAAACTTACCCTTAATGTTCAGCATATCATCAGCAATATATTTTGTATTTTCGAGACCTTTTATGTGAAACTGCGCTGCCTCATAACGTGAGTACAAATTACTGTACAGTCTGAATGCATCAAGTTCAACCCCTGTTATTTCAAGCCTGTTTGCGTGTGCTTTAAAAAATAAATGCTCACCCTTAGCGTAAAACCAGTTTTTTGAACCTATGTCAAGTATTTTGAGTTCGTCTGAGCTTGTGACCTTTAAGTACTTGTCAAGAATGTCCAGAGTGTAAAGGTTTTCCTTGTAATTTTGTTCGGTATTATTTTCTTTTAAAAGTGTTAAATTGTACTTTTCGCCAAGCTCCTGCTCGCGCCTGGAGGCAATCTTATCGGACCCTTTAAAAATACTCTCCACGTTTTCTTTTTCTGCACAGTAGTTTTTTCTTGAGAATCTTATCTTTTGGCGGATGTAAAAGTCTATAATGTTTTTGAAGTTTTCAAACACTATATTATTCTCATCAACTCTAAAAGTGCTGTATATGAGGGTAAAATAGTTATTTTTCTGTTTTGCTTTAAATTTTTCGCAAGGTAATCGACCGCGTCTTTAATGTCTTCCATGATGACAATCTTGTCCTCGTTAATTCCCGCATATTTCAGCCTTAAACCCATATCAAGCGCGCGAATTCCAGAAACAACAATGCATTCCTTAACATTTTGCAGCTGCTCAAAGTCACTGTCCCAAAGCCAGGAAACATCACGGCCATCGGCATAGTTATCATTTATAGCAATCATTATATGGGAGTTCAAATCCACGGTTTTTAAAACTTCAGACGCTCCTGTAGGATTTTTAATCAGCTGAATAACAGCGTCATATCCTTTTATTTTGCACTTTTGATACCTGCCAAACACAGGTTCGTAAGTGTCTAGCGCTTGTTGAATTTCTTTCGGCGATATCCCCTCTTCAAGAGCCATAGCGATTGCCGCGAGTGCATTATAGGCGTTGTATAAGCCGACTGATGCCAGAGTGTATCTGCTGTTATCTATTTTCAACTCCGAATAGTCGTCAAATATTTCAATAGTGGCAGAATACTTGCACTCGGGTCTTTCAAAACCGCAATCACAATAGTAGTGCCCTTGATGCGCATAAAAAGTATCTTTATACTTTAGGGATTTACCGCATTTACAGCCAAAAACCTCCAATGGCGCATTTGAGCGTATGCCCGTATTTGCATATCTCACTTCCTCAAAGCCGTAGTACAAAGTCTCCCTTTCAGACCCGAATGACGCCACAATGGGGTCATCTGCGTTCAATAAAAGTTTTAAAGTCCCGTTTTTTGCAATGGCGTTTTGAATTTTTAAAGCTGTAGTATCCAACTCGCCGTATCTGTCCAGTTGGTCTCTAAAAAGGTTTGTCACTATCAGGTAATTAAAATCTATATAGTCAAAAAGCTTGGTCAGGTACGCTTCATCGGATTCTATAACACAACCGTCAAAGCTGCCCGTGAGACCTATTTCTTGGGCAAAAGCGTTGGCAACTCCCGAAAGCATATTTGCCCCCTTGTCATTGTGAATTATTTTTCGTTTTGTATATTCAAATATATGAGACAAAATACCCGCCGTTGTTGTTTTTCCGTTAGTACCGGTGATGGCTGTTTTTGTGCCCTTAACATACCTTGAAGCAATGGAAAGAAAATCGGGGCATAATTTTAAAACTGCAAGCCCTGCAAAAGACGTTCCCCCTTGAGGATTGAGTATTTTAAATGCCGCAAACAAAAGTTTTGCAATCAATAACGCTATATAAAACCTTATTTTATTTAGACAATCTCTCATCTTTTATTTTCAACCAAAAAATTATGTGTCTTTAACTCTAAACTATCATTCAGCTCTTTTAGTTCAAAAGATTCCCCGTATTTGTTCCTCAAGGCCAACTTTAATATATAGTCTGCAAACTTGGGATTTTTAGGAAGAAATGAGCCGTGCAGATACGTTCCGAAAACATTTTTATCCCAAACGCCTTCGTGTCTGCCCTTACCGTCATTGCCAAAACCTCTTTTGATTTTGGCCAAAGGGCGCACGCCTTCTCCTAAATGTGTAACTCCGCTGTGATTTTCAAACCCTGCAAGAGTTTGCTCCAGCCCTTCAAAGTTTGCAGTTGAGACCACATTTCCTATAAGCCTTTTCCCTTCACCCTTGGTATAAAAGTCTATAAGTCCAAGACCCTCTATGGTGTTGCCATTTTGGTCTTCGTAATATTTTCCTAAAAGTTGATAACCGCCGCAAATTCCCAAAAAAACTTTATCGTTGTCCCGCTCCTTAATAAAAAATTCTCTGTGCTTTAAAATATCCTCAGATACGGCTTGCTGCTGCTTGTCCTGACCGCCGCCGATAAAGTAAATATCGTGCGGTTTTACGCTGTCTCCGATATCCACTTCGGTCACTTCAAGCTCTATATTTCTCCACTCACAACGTTTTTTTAAAGCCAGAATATTCCCCCAATCACCATACAGATTAAGTAATTTCGGGTACAAATGAGCTAAAGACAGCTTTATGTTTTCCATATTTTAATTTTAGCACGACGACTTTTTATTAAGCAAATTTAATTAATTTATTGACATTATAACTTTGGTTGTAGTTATAATAAATCAATTTGACACACGGTCAATAAACTTATAGGGCAGGCAAAATGTATTGTAAACTGAACAAAAAGGAAAATACTCTTAATCTCCAAATAAAAAGCACAGACTTTTTATTTACCGAAGATTCTAATTTTATAATTTAAAAAGAGCGGATAAGTTATCCGCTCTTTTTTTGCAAAGAAAAGGAAAATCAAATGTACAATAATAAACCAAAACTAAAAGCAAGACTGCTGCTGGCTAACGGGATGCTCTTTGAAGGAGAGTCTATCGGTGCCGAAGGAACATCCTGCGGCGAGATAGTTTTTAATACCTCAATGACAGGCTATCAGGAGATATTAACTGACCCCTCTTATGCACAGCAGGTAATAGTAATGACATATCCGGAAATAGGTAATTACGGGATAAACAAAGACGATTTTGAATCAGGCAAAATATATGCGTCAGGTTTTGTTGTAAAAAACTGCTGTGAGGAAGACAATCACTACAAAAGCGTTCAGACGATTTCAGATTATTTAAAACAAAACAATATTGTAGGAATAAGCAGGATTGATACGCGGACCCTTACAAAGGTTATCCGTGAAAACGGCGATATGAACTGCCTTATCACAACTGAAAACATCACGGAAGAAATGAAAGCACAACTTCAAAGTTTTAGGATATCGAAAGACATAACGCTTGATGTCTCTACTTACCGCGTAGAAAACATACAAGGAGAAGGCGTGAAGCTTGCTGTTATTGACTTGGGCATTAAAAAAAGCATTATAGACTGCTTAAAAGAGTACGGCTGTGATATAACGGTTTACCCTGCCGACAGCAGTGCAGACGCAATACTATCCGAAAATTTTGATGTGGTTTTATTTTCAAACGGGCCGGGCAATCCGCAAGATGCTGTAAAATCCATAGAAACAGCAAAGAAATTGCTTGGCAGGCTGCCGCTTTTCGGGATATGTCTCGGGCACCAAATACTTTCAATTGTGCTCGGAGCTAAAACCTATAAGCTGAAATACGGTCACAGGGGAGGAAACCACCCTGTTGTAAATCTTGAAACAAATAAAGTGTTTCTAACCTCCCAAAACCACGGCTATGCAGTCAGTGAAGAGGGTTTAGGAGAAGACGTTAAAATCATATACAAAAATTTAAACGACGATACGGTTGAAGGTATTGAGTGCAAAAGACTGAATGTTGAAAGTGTTCAGTTCCACCCTGAAGCAGCTCCGGGGCCGTATGATGCCAACATAGTTTTTGAAAGTTGGATAAACAAAATAAATGAAGACAGATTGTGCCGAAAAAATACCTGAATTAAGCAAGGGTAGATGTTGCAGGCGTAAAAGCAGATAAGGAAATGTAAAATGCCAAAGAATCTAAATATTAAAAAAGTACTCGTAATAGGCTCGGGTCCTATTGTAATAGGCCAGGCCGCAGAGTTTGACTACGCCGGAGTACAGGCTTGCCGGGCGCTAAAAGAGGAAGAGGTAGAAGTTATCCTTGTAAACTCAAACCCTGCAACAATTATGACTGACGAAAACATTGCAGACAAAGTCTATATCGAGCCCTTAACAACAGAGTGTCTGGACTACATAATCAACAAAGAACGTCCCGACGGCCTAATAGCAGGCCTTGGAGGGCAGACAGGCTTGAACCTCGCTGTCAGTCTTTATGAAGAGGGAATACTTGAAAAGTATAGCGTAAAGCTCTTGGGTACAGGGATTGACGCCATTAAAAACGCGGAAGACAGGGAGCTTTTTAAAACCCTTATGAACGAAATCGGTGAGCCTGTCCCTGAAAGCGATACCGTATCCAATTTTGAAGATGCCAAAAAATTTGCCCAGAAGATAGGCTTCCCGATTATTGTTCGGCCTGCGTATACTCTTGGCGGTTCAGGGGGCGGTATAGCAAACAATGAAGCGGAATATGAAGAGATAGTTAATATCGGACTCTCCCTAAGTCCTATCTCCCAAGTTCTTGTCGAAAAAAGTATCGCAGGGTACAAAGAAGTCGAATACGAAGTTATGCGTGATTCAAACGATACCTGCATAACCATTTGTAATATGGAAAACATCGACCCCATAGGCATACATACCGGCGACAGCATAGTTGTCGCGCCTTCTCAAACTCTGACAAATAAAGAGTACCAAATGCTCAGAAGCTCTGCCATAAAAATAATCCGCGCACTGGAAATCGAGGGCGGCTGCAATGTCCAGTATGCACTTGACCCCGTGAGCAACCAATATTATGTAATTGAAGTAAACCCGCGCGTAAGCCGCTCGTCAGCTTTGGCTTCAAAAGCCACGGGTTATCCTATAGCAAAAATTACCGCGAAAATCGCAATAGGCTACCATCTTCATGAAATGCCCAACGCAATAACCCAAAAAACAGTCGCTGCATTTGAACCTGCGCTGGATTATGTGGTAACAAAAATCCCCAAATGGCCTTTCGACAAATTCGCGACGGGAAACAGAATTCTCGGGACTAAAATGAAAGCAACCGGCGAAGTTATGGCCATAGGAAGAACTTTTGAAAGTTCCCTTAAAAAAGCCATAACATCAATCGAGTCCAAACACACGGGTCTTTTAAGGGGAATGCACTCTTCCTGCAGTCCTGAAGAGCTTAAGGCGCTTTTGCATGTGCAGGATGACAGAAGAATGTTCAGAGTAGCAGAAGCAATTTACCGCGGAATAACCGTTGACGAGATAGTAAAAATAACTAAAATAGACAAGTGGTTTATCTCCAAAATCAAAAATCTTGTGAATTTTGCACTCAGACTTGGCGATGAAACTTTGACCAAGGAACTTTATATAGAGGCCAAGGAAAAAGGTTTCCTTGACTCTGAAATTGCAAAATTCAGCTCCAAAAAGAAGAGAGAAATAAAAGAGTTTAGAGAACAAAATAACATAAGTGCTTCATTCAAAGTAGTAGACACTTGTGCGGCGGAGTTTCGAGCCGCAACTCCTTACTATTATTCAACTTATAATGAAGCGGACGAAAACGAGGTCAATGAAAGCGAAAAGAGCATTTTAATACTTGGCTCCGGTCCTATAAGAATAGGACAAGGCATAGAGTTTGACTACTGTTCAGTCCACGCTGCCTGGGGCGTCAAAAACAACGGCTACAAGTCAATTATTGTAAATTCAAACCCTGAAACACTAAGCACAGACTTTGATGTAGCCGATAAACTCTATTTTGAACCGATGAATATTGAAAATGTTATGAACATTATTGAAAAAGAAAACCCCGAGGGAGTTTTTGTCCAGTTTGGAGGCCAAACTGCTATCAACCTTGCCCCCAAGCTCCACAAGCGAGGTGTGAAAATACTTGGTACATCACTTGAATCTATTAATATAGCGGAAGACAGAAAGTTGTTTGAAGCACTTTTGAGAAAACTCGATATCCCGCAACCCAGGGGTGCTGCGGTTAGAAGCGCAGCAGAAGCACAAAATATTGCACAGGAACTTGGCTTTCCACTTCTTGTAAGGCCTTCTTATGTTATAGGCGGCCGCGGTATGCAGGTTGTTTATAACGAAAATGAGCTTTTAACTTACATCGAAGGAGCTTTGAAATTTTCAGACGAACATCCTATATTGATTGACCAATATATTGAAGGCTACGAAGTAGAACTCGATGCTATTTCAGATGGTGAAAATGTTTTAATTCCCGGTGTAAATGAACACATTGAACGTGCAGGCATCCACTCCGGGGACAGCATAGCGCTTTACCCGACCCAGAAGGTGTCAGAGAGAACAATATCGGAGCTTGTAGATTATACGCAAAGAATTGCAAAAGAGCTCAAAATAAAGGGCCTTATGAATATTCAGTTTGTCCTCAAGGGGAACACCTCTTATGTTATAGAGGTTAACCCGCGGGCTTCCCGTACGGTTCCTATTATGAGCAAGGTTACAAATATTCCCATGGTAAACATTGCAATAAATGCCGCACTGGGAAAAAGCATAATAGAGCAGGGTTACAAGCCCGGACTTGCTCAAACAACGTCTTTAGTCTGCGCAAAAGTTCCCGTTTTTTCTTTCCAAAAATTAAACAGAATAGACCCTGCACTGGCTCCTGAAATGAAGTCAACAGGAGAAGTTCTGGGTATTGATACTGTGTATGAAAAGGCCCTCATAAAAGGCTTTATAGCATCAGGGCTTGAAGTTTCAACAAAACGCGGTAACGTTCTCATTTCCATAAATGACCACTATAAGGAAAAAAGTGTAGACATAGCGCAAACACTTGTGGAGTTAGGTTATAGGCTTGTTGCGACTACGGGTACGCACAAATTCCTCCAAAGCCGCGGCATAGAATCTAAGGAAATTGAAAATTTCGATATTGAAAAAATTCAGCGCAATATGAAAAACAAAGAGCTTTGTTTTATTATTAATACTCCGACTACGAGCGGTAATGCTGCAAGATATGGTTCTGAAAACAGAGGGTTTTTAATAAGAACAATAGCTGAAATGTATTCTACACCGTGTTTTACATCCTTAGATACCGCAAAAGCTTACCTTTGTGCGCTTTCATACTATATTAAAGATGACAAACTTGAATATAACAGCGTAAGTTCATACAGAACACAGCAACCCTGCATATCAACATCTTGACTCCGTATACCTGTTAGTATATAAGGTTAGCATGACTGTTAAAGTGGAAAACAAAGACAATATCCTGAATGTTGCGCTGAAATTGTTCTCAAAATGCGGGTATGAGTCTGTCGGTGTTCAGCTTTTGTGTGAAAGAGCAGGCATAACAAAACCCACACTCTACTACTATTTCGGTAACAAGGTCGGGGTGTTAAAAGAGCTTCTAAGGGTCAATTACGATAAACTGAACAGTCTTATAGAAAATAACGCAAAATACAGCCTTTCTTCTCATAACTATTCAGAGGATGTTTACCCGGTAATGCTGCGTGTAGCGCAGGCATACTTTGACTTTGCGCAAAACAACAATAAGTTTTACCAGATGGTTTTTCAGGCAACATTTGGGCCAAAAACATCTTTTACGACTCAACTTGCCGGAGCGTTAAATTTCAAACAATATGAAATAATAGAAAATATGTTTAAAAACTTTTCAAAAGTCCATGATAATATGCAGGGTAAGGAAAAACGTTTAAGTTATGCTTTTATAGGGATGATTAATACCTATATTGCAACAGGGGACTTTACTGAAAATCTTGCGGAAAATGCAGTGAAAAATTTTATGCACGGTATATTCAGCTAAACACCTAAAAACAAAATTTTTTTACAATTTATATACCGAACGGTATAATAAAAATAAGAAAAGAAAAAATATCGCAGACTAAAACTGGGAGTATGACAAGGACTTGGGCAGATGAAGGTATTTTTTTTCATGTATACCTATTGGGATTTTACTGTGCTGCCAATCCACTCACTTATAGTTGACGGTAAATGTATTTCTTATGAAACGACTGTTACTTGATTTGACTGCAATGAAAAATTTGTAATAATTACCCCTTACACGGTTGCGCGGTAGCAGATAATTGCTTTAAAATATTAAAAAATCGGGCAGTAGGGTATACTACAGTAATGCCTTTGAAAAAATAAACAAGCTATATTTATATGATGGAGGTCTAATATGGAAAACAAGAAAATTTTAGTAATAAACGGCCACAAGCACTATTGGTATTCTGAAGGTAAGCTGAACAAAACTCTTTTTGATGAGATTGTTAAAGTGCTTTCCCCCTCTAATGAAATAAAAACAACTATCATAGAAGAAGGCTACAATGTAGAGGATGAAATACAAAAATACCTCTGGGCAGATTTGGTTATTTTTCAAACGCCCGTTAACTGGTTCAGTATTCCCTGGTTGTTTAAAAAATATATTGATGAAATCTACCAACTTAAAATATTTTACCAAGGCTCTGAAGACTATGGTAGAGGCGGTTTACTCCTAGGTAAAAAATATATGCTTTCTCTGACCTGGAACTCTCCCAAGAATGTTTTTGGCAAAACAGGCGGTTTTTTCGATGGCAGAAGCGTAGATGATGTATTTATTGCCATGCACAAACTGCACGAATTCTGCGGTATGGAAAAAATGGAAACTTTTTCGGTACACGATGTGGTGAAAAACCCTAAAGTTGATGAATATATTAAAGAACTTCACGAACATTTGGATAAATTTATCCTTAAAAGTTAATGCGAAAAACAATAAGTCTTTTTGATAAATAAACATATTCTTTTGTTTGTGGTACCCTCGGGGCATGAGTTGGTTCTATTTAATAATTGCGGCAATTTTTGAAGTCGGTTGGCCCGTCGGCTTAAAAATGGTGGAAGTCGGCAACAACAAAGCACTATGGATACTTTTTGCCATAATTGCGATGACGTTGAGCGGAATATTTTTATATTTGGCGCAAAAACACATACCAATAGGAACTGCTTATGCTGTCTGGACAGGTATAGGCGCTGCCTGTACATTTATGATAGGGGTAGCATTCTTTAATGATGCAATGACGTTAATGCGTGCCTTGGGCATACTTCTGATAATCTCGGGCGTTGTGCTTTTAAAGATTGGCCATTAGACCTACCCGCAACAGTCCATGTTTTGAATAAAAATAGTGAAAAACCATTATTTTATTTGAAAGCATATGCTGAATCCTTACAAGATAAAACTTTTTCCATTTCATATTTATCTTCTATAAATTGCATAATCTCACTAAAATTTTCTTTTGGTATTTCATAAGTACTCGTTCCTTTTTGTTTATATGGCTTAAGGCTTAGATTATTATAAAATTTGTTGCTTTCGCTATCTACAGAGTCAAATTCTACTTGACTATAGCCTCCTTCTCTTGCCAGATTTAAAACTCCGTATACGGCAAGTGCACCTGAGCCTTTTATAGGCCTGCGCTTTGTGCTGTAAGCAACTTGAGGTTTAGATATTAACCTGTAAATTTCTACAGAATTATCATTTTCATTTCCTATAATAGAAACAAGGGAAAGAACCCTTTCTGCCTTGCTTTTATCTGTCTCATTTGTAATAACTGCGTATGTTTCAATACCTTCATTTAGATTATTTATCATATTATTACAAGGATCATCTTCCCATAGCTCCGAAACTTCTTGGAGTAGTCCAGCATCTTCTTTCGGGTCTAATTTTGCAAAATGTGCGCTCAGCGGTGCTCCATTTCTGCGCATATCTTTAAGCTGTAAATCCGTATAAATACAAGTGGAGCCGAAAGAAAGCGGTGCAAAAAGCGCTTGATAATTCTCCGGGCTCATTTTTCGAGCTTCTTTGGAGTGAAAATGTACTACAGAATTAGGAATCTTGTTGGTGTCTTTTAAACCACCGAAGGTGTTTTTAGAAAAACTTGTGGAATTGTAGCTGTTTTGGACTTTGCATATTTTCATAATCTTCTCCGAGGTTATTTTAAAAACATAAAAAGAAAAAAATTTGCCTGAATTTCTTCAAATATATCCGTAGAAAAAGACATAGTGTCTTTTATGTTATAATTTCTTCCATAAGTCTTAGATGGAGATTTTTTATGAATAATTTTGAGTTTTATTGTCCCACAAGAGTTGTTTTTGGCAAAAATACAATATCTGAACTACCAAGACTTTTGGACAAGTCAAAAAAGATTTTAATAACTTATGGCGGTGGTTCTATTAAGAAAAACGGTGTATATGACCAAGTCATAAATGCTCTCAAAGGCTACGACATACTTGAGTTTTCAGGAATAGAGCCAAACCCCGCTTATGAGACCTGCATGAAAGCAGTTGAGCTTGTTAAAAAAGAAGGGGTCGACTTTCTTCTTGCTGTGGGCGGAGGTTCGGTTTTAGACGGTACAAAGTTTATTGCGGCTGCCGCTAAATTCCAAGGTGAGCCTTGGGACATACTTTCCAAAAATGCCAAAGTAGTTGATGCTCTGCCTTTGGCTGATATCATAACTCTTCCCGCTACAGGTTCCGAAATGAATGGAGGAGCGGTCATATCCAGAACTTCAACTCAGGAAAAACTAAATTTTATAAGCCCTAAGGTATTTCCGGTTTTTTCTATAATTGACCCTGAAACCACCTATAGTTTACCTGAAAGGCAGACTATAAACGGCATAATCGATACTTTTGTGCATGTTATGGAGCAGTATGCCACATATTGTGTGGACACTCCTTTGCAAGATTCTTGGGCGCTCGGTATTATTAAAACCCTTATCAGTGAGGCGCCTAAAGTTCTTAAGAATCCTATGGATTACAATGCCCGTGCCAATATTTTCTGGTGTGCAACGTGCGGTTTAAATAATTGGATTTCCCAAGGTTGTGTTGAAGACTGGGCAACACATATGATAGGGCACGAACTGACTGCGTTTTACGGCTTAGACCACGGTCAAACCCTTGCAATTGTTATACCGCGGCTTTGGGAAAATCAAAAAGAAAATAAGTGCGCGAAACTTGCAAAGATGGGGCGCGATGTATATGGATACTGCGGTACAGACGACCTTGAAGCTTGCAGATTTGCAATAGAGAAGACAGAACAGTTTTTCAACACTATAGGCCAAAAAACCAAACTTGCCGAATATGGCGTCGACAATAAAGAAGCCGCTCAAAAAGTGTATGAGCGCTTTCAGGAAAAAGGTATTGTGTTGGGCGAAAGAGGTAACCTTACACCCGAAGTCATTAAACAAATTCTCTTGACATGCTAGAGTTGCCTTAAAATCTCTTGATTATTTTTTTTCACATGCTAGTATAATTTTGAAGACACCTTCGGTGTCGATTGATAAAAGAATACGGGGATTAGCTCAGCCCTGTAAGTTTCCTCGGAACTTACGAAGTAAGACTATAGCACCTTGGTGCTCGGTCGGACAGAGTCCACAATGTGGGGGATTAGCTCAGCTGGTAGAGCACCTGCTTTGCACGCAGGGGGTCAGGAGTTCGAATCTCCTATCCTCCACCATTGATTTTAAAGGCTTTCGACGATTTGAAGAAAGCCTTTTTTAGTGAAAAACGGCACTTTGTCAGAATTTTGTCAGAGGTTTTGGAAAATAAAAAGAAATAATAGGTGTCTAAATATGGATATGTTTACAAATATGATGAATGCCATGAGGAATGTCACCAATGCCAATCAAGTAGGCGAAATGAATAAAGCTTTGGAATACGAAGCGGCAAGAAAGGCTCAAGTTTTTCATCAAACCAAAGAGCTTGAAAAGCAAACCTCAATTCTTAATGAAGCAAAACAGCTAACATTACAGAACGCAGAATATACAAAACAAATAGCCGAATACACTCAAAGAAACGAGAAATCAAGCAAAATAAACTTTCGAGCTTCTTTTATTGTTTCGCTTGCTGCATTGGGTGTGGCCGTTATCTCATTGGGTATTGCTATTGTTCAGTCTTTCAAGCCTTAGTCCTACGTCCCAAACCTCTTAATGTTTTCATTCTGCTCCGTGAGCGCAAAGACTTTGTTTATCGACTCAATTCCCTTTTGTCTTGTCTCTTGCGTTACTTTGGTATAAATATCAAGCGTAGTTGAGATTTTCGAGTGACCGAGCTGTGTTTGTACATATTGCGGGTTGGTGTCATTCACCGCAAGCAAGGTTGCATAAGTATGCCTGAGGTCGTGAAAGGTCCTGTGGCCCACCCCGGCGCGCCTTAAAACTGCTTTATACTTTCTATTTTTCATATTTTTATGGTCTTGAAAATCCCCTTCTTCATTGGGGAATACTAGGTTCAATTCGCCGTTAGGACAGCGCAAACGCCATTCTTTAAGCACTTTTATAACTTCATCTGGCAAATCTATTTTTCTAATGGAGGTCTTTGTTTTGGGCGTATTAAACTTTCTTTTGTAAACACTTTTATCAACAAAGATATACCCTTCAACAAAATTCACCCTGTCCCAGGTGAGTGCAAGCAGCTCGCCCCGCCTTGCACCAGTTGCGACTGCTGTAAAAATAAGCGGGTAAAAATCAGGATAATGCTTTTTGGCAACGGCAAGAACAGCTTCGACTTCCTTTAGGGTCAGCGGGTTTGCTTCTTTTCTTTGCTCATCAAGCTTTTTTATGGCTCTCACAGGGTTTTTGCTTACAATCTCATTATCTATGGCATATGTGTAAATGGTGTTCATAAGGCAAATGAGTTTATTGATGCTCTGGTTTGAAAGTTTTGAAGTCTGCTTTTTGATTCGTATGAACTCATTTATTTTCATGGGGATAATCTCAAATGCTCTCATATTACCAAAGAAAGGCAGTATGTGGTTTCTTAAATAATTCTCATACCCGTCGCATGTTGAGGGTTTGAAGTGTACCTGTGCAAAGTCTTTTATATAAATCTGCGAAAGGTCTTTAAATAATATTGTCTTATCAATGTTGAGATACAGACCCGTTTCAAGTTCGTTTATTATCTTTGCCCGCTCAATTTCAGCTACAGCCTTTGTCTTATGACCGCCCGATGTCTTAAGTGCTCCCGTCGGGTCTATATATGTGTAGAAATAGGAAAAGCCGCTGCTTTTTTTGTTTTTCCATTTTCTCTTTGTAATTGTTGAAACTTTAACTTTCATTTCATTTTACCTTTTATTATTGATTTTAACGTGTTACTACTCACTTTGGAGCGGGTTTACTGACTTTTACTAAATTGGATTTTTTAAAGAAAAGGGACCCGAGAACCTTATAGCCTTAGGTCCCATTAAAAGGAGCTAAAGAGAATTTAATTTTATAAATTCGCTAAGCTGTCCTTTGTCAAACAGTACTCTGGAGCCGATTTTGACGTGCCGTATTTGTTTTTTATGTACCCAACGATACAGTGTACTTATCGATATTCGCAGTAATCTAGCTGTTTCAGGGACGTTAAGAAGGTTATCCATTGTCGCCCTCCTCCTTTTGCATTGCCTCAGCTTTATCGAGGGCTTTGTCAAAGGCTTGGTTAATTTCCTCTGACAGTGTCAAAGGCAGCCTGAAATCCTTGTCCGCAAGCTCTATGGTGTATAGCTTCTTGTTAGAGCGTATTTCACGGACTTTGATAATGACCTCATTTACTATATTGCTTTTAATGTTTGCTATTCGCCTTGCAAAAGATTTCACCGTCTTATATCTGGCCTTAAACTCAGGAATGTCGTAGCGCTCCTGGCAGGTAATATCTAAAAGCTTTTTATGCAGGTCAAACGCTGAATACTCAATTTCCTTACCATACATTTCGTTCAATTTGCATAGTATTTTAAGAGCGTACACAAGACTGTCTTCTTCTACCGCAAAGTCTTTTTGTACAATACTGACCTTGTTTAAAAGTTCCTCAAATTCGGCTTTTTGACCTCTGGCATCACTGAGCTTTAACCCGAATGTCGCAAAGTCGGCTATTCTAAAAGTGCTTGGATATTTACGCTCCCTAGTTTCTTTCAGCACTTTGATTATTCCCTGTAGCTCGTTCATGATGTACGACATAATCTCGTTGCGATTTTCGATAATATCACCTATAAGCTCATTTTCGGGTATAAAAGAATCCAGGCGCTTGAATGACAGGCAAATGAGCCTATCGGCCACATCATCCCGTGTAAACTGCGGCGTTCTGGAGGTTACACAAAGAAATGTTTTGGCGGTTCGCTTAATGACCTCGTTGTCAGTGAATAATTTGCGCTTCTGGTCGGTCTGCCCTGTGGCAATCGAAGCTAATTTATCATTAAGCCAGGGTTTGGCGCTGTCAACATTATCGAGAACGACAAAATGATTGTTTGCAACAAGTGTATTAAAGTCTTCCTCTTTGCCGGGTAGCGGGGTTACGTTATACTTTCCGCCAAAGAATATAAGCCCCAAGCGCCTGAGAGTTGATGTTTTCCCGCTTCCTTTTTCACCGACTGTTGTTAGAATAACCTTTGAAGGCATAATCGAATGGAAGAATGTAGAGTAAAACCACAGACGAAGCAATTCTTTTTGCTCGTCCTCCTCCAATGAGAATGCATCAACATCTACATTCATTAAGTCCAGTATGTAGGTCTTGAGGTAGTCTTTATTCTTATCAAACTCTACCAGCTCAAATGGTTCATTGTCGGCGTGATAGTTAAACATCACACCCTCATCGCCGTTTTCAAGCTCGTCAATGCCTGTGTCTGTTATTTTATAAACTGTCTTATCGCCGTTAAACAAGTACAAGACATTCTTTTTCCTGTCGTAATGGACAAAATTATGGGTCTCGATTTTCTCGCCATATGTATGGCAGTGTGTGCGAAGTTCTTCCATAACGTAGCGATAGTAGTCTTTTGCAGCATTCACGCCCATTTTATTCAAGACAGTTTTAATTTGTTCGTTCTTATCTGTAAGCGGTATAACCTTCTTTTCGTCGGACATAAACACATAGGGGAAATTCTCATCTTGCATAAACTTCCCTCTTTCTGAGAGCTCATCGATGATGATTGCCGTGACCTTTTGGCATTTTTCAAGGTTACAACTACCGCCGTGCTTCATTATATGAACAACCTGCGCCTTGATGCCGTTTAGTTCGCGATAATGTTTTTTAGCGCTTTTGATTAACTTATCGGTTTCCAAAAAAGCGGTTTTGATGTCCTTAAAGCTTTTTATGTACTCATCAAGGTCATTGTGCGGAGGCGGCACGGTCACCGCATAGACAGAGCGAATTTCTTTTGCCTGCTCAAACAGACTGCGCCCTGCATCATCGTTGTCATAAATTATGCAGACATTGCCCGTGGTCAAGCTCAAAGCTGTTTCCAGGTCCGCGCCTTGCGCTCCGCCAACAGCGCATGAGGGTATCAGCTGTGCGTGTTCAATCTGTAGTGTGAGCCAGCTTAGTTGATTAAATTCACCTTCAAGAATGCCGACGGGTCTGGCTTTACTCTTACCTTTTGGTTCACCGTTAACAAATGGAAGGTAATTAAACACCCCTGCATTTTTTCTGATTTTTAATATCTGAAAGGTTTTTTCATAGGGTTTGCGCGTCTTGATTTGAGTGATGTACCCCTTTTTGTCTCTGTAGAAAAAAGCAAGCCTGTCGTGGTTGTTATCAGTGAATTTCTTTAATTTTTCAACCAGCGATGTGAACTCTGCCAATTTCTCTTCAAGCTGCGCTTTCTTTTCTTGCTCTTTTTCTTCTTTGATGCGCTTCTTGAGTTCTTCAATGAATTCTTGGGATTCTTTCTCTGCGTCAAAGTCTCTAAGAATAACTCCGAGGTCAGAAAACCTTATCACGGGGTCTGAAATCCCCCTTTCCTTTAAATACAGGTAACTCCGCCACTCGTGCCCTTGCCAGTCTTTTCCCATTAGCTGACTCTTTGCATGTTCAAAGAGTTTTTCACTCAGCGCAACAGAATAATCAACTCCGTAGTTGATTGTGTTGAGGTTCAGGTGCAGCCCGCATTCAGGGTGAAAGCACTTGCATTTTTCAAAGTTGTCACCGTACCCTTGAAGAGTTTTCTTCCCGCACTTGGGGCATACTTGTTTCTTTTTGTCCATGCTGATTGGTTTTTTGAATACCGCATAAGTGTACTCTGATAAATTTTTGTACATCATTTCCCCCTCCTATTTTTTTGTGGTGCATAATTGGGGTGGAAACATTTTGTCTTTTCTAGGTTTCCCCCATAAAGAGTAAGAGTTCTTTTTCCGCATATGGGACACACTTGCCCTTTCTTGTTTGAACCGATTGAGCTTTTAAATACCGCCTCGACAAATTCTTCTAAATTTCTATAGGTCATACAGACCTTCCTTTCTGCCCATTTAGGGCTTTTCCAATTACAATTTGAATTATATAATTTTTTAAAATATAATCTTTTTTGAGGAATATATTTTATGAAAAAAAAGAATGAAGAAGACGAACTCCAATTTCTTCAATCAGAATTTGAAGACTGGTACCACAAAACCTATGATGAAGCAGGTGGGAATGCAGTAAGTCTTGACACTCCGCCTGCAGAAATGCTAAGGCGTCTAAAATTGAGCGAGGAAGAGTATTACAACATTTATATTGAACCGTATGTAAATTTGACAAAAGAAGACCTGGAAACAACTTTTAAAATTCTTGCGCCAGAACTTGCGGCAGTCCATATGGAAGAAATCCTACCTTTGTGCACGTTGCGTTTAAATTTGGACCTAAAAATTCAACGAAAATTAAATGCTCTCGACTGGCTTTTGTTTCAAGTCGCAGAGCTGTGCCTTTTTAAGCTATCGCCCAACCTGTACAAAAAAACATGGACCCCTGAAAAACAGTGCTTTTACTGTGGAAGACCTGATTTTTACGAAAGAAAAGAGAGCGATAAAATCAAGATAATAAAATTTAACGGCAGGAATAGATTTTGCCATGTATCCGGCTGCGGAAAGGGGACAAATCCGGAAAAACATCAAGACGGCTGCTGTTATAAAAATTGGGCGAGGATGAAAAAAACTTTAGAGCAAGCACTAAAAAGAGTTTGTGAGGAAATTTATAAAAACCCGATGGATTTTGATGAGGGAAGATTCGACAGAGATGAAGAAATAAAAATAAGAGAAGAAGCAAAGAAAATTTTTATCGAATTCTGTGAAAAGCAATATAGGAAAAATTTAAAGATAAATTATACCATTCAAAGCGAACTCGGTCCTGCTGTAAATTTAATCGATTTTTATTTATAACTTTCGCAAAACATATTAACCAAACTAACCAAACTCACCGGTTAATCTGGTTAATTTGGTTAGTTTAAAATTAAAAAGTTGTTTCGTGTTTTATGTTATCTAGCGAAGAGGGGAAGGTTTTCTATAACCCCCGCTTTTTCTCAAACTTCTTCATGTCGTCTTTAGAAGTGAGTAAAAAGTTAACATAATAAACATTCTCTGCATACTGATTATTTTTCAAGTATTGTGGATATTTGTCGTAGACGTACCCGTAAACATTCATCATTCTTTTTGAAGCAAGTGAGCGAGGATGACACCACTCATAACGAGTCTGTCCAAGGTCTTTGTTGTACACAGCAATCAAAGCAACAGGATTATAGCCAGCATTTACCATATAATCAACTGCTTTTAAGTCGGCCTTGTCTTCATATTTTTTAGAAGTAAAAACACCCGCAGGTGGCGCAAAAAAGCCTCTAAATAAGCCCTTGTATGATTCTTGCGCCTGAGCGATTCCCTGACTCAAAATTGCAGCGAGTTCATCTTGATTGTCTGCAAGTCTGAGAGTGTTTTCAAAAATAGTAATCGTTCTGTCTGAGTGTGCTAAATATGTAGATTCAGGATGTTTAAGCTCCCAAGAGTGCCAACCTCTATATAAGCCGGTATCTTTAACTACGGGTACGGCCTTGAACACAACCCTTTTATCAAGTGTGTTCGCATTCAATATTTTGAACCCAATTTCTCGAACGGTTTTTTCTGATGTGTCAATCGCAAACACCGGCAGCGATGCAAACATCAGCGCCAGAACTATTAAAAACTTTTTCACAAAAACCTGCCTTTCTTAATTCACTTAATAATCTTATCGCATAATCACACTGTGAGTTATAATTATACATCTATAATACAATAAAATACAATGTTTAGCGCAATTAGTTTTAAAAAATTCGTTTGTTTCCCCCTATAGCTTCCGGTCAACTCTGGTAAAACGCTTTTATCGTATGCAGGAAAATAGTATTTTTGTTAAAACTCAATGAAATCAAGGAAAATGCGGTTGAAATATTGATTAATTAAGAATTTTATTTATGTCCCAACAATCGGGGACCTAGAGCATAAGGTTAAAATATATAAAATCATGGAATCAGGAGTACTATAACAAAACAGTATTGCCCGATTAAACTCCGGTGTTTTTTAAGAAACGCTCTCTTAGTCTACCGAGGGAAGTTTCCTTTAGTCGAGAGTAATGCTTATGATGTTTATTTCTGACCATAGTCATTGGTGCCCTGTTATAATCTATATCTACGACAAACGTAATAACATCATAACCAGCATCCTTGTCGGTGAAATTTGAAGTCATATAGTAGAGCGGAAGTTGCTCTCTTAATTTTTCGTCATTGAAAGCTTTGTCAAATAAGTCTCTTAAAAGATAACGATTATCACATAGCTTTTCATAGTACGTCCTTGCCCTTATTTCTGGACTGTGTGCAAACAGCATTATGTCAATTTTAAGGAGTATCTTTTCTTCCAAATTAAATATTTCTTGATTATTTTTTACTTCTGAACTCATAAGTCTGCCATAGTCCCCAAGAAGAGAGTTTATTTCTTTTGATATATATTTAGCATAACCATAGTCCATTTCTTATTCCTCAAATCCTTTTTTCATTAAATTCCTCATATGCATTTTCTCACCCCGTATAGTATTTCAACGTAAAGCCTTGTGTCACAAGTTTTATAAGAATATATCACACGGTCAGTTTGTTTATATATTTTGATATTACCACGAAAATGCTACTATGAGTAAAAGGGATTTACGAAAGTTCGGGAAACGCTTAAAGGAGTTAAGATTAGAGAAAAATCTAACACAGCTTGAACTTGCTGAAATTCTTGACCTATCGCCTAACTTTGTGGGAATGGTTGAGCGTGGCGAGAGAAATACTACAGTTGAAAATGTTTTTAAAATCGCCCGCGCCCTAAATGCCAAACCCGTTGCACTCTTTGAAAATCTCTAGGGTCCCAGAGCCTTGATTGCTTTTTCCAACTTTTGGTCTATTGTTCTAAGCAGAATATAGTAGTCATTGAAGTCTTTATTCAACTGTAAGCTATCATCAATAATTGCAGACTCAGAAGCCAGGGCCCCAAACTTAATAAACGCTTTTATATCGTATAACATCATACGGCAGTCTGAAATGTTATTTTCCAAGCGGTTTAAATCGTTTTTATCGCGCATACAAATATTACTCCTTGGTGTTTATACGTTTGTATCTAGCTGTTTTTGGGATTATAAGGCTGCGCCTTGTTATTCGTCGCTCGTAGAAAGAGTTTGAGTGAACTCAACTCTTTACTCGCTCTTCATTATAACGCAAAGCCTGTTGAAATAGGACTCTAGACTACAAAACTCTAAGTAAATATTTGCAAAGGAGGAAGGGGCCTAGGACCCTAAAATAAAGGGCGAAATATTTATTCAATTTAATGATGCACCAAAGTCTCAACTTCTTCAATCATATAAAGCGGGATATCGTAAAGCCCTTCTGTTTCTTTATAATCTGCCGTTGATGTTCGTATTGAAACCGCCGGCTTGAATTCTTCACGGTAGTTTTTTAAGCTCTTGGCCTTTAAATTCATTGATGACTTCACCTCAACAGGTACAACATCTGAGTTAAGTTGAATTATAAAATCTATTTCCGAGCGGCTTGTTTCATTTGTCCAATAGAACACGGGTAAATCTTTTAAGGTTTTTAATTGCTGTAAAACATACTGTTCAGCGATTGCGCCTTTAAATTCCTCGAGAATTTTATCATCAAGCATTGTTTTTGCTTCAAGATTTGTCAAAGCGCCAAGCAGACCAACATCCACAATAAAGATTTTAAAAGCGTTAAAATCTTCGTAAGCAATTATTGGCAGTCCCGGCTTTTTAATTCTATTAACCTTATAAATCAAGCCGCAATCAGAAAGCCACGCCAGGGCCGTTTCAAATTCTTTTGCTCTGGCGCCCTGCTTGATTATGCCATAGATGAATTTTTTATTTTCTTTTGTGAGTTGTGCGGGTATAGATTTCCAGAGCAGGCGAATTTTAGTAACTGTATTTGCGGGAATATGCTTAGAAAAATCTTTTTCATACGCTTCAATAATTCGCTTTTGTATCTCACGGACTTCCCTAAAATCTCTATTATCAACATAATGCTGAACGACTTTAGGCATTCCGCCAACATAACAGTATTGACGCAAAAGTTCCAAAAGTTTATCCTTAAAAACTCTCAACATTTCAAAATCTTTTTTCTTTGTAAGCCCTACAAAACGACCCTGCCCCAGTGCATCTGCAAATTCCGCAAAACTCAACGGGTACAAGTTCATAAATTCAACTTTGCCAACGGGGAAACCTGTGCCACTGTGGTGGGCAACACCGAGCAAACTGCCGGCTGCAACAATATTATATTGCGGAGCGTCTTCATTAAAATATTTAAGCGAGGTCAACGCTCGCGGACATTCTTGAATTTCATCAAAAATAATCAATGTATTTTTGGGGTCAATTTTAAAGCCTGCTTCAATTTCAAGACCTGTTAAAAGACGTTTAACGTCTAAATCAACATTGAAAAACTCACACATTCTGACATTCTCATCAAAGTTGATGTAGACTGTATTTTTGTAATGCAGGCGTCCAAATTCTTTCATAAGCCAGGTTTTGCCAACTTGCCTTGCTCCTTGAATAATTAACGGTTGTTTATCGGTCTTATTTTTCCAATTAATAAGTTCTCCTATAAGTTTACGCTCCATATTACCCTCATTTATTACACTTTTTTACATGAATATTATATAATAAATAACATTTTTTTACACGAAAATTTTATAAAATTTAGCACTTTTTTACATAAAAAATGTTGCTTTGCTGCACTTTCCAAAAGGAAACATGGGCAACTTAAATGCAAAAAATTTAGCTAACAGGGATTTCGTAATTCCAAGATGTTTTTATCTCATTAAATTTATCTTTATCAACATTTAACAGCTTTAGTGCCTCATTATCGGAAATTATTTTTTTATCCAATGCTTTTTTAATCAAATACGAAACTTTTCTACTACCTTGAAATTCGTTTGATAAACTGTGAAATTCTTTCAAGCCATCAATTTCGTCCTTTGGTCCAATATTGGAATTGGGGTATTTTTTCTTATACTCTTTTTTAAATACTCCCCATATTTTCCCACCGAAATAATCTTGCATTCTATATAAAACAGTCTTATAGCTTACCTTGAAAGTTTTTTTAACCTTTATAACTCTATCAATTAAGTCGCAGTTTTGAATAGCATTCCATTCTTTTGTAAACTCATTCTCGGGCATTAGAAAATAAGAAGCAAAAGTATCGGCTTCCTTTTCCTCTTGTTCATTTTCCTCTTTTGAGTCAGAGTCGAAAGAATTTAGGTGCAGAAGAATATGTCCTAATTCATGGGCCGCAGTGAATATGCGTCTTTCAACGGTGATTCTATCCCAAGTGTTTACGACTATAACCTTGCTATCGCTGTTTTCACTTGCTGATAACCCAAAAAAACCATCCGTACTATAAGATTTAGAGCAAATTTTTATACCCGCTTTTTCTTCCAAAAGGGCACAAATATCTTTAATTGGGTCATCACCTATTCCTAAAAATTCCCTAACAGCCTCTGCCATTTCTTTTGGGTTTTTCGTTTTGTTTTCCAGTGGTTGCAAGCCATATACTGTCGGTTCTGAGAGTTTGTCGGAAATATGATTAAAGCTTTTAAGCCACTCCTCGGCGTTATATATTATTTCACCTCGTTTTTTTACAGTTTTATTTTTCAAAGCCCTAAACCTCACTTTTAAAGGCATGGCTACGGGTCTGTATAACTCACTAAAATCTACATTAAAAACTTCTTTTGTTAACTTTTGTAACGTACTTTGTGTTGGATTTGCAGTTCCTAATTCAATCTTTCCATAAGTAAGCAACGAAATCTCAGCCTTTTTTGCAACCTGTTCTTGCGTTAACCCACACTCCAAACGAAGCCGTAAAATATTGCTAGATAAGCATTTATCTTCCATACGCACCTCTTCAATAGCTACTATATATTAAAACATAAACAATGTAAAATTTGTTACAAAAATTATATTTGTTATAATTATATATTAAATGCTTAATTTTATTTGCATTTTTACAAAGCAATGATATAATTGCCATGACACACAAAGCCAGAAGGAGGTGAGTAGAATGAATAAAAAGCAGTCAACTAAAAAACTAGCAAGCTTGGCGAGCAAGGTTTTAAAGCAAAGCAGTACGAGCAAAAGTGCCAAAAGTCTTGCAGGGTCTGTTTTGTCTCAGACTAAAAAAGGCAAGTAGCTTACTACCTCCCGAACAATAATGGTCGATTTATTGGCGAGCACATGCTCTAGGGACACAACGCAAAGAAGGAGACCGTATCATGATACGTTTTCCAAAGTTAATCGACGGACGGTGGTATCTAATCACCAATTATAGAACCGTCAACGGGGTAATTCAATTCTCCAAAGGTAAATGTTGGAGATTTCCCCTAAAAGGAAAAGGCGCCAACTAAATGGCACCTTAATTATAACTTTTTACGAGAACAATAAATTGTTCTCTTTTTTTGTCGACACAATTAATAAAAACTTTAATTGCGTAATATATATTCTAACATTTACGGCATGGTTTGTACATGAATAAGCCGGATTCCATGAAGAATTATTAAGTTGAGATACTACTACTGGTAATTTTTAGGTTTCCAAAAACTGTGAAATATTTTTGTAACTCCGTAACACTTAGACTCCAAGCTTTTTTTCTTGCCCCCGGGCCCTATGAAACAATGAGCCGCTCGCGGCTCAAAAAGGGGGAAGCGAGTGAACCCGGTTTTTGCCAAAATTTTGTCATAAAAATTCTGATAAAATGCGCTAAAACCTGAGCAAGGGTGAGAGGACAAAGGCGACCTAAAACCAGACGGTTAAGCAATTCTGGCAACTTCTGATAAAAGCTGAAAACCCTTGCTACAAGCCTTTTTCCTCTTGCACGCAGGGGGTCAGGAGTTCGAATCTCCTATCCTCCACCATTTACAAAAAAGACCTCGCAATAGGTCTTTTTGCTTGATATAGTTGAATTTTTGGAATAGTTCGATAGTGGTAGTTTTGCGATTTTTCACATTTTCATGGCAAAAACCATTTTGTAAATCCTAAAGCGGTTTTACAGGAGTTCGATTAATTTTGTTGCAACTAAACATTATTGCCTTAGGGCTCGATAGCTTTTTATGATATGCTATAGCTATGACGCTTTTAGATATTTTGAATACTAATAGTTTTTCACACATTGCTCGTATGGTAGCTCTTGTTCCGTTAATCTTGGCTGTAATTGTATTTATGATTTGGATAAACTGGGAAACGAGATATGATACATACAAAAATAAATACAAATTGGCAAAAGGACTCTACATTGAGGGAAAATATGACAAGGCACAAGAAGTTTTAGAGGAAGCACTTTATTGTAAGCCAGATTCCGGTGAAGCTTTAATGCTTATGGCAAAAATAGACTTACAAAATCGAGACTGTGAAGGCGCAAAAAAATATTTACAAAAAGCAATGAAAACATACTCTTATGAGATAGAGGAACAGGCACAAAACTTGTTATACTCCGGAAATTTCACAAGTTTTTGCCACCTGTAATTTTTTATTTTCTCAGTGCCTCCAGTTGCTCTTGCATAAACTCTAATTCAGAGTCAATTAGGCGCTCGCGGGTAGAAGACTTGAATGTACAGTATTGCCCACTGTTAAAAAATTTTAAAAACTCTTCAATTTCTTTTATTGCCGCAGCTTTATCATTGATAGTCCAAAGCATAGTAGCATACATGCTCGTTTCGTTGGCAAGATGACTCATTGCAACCCCGCAAGGGTCGCCAATGTCTTTTCCGGAACCTGTGTAAAGTTGTGTATTTAATACTGCAACCCTGCAATCATTCATGTGCCTTCTTGTAAAGTTTAACAACTTTTTTCTATTGCCCGCGTTTTTGTTGAGATAGAAAACAGCCAAGTCGTGATGCCCACATATGTTTCCATCTGGTATATCATTATCACCAGCACTTTTTTGTGTCATACCATAAACTGCAAACACTGCAATTATAGTAATCAATATTGGAACTGCTTTTTTCATTATTATATTATATCTTAAAACCTCTAAAATTCCGCATAGATTTTCCGCGCAAAGGGTTCTATTTGAGTCACGCAACGCCCATACTTAGTAAAATAAAACAATTACGACGTTTGTTCGCCGTTTTGTTTTATGAACGGGCCTTAGGTGTGCAAGCCCGAACCGGCTGCCGAGGAGGCAGGCCGACAGGGTGAAGCCGTACCGATTTTAAAGGCTTTCGGCGATTTTACGAAAGCCTTTTTTAGTAAAAAGGCACTTTGTCAGAATTTTGTCAATAGTGACAAGAAAGAGATAAGGTTTGAGAAAAATCAAAATTTGATAATTCCGCCTTATCTCTTGCTCTTATCGTCGATGAATTCAAAAGAGTTTTTTGCCCTGCTGATCTCAATATCCCCTTGCGGTTGCACTCAAGAGTTTGCCTTGGATTAAATTGTCATCTTTGTCTAACAGTTCGATGTCAAAATATTTTGTTTTTATATTTTTTATTCTCCAGGAACACGATTTACCTGTAAAATCTGCTGTTACCGGCGTGATTGAAGGCGGTACGGAAAAGCTTTTGTTGAGCTGAACGGTTGTGGTTTGTGCAGGAATATCAATCCCGTATACAACATCTTCAATATCTTCAACATCTATTATTACCCGTATCTCTTCCGGCCAACCAATACCACTTGAGCCGCCACCCGTAGATGGTTGCGAGGGGTCTCCTTCTTGTACTCCGCCTCCGCTTGGGTCTCCCTCCTTCGGCGGCGGGCCATAACCGCCGGAGTCATCATCCTCGGGCGGAGGTGTGTTATTGGCACTTTTTATTCTAACTTGGACATATTGCCCTGCAAAAACAGATTCTGTTGCTGCAGATTTCCAGTCTGACCAGTTGATTTCAACATCACTTCCACCTGAACCTTCGGTAGGCGGCGGATTATAACCTTCAGTGGGCGGCGGATTATAACCACCGGGATTTCCTTCTGTCGGCGGCGGGCCATAACCGCCGGAGTCTTCATCGGGCGGGGTATTGCAGCTGCAATTATTAGAGTCGGAGAAACCGCATTTATATTCGACATTATATTTTTCCATATTTTCAAATGAAACATAAAGAGAGCTCTCTTTTGGCGAGCAGCAATCTTCAAAATTTACACCTAAATCAACTACGGGCATCGTAATTTCAGTATTGTTTCCAGATATTTCATAATCTTCTTCAAAGAACGTATTGTCGATTACAATGTTTTTAGGTGTCAATCCTGAAACATTAACCAAAGAGCGAACGGCGTCATTTGAATAATTGCCGGCGTTATCTACAGCTTTAATTAAATAGATTACAGTTCCCTCTTGATTTGGTCTAAACATCGTCGTTTTTCCCTGAAATTTGCAGACAAGCTCGCCCTTATCCCAAGAAAGCCCTTTTCTTATTTCATGAAAATCTATATCCGGTTCGTCGGACGGTATAATAACGGCTTTTACCATATTGCCCTTAGGGAACAGAGCAAATTCTTTTACGTTTTCAGGCGGTGCATCTTTGCCAACAATATTAATAACATTTTCAGCAGGTTCTGAGAAAATATCCCTGCTTGTTACAGCCTGAACTCTTACAATGTATCCCTTATTAGTTTCAACATTTTTAATTTCGTAGTTGTTACCGTAAGAAACAAGTCCCTCTGTCCAAGTTTCACCATTGTCTCTTGAATAGCTTATTTCATAGCGCTTCAAATGTATACTGTCAACTTCGTCATAGCTTACTTTTATGTTTGATACGTGGATTCCTTGTGATGTCCTGTAGCCATATTCCTCCAGAGTCAGGTTATCGGGAGCAGACGGCGCATCAAACACATTGGGCAATGTTATGGGATTTACCACAGGTGCTGCACTTCCGAGTTTATCGGTGTACAGGTCAGGGTTGTATTCTCTGCATATAATATCAATTTGCCCCTCTTGAGATTCGGAAAGGTGTGCTATTATCATTTTCTTTCTTTCATATCCCAAAAAAGTGCTTGTAACTTCAATAACATCGCCTACTGTTCTGTCCAAACCTTCTTGGGAAGTTCTAAACGAGATGAACTTGTTGCAAGTTTTTATCTGATTTAAATAAAACCAAGCTAAACGGCTTGCCTGATTAAAGTTTGTTACGCCCCAGGCTTGTATTTCCTGCACTACGGGCTGCTTGTTCTCAATAACTTCCGCTTCGGCTGTTGCGAAGATTTTAGCATACTCATTTGCAGGGTCAACGTACTGCACCTTAATAGCATCAATCCTTTTTTCTCTGGGTATAGTCCAAAATCTCTCTGACCCTGCAATAATGTTGTCGGGCGTAAAATGCTGCACTGAATCTTGAGCTTTTTCTATCTTTAAAGAAATTTTTCCGTTTTCGTAGGTAAAATATCCCCGACAAGACACAAGCATAAGGTTAAGCCAATCTTGACGCTCCAGTTTTCTGTCGAGAGCAAGATTTAATGTAAATCTTGGCTGTCCGTTTACAATTTCATCACAATATGCGGCCGACTCGATAAAGCTTGCTATGTCAATATCGCTCTCATCAAGGTCACAGCCGTTATAATTTGTTAAAAAGTCTAAAATACACCAGGCAGGGTTGTTTGAGTATTTAATTTGATAACTGTCTAAGTCTGAATATGCTTTTACCTTTTGACCCTTGATTTTTACCGTTAAATTAAAGAGCCCTGAAAGTTCTGATATTTCGGTAATTCTCAAAGCGGCATATGCAATACCTCTTAGTCCGCCGACCAACTTGACTTTATCTTCCTGTGTTGTGCCTGTGACCAAAGCGTCAATTGCCTGGGTTGTTGTTCCTTTATAAGTCCTGCAAGTATAGTTTTTGTAAGTTGAAATTGCTTTGTTGTTTATTTTAATGTCTGTTATATCTTCAATTTCACCCCGACAAAAAGATATTACTTTGTCCAGTATTTTACTGTCGGTATCCTTTTGCCAAATTATGTTTCCTGCAACTTTGCACTCACCGTATATCAAGGGTATGCAAAGTGCATTGCTCATTTGGGTTACCAAAGGTCCGTCTCCGTAGGTTGAGCCTGCACCGTATGCACTGTTCAATACTTTCTCCAACGCACCGGTATTTTGTATATATTCTGAATAAAGTTGAAAAGTAGATGTTACATAGATTATCATATTTCCTACAATTATTGTATTTATTATCATTTTCTCCTCCTTTCTTTAAGAGTTATTACTTAATTACCATTTCCATAGGAATCGAAGGGAAACCCAGGAAATTCAAAGAATTCCCAAGCTCCCTGCAGCGGGTAAGTGTTTTATCGCACTTTGTTTCAGCTCCTTTGTATGCACAGCGCTCATCTTTAAACTTTTTGTGCTGACAGTTGACGTCATAGGTTGCATAAGGACTTTTGGTTAAGTGACCGGCAGCCAAGCGCTCTAAAGTAAAGTTCAGCTCAAGTATGTTTGCGTCTACTTTACCTATGTACCCGACAAAAAGCTTTATAGGCTCGCCCAATATTTCATTTGTTTCATTGTCAAAAATGACTGATTCTAATGTACATTTTGTATTTATGAGGGCGTCTTCTCTGTTGACAACAATACTCAAAATCGCTCTGTCTATGTTTGAAATTTTTATGTCAACTTTCTCCAAAGCTCCGTCATTACTTGTTTCTATGTCGCTTCTTTCAACCGATGCGGATATATATTTCTCTCCGCCTATTTCCAACTTTGAAAGAGTCTCGTTTTCGAGAATTCTTATCGGTTCTTCCAGATGGATTGTCAGCAAGTTTCTTACCTCAAGCTCTTCCTTGCCGATAGCCTGCTTTTGAAGGTCGTTCAGTTTCTTTGTCATTATTCAAATACCTCCACAAGTTCAAGTACAAAGTTTGAGTAACCAAGTTCCAAAACAAGCATTTCTAACCTGTCTGTGCCGAAGCGTACACGGTAGGTTTTGCCGTCTCCGCCTTTGTCTTCTTTCCAAACCCAGGAAAAAGCTTCTTTCCTGCCTTTTCTGGCTGTAAAAAAGTCTGCCAGTGCTTCTCTGTCTACTTTGTTTTTGTCCAACTCCAAAACCCAAGTGCGTTTTGGCTTTGTCCAAAGGTCGCGCCTTTGCTCGTTACCTGTAAATTTTTCATCGATGATTGTGTTGAACTCGATGCTTGAAGTGTAAGCTTTGTTATAGTCAAAGCTAAATGTTTTTTCTGCCATAATAGGCTCCTTTCTTTTTGGAATTTTTTGATTTTTGGCTGCAAAAATACAACCATTACTTAAAATGAGTTTTCCTTACGTATTTTTAGCGGTGATTCTTAAAGTAAAGTAATTAACGGGGTTACTGTTTGTAACGACACCTACAGTGCCCTGATGATATTCCTCAATCCAAACTTATTTCTCTCAATAGCACTTACAATAATATTTAAAATAAAGTTCTCATCATCCTTTGTCATCTGCATATGAATAGGTAAATTCTCTCTTTTTTTATTACCCTCTTCTTTTGAAGCCATAATACTTAATAACTGTTTCTTATTTAACTCTCTCTGAAGCTCTTCTTCTTGAGCCTTTGTCCTTACCCTTTCTCCTCCTCTTAAAATAGCAAGTACTTCACCCTGTCCCGGAACAGTTCCTCCCGAGTGAAAAAACAACCTGTCTATCCCTCCTCCTATCATAATAGGCGATGAACCTCCCGTAACTATACCGTTTCTTGAGTTAAAAACAGACAAACCGCTAAACCAATTAGCAATGCTTAACCCTGCACCCTTTAGTGCACCCATTAAACTAAACCCACTAGTATTAACACTACCCACATTAGCAGGCAGAGCTTCAGGCATTATCATTGTCGGAAGAGAGTTAATCTGCGCAGCATAACCCGCACCAGCTCCGTTCCTATATTCAGTTTCTTCAATATGTAATTTAAAAGCTCCCGAAGAATCTACCTGTGGTACATTATTTATATTAATAAGCGAATTGACATTTAAAGGTTTACTATACCCCGAAGAGATAAACTGCGATAACGTTTGAGGTTGGTTGGTTTGAATCATACCAGGCGTGCTTATAGGGATATTGTCTTGTTTAAATTTTCCCTTCATTACTCCAACCGCCTTATCCACACCCTTATTTGCATAATGTGAGGCTACAGCGCCGCCCACAAGACCTGCTCCTGCTATAGTCCAGCCAATAGGGCCTGTTAACCCGATTCCTACTGCGCTTAAAACGGATGTTGCGCCAAGTCCTATAGCAGTTGTTGTACCAAACCCAGCGGCAAAACCAAGCCCCGAACTTAGAGCGGCTTGTCCTACACCTTCACTTTTATACGTTAGTGCAAAATCTGCCAATGCTCCTGCAGCCCCCAATTTCGTACCAAGAGTTTTCCCATGGTGCACATACTTTAAACCTGTCTGCCAAAGTTTTCTGCCTGCTGCAGAAGAGTTTGCTTTGTACAGCTTTAGTCCTTCTTTAGTCATTTTGCTTCCGACAAACCTCAAGCCTTCACCTGCATAGCTGCCCAGAGCATCTTTTTTTAGCTGATTTAAAATTTCTTCTTTGTCTTTACTTGTCATTTTTTATTCCTTTCTTGTAATCTTACTTATTTACAGTAACTGTCTATATAGTTTGTTACTTCAATAAATATCGGTCTTTTTAATATAGGCTCATATATTTTTTCTTTGTCAAAATTGCTTGTATTAGGGTCGTTAATCAGCTCCCCTATTTTCTTTGAAGTATCGATAAAATATCTTACGTAAGAACTATCGCAATTAAACTCATTGTTCTTAATCTTTACCGCTAAGAGTGTGTTTGAAGTAACACATATAACCATATTCTCATAAAACGGATTCCCCGGATTAAGTCTGGCGTACTCTCCTTCGGGGTACTTATTTGCGAGGGATATGTAAGCATCAAACCATGTCTCAAGTTTTTTCATCTCTTCTTTATTTGAAACATATTTATTATTTTCTATCCCCGAAAATTGTTCGTATGTTTTATATTTCCAGGCGTATCCTAGCTCCATGCCTGAAGTATACAAGTCGATAAACTTATTTAGAGTAACTATTCTCCCATCGTCACCTTCCCCCCACTTCTTGTCTTTAACCTCTAAAGTCGCAAGCGGTATCATATGTCCATACAACTCATCATATTTTTTTAAAATATAGTCAGGAGGATACTTTTCTACAGTTTTAACATTTCCGTAGTCATAGTATATGTCTTCCATTACCGACATATAGTCCATGCCTACTATCCTTGCCCACCAAAGCTCTCTTTCTCCTTCATCCTTGGGAAGTAAACTCGCACCTTTTTCATACAGTTTATTTCTGATGAATATGGCAGGTTTTGCTATAGGAGCGTCAAGTCCGAAAACTTTCTGCAAGGGATGTGTATAATAATGGTTAAAAATCAAAGCTGCACTCATATACACTTTTGCATGCTTGTACGGTCTGTTTGGAATAACATCCGCTAACCTCCACAAAAAAGTCCCGACCTGTATAAACAAGACTAAAAATATGAGATATCCTGCAATAAATAACGCAGCTGCGGTTTTTGAACTTTTTTCACCATTCGGCTTTTTCATTGATAATTTCCTTCTTTTTTATTCAAAAATAATTTATTATTATAATTCATAACCGAACAATAAATCTCTATGTAAATTACCAACTCGCAAACGCTTTAACTGCATCTTGAGGATCTGCTATTGTATCTTGCTTTTCTTGCCCCCTCACTTTTTCCAGGATTTTTAAGAGCCCCAGTATTTTTTTTGGCGTTGCTTCCCAAAACTCATATTCTGAAAAATTCAGGGCAGGTCTGGCTATAAAGTATAAAAGAGGCCAGTCAAACTCTTTGTCAAAACCATAGTCTGTGCAAAGAGCGTCAGACATCGCTGCTGATGCGGCTTGAGCCATTATTTCGAGCGTAATTTCTTCTTTCATTTTTGAGATGTCAAACTCTTGTTCTGTGTACAAAAGCCCTATGGCAAATATTTGCAATATTGCAGTTTCATCTTTTTTGTTAAAGGTCTCGATGGCTTGTGTCACAGAGCCGAATTTTTCTTCGATGTGTGCGAAGGCTCTGAGGTTGTATTTTAAGTTCAGTGTTTTTTTGCCAATGTTTAAACGGTGGACTTCCGGTTTTATTATTGTTAAATTCATTGCTTTATTCCTCATTTTTAACTATTTAAAAGAAAGGGGAAGCAAGCTTCCCCTTGAAAGGGACGAGAAGATTGCTTTTTCTAAGCAACTTCTGTCGGCGTTTTGTTGATGACATATTCTTTAATGTTGCTGTCGTTGGTTCTTGGGATAGCTACACCTGTGACGGAAACTATCGCGTAATCCTGAGTCTTGTACTCAACCACAACAGAGTTTGCACGGCACTTCAAAAGAGTAAAATGAAAATCTCCCGCTTCTGTACCTGTGTAGTTTGTTTTACCTTCCAACTTGAAGTATTTGGGAACAGAGTTCGTCCCGACCGTGTATGTGTGTTTTGTTTCTTCGTTTGTGCCGTTAACGGTCTCTGTGGTTGTTTCAATGTTTCCGCCTTCTAAGATGGCTAGAACGTTTAAGTCAACCTTGGCACTGTCGAATGAAAACCCGATAGTATCAAGTTGGATAAAATAATCCAAAATTTTGCCGTCGCCCTTAAGGCCTTTTTCCGTGAAATTCGGCGATAAATCAATTCTCTGAATGCCCGGGACATCAAGTGCTGTATTGTATTCAACATTGAGTGCCGTGTCCTGTGTTAATTCAGAAATTTTAACGTTGTCTACTCCTAAAAGTACTGATTGTTTTGATAGTGGTGTCATAGTTTTTTCCTTTCTTTACTTATGCGCGCGTGCGCACTACAAAATTTAACTTGAAGCCAACTCCGTCCTCATAAAACGGGGCTTCGGCAGGTGTGATATGTATTTGTTTGGGGTCTTGCCCGCTTAAAGTGATGCAGCCTCCGTCGTCTGAGCCCAAAGCAGCATATATTTCCCAGATTAAATCTGAAGCGTTGTCATATACGCTGCTTTGGGAAATTATCGTGAGTGCAACACTTTTTTCTCCTATTCCTTTAGGAGTGCTTAGTTTCATTGCTAGAGAATTGTGAGAATCACTAAGCGGTGAGTTTGATGAGACTATTAAAACATTAGTCCCGGATGCAGGGGTTTGTGGAAGTTCACCTACAAAACAGTTGCTGTTTGTAAGCGCATTGACATTTTGGACCAAAAAGTCCCGAAGTGGGTTTTCTACCATCTTTTTCTCCTTAATATTTGATTGATGTAATACAATATTTGCACTCAGAAAACTCTGAGGGCGTTTGGTGCGTCCTTGTCCTTTTACACACTAAAATAATGTCTTGCAAAGAACATTCTTTTGCGGGTAAAAATATCAGTAGTCGATAAATTAATTGATTAAACTTAAAAAGCTAAATTAAACTTTAGCATCCATCTTGCTTTAGACTCTATTTTCATTCCTTTTTTGTTTTAATAACTCTTTCTTTCGTTATTGTTTTTACATTTGACTCGTCCAAGTTTTCCGGCTTTGTTTCTTCAAATATTTTGTCATTAATTTTATTCAAACATTCACATTCTGCTTCAAGCATTTTTTCTAAAAACTTGTTAATCTCAACGGAGGCATATTTTGCAAGCATGGTAACGGTTGAAAGTTTTTCTCGTTTTCTTTGAAGATGAAACTCTAAACCGCTCTCGCAGTTTTGGGAAATCCATTGTCTCATTTCTGCCTTAAGGTAGGACTCAAGCATTTCAGGCAAAACTGCCATAGCTAATGATGTGCGAATAAGTATGGGCATTTCAACCCCTTCCTTTTGAGCTTTTTCAATTAAAAATTGATGAAGCTCGGGCGGTATTCTCACGTTCAGTGGGTCTTTATTGCCCTTCATACTTTCTTTTAGAAATTTTTCAATTTCTTGATGCATTTAATTACAATCTTTTTTAAAATTTTCATGACAATCATACAACATTTATGAAAACATGTCAACATGTTTTTAAAAAACATGTTGACATAAATATTTTTACCTTAAATATCACTAAAACAGATAATGAATTGATAAAAAGAACTTTGCTATTCTATATTCCAATCTTTGAAAATAGTTCTGTCTTCAAATAGTTCTATAGGGTTTACGCGGCAAGTTGAGCGCTTTAATATGCCCTTGTCGTGATACTCCCAGTTTTTTGCCGACTTTAAACAGTAAGCTGCCAGTTCGCTGCATATGAAAGCTTTAGGGTCATCTATAAGATTTGACAGACAGTCGGCAAAAACATTGTTTGTTATTTTGTTAAAAGTTCTTGTAAAGAAGCCTGCGCGTATAATCTGTCCAAACAATTGCTTGGTTTCATAGGGAGAGCCTAGAGAAGAAACGGCAGTTTCGGTTATAGTATTTAGTGAAGCTTCGTCTATATCCTTTGGTTTTCTGAAAAATATAAGCTGCTCGCTATCAAAGTATTTACTTAAAGGAGACTTCACTACTTTATTGTCATCTTTGCCCATTAAGGCCTCTATACATGTTTCTTCATTTTCCACTATCAAAACATGGCTTATAGGTATTGCGCTATAGTTCCAATATTTTGTGCACTTCACTATAATATTTGACACAGGGGAAGACGGATTAAAGGTGAAACCTATATAGCCGCGCTTATAATTATCTCCATAAACCGGTTTGGCATCTTCATAACAATATTTATCCCCGGTCTTTACTACCATCTTCATTCCCATATTGCTTCTCCTTCTTATCTTTACTCTGACAGCCTGTTAATTATTATATGCCCGAAGAGGGCTTTTAAAGTGTTGTTAACAATTATATTTACAATAATTAACAAAATATTTGTATACCTGTAAAACTCCGGATAGAACCAATAAACTGGAAGTTGCAGAGTTGCTAAAACTCGACGTAATTGATATGATGAATTTTATGAAAAAAATTATAAAAATTTCCATAATTTCAATAATTGCTTTTATCACATTGTTTTTATTTTGGACAATCAGAGTTGAGCCCGATATGCTCGTTTTAAAAAAAGTAAACTTGTATTTGCCGAATTGGCACAAAGAGCATAGCGCTTTGAAAATCGCGGTTATCTCGGATATGCACATAGGTACGAAATATGTAAATCACGACAAAGTGGATAAAATAGTCAAAAAAACTAACGATGCAAAGCCGGATATCATATTTCTCATGGGTGATTTTGATTCAGAGATGATTAAAAAAAGCAATATGGACGAAAAAAAACTCTCAAAACAGCTTGAAGCTTTAAACGCTCCGCTTGGCGTTATAGCAGTTTACGGGAACCATGATTTCCACCCCCATGAAACTGTAAGAGACATTTTAAAAGACGCAAAAATAAGGGTTCTGAAAAACGAAACTATCAATATAGACCACAAAGGAAAAGAACTCCGAATCATAGGCCTTAAAGATTTATGGCAATTTGAAAACGATACAGAAACATACGTTGCGGAAATTGATACTCAAAATCCTACTATTTTGCTTTCCCACAACCCTGATATATTTCCGAAAGTTCCTGATAAGACGAGCCTAACGCTCTCGGGACATATTCATGGCGGGCAAATTACTCTTCCTTTTCTCGGCGGTGTTTTTACAGCCTCAAAATACGGACAAAGATACATTAAGGGACACATTGTTGAAAATGGCAAACACATATATGTCTCATGCGGGATAGGCGGGACATACTTTCCGCGTTTTGGGAACCCTCCAGAGGTTGTTATTATAAATGCCTATAAGCAAGAGGACCCTAAAGATTTTATTTTAAATACACCTCCCAAAAAAGGCATTAAAGAAAGACCTTTTGCTTCACTGTTGGAAGACCCGAAAACTTCTGCTCCAAAAAATTAAACACAAACTATATCGATATAGCTATAATCGCCAAAATACCTGAGACAATGCTTAGTATATTCGAAGCATACAAAGCATTGTTACTCACAGCTTGCTTTTTTGCTTGTTTAATCAGTTCATTTTCCAACTCAGCAAGTCTTACGTACCCTTCCTGATTCCCCTCTTTTTGGTAAATACCTCTGGCTGTTTCAAAGTCTTTGTGTGAAGCCTTTTTGTTGAGTATACCAAAATAGAGTACGGCACGAAGTTCGTAATAGTGAGGGTTTTGAGAGTCGAGCGCCACAAGCTTGTTGACACACTTTAATGCTTTTTCAGGCATACCGAGCGCACCATAGCTAATGGTCTTATAATATAAAAAGCTCGGGTTTTCCTTTATGGAGGGATTCTTTTTCTCCATCTCTTTTGCGCTTTCAAGAACTTTTATATAATTCTTTAACTCAATATAAGAAGAAAGCATTATGAGCGCGCTCCGCTGTTCTTTAGGATTGTTGGCGAGTACGATATTTGCTTCTTTTACGGCTTCAAGATATTCGCCTCTTGAGTGCTTGTAAAGGGCTCTTAAATAGTTTGATTCATCACTTAATGAAGAAAAGGCAAGAATGTCCTTTTTGGCTAAGTCATAATTTTTCTGCTCAATATAAGCAACAGCCCTGTTTTTATATGCATTGGCAAGTTTTGAATCAAGAGAAATGGCTTTGTTGGAATCATTCAGACTTTTTTCAAGTTCGCCTTTTTTGAGGTAAATGCCGCCTCTGCATACATACAAAGGGGCATAATCCGGGTTTAAAGATATTGCTTTTTCAATGTCCTTGTATGCTTCTTCCGTTTGGCCGGAGTAAGCTTTTGAGCGCGCCTGAGAGTAATAATCTTCCCAAGAACCTTGTACACTGTCTTCTATAGCAAATACAGCACCGGAAAAAAATAAAATTAAAAAAACTATAACAACACTGGCAATTCTCATAAAATAATTATACAATAGAAGCCATGAAAAAGTGTGTGATTATTTTATTTTTATTGTTTTTTACATCATCGGTTGTTTTCGCCGATATTTACAATACTCAGGAAAAGAAGCCGGACTGGGTTAGTTATATGGCAAATGTAGAAAAAGAAGTTAAGAAAAACTGGAAGCCCCCAAAAGGAGATATTTCCAGAAGGGTAGCAATACTCTTTAAGATAGGCAGGGACGGCAAACTTTTGGGCGCTAAAGTTACTGAGTCTTCAGGCTCCGGGCCTGTAGATACCGCGGCGCTTGCCGCGGTGAAGTCCAGTGTTTTTAAATCTCTCCCGCCAGAGTATAAAGATGCATCCATAGATATAGACTTTACCTTTGATTATAATGTTATAGGAAAACAGGGATATGTCCCTGTCAGCAATACCGTAGTAGATAGTGCAAAAAATGATGCTAAAAACCCGAAGCAAGACTCAAAACAAAAAACTTTTTACGGGGAATTTTAAACTTTAGTCTTCCTGAAATTCACGTGCTCTTCTGCCGTTTAACCAGTTTTTTTCAATTTGCTCGAGCGTAACCCCTTTTGTTTCAGGTATTTTAAAGTAGCAAAAAACCATCGAAAGAAAACAAATTGCCGCAAAGAGCCAAAAAGAGTGCGATTCCCCGAAATGTTTAAGCATCGGGAGAAAAGAAAGCGTTACGGTAAAATTAAATACAAAGTTAGACATAGCAGCAATACTCATCCCCACGCCACGCATTGAAAGAGGAAAAACTTCAGAAACTATGAGCAATATAATAGGGCCAAGTGAAAACGAAAAGCACATAATGTAAACCACAGCGGAAGTGAGCGCTATCCACTTTAAAGATTCTCCCAATATTTCGGAGAACTGAAACGCTCCCCCCAAGAGAATCAAAGCCGTACCCATACCAAAAAGCCCTGCATATAAAAGCGGTTTGCGGCCAAACTTGTCACAAAAAGCAATAGCTACAAAAGTCATAAGAAAGTTGACTATACCTATAACAACTGTTGCAAAAACAGCGTGTGCATTTGTTGAGAAGCCTGCAAGTTTCAATATTGTAGGCGCATAGTAAATAATAGTGTTTATTCCTGTCCATTGTTGAACAAACATTGCGCCAACACCTACGATAAGCGGCGCCCACATCCACTTTTTGAATTCAAATTTCTTATCTTCACTCTTACTTTCTTTCCTAAGAGAGTTTTTTATTAATTCCACTTCCTGTACGGCATCCTTATCGGGTTGTATTTTCTCAAAAACCCTTTGAGCTTCCTCACACCTGCCCTTTAAAATCAGCCATCTTGGAGTATCCGGCATTTTCCACATGCCTATCCCGAGTATCAGTGCAGGAATTATTCCCACTAAAAGCATCCAACGCCAGTCGTAAGGCACATTCGCAAACGATGCATTCACAAGATAAGAAAACAGTATACCGGCCGTTATAGCAAGTTGAAAAAGTGACACTAGGGAACCTCTGTTTTTCTCGGGTGAAACTTCAGAAAGATACAGTGGGACAACAAAGGTCACAATGCCTATTGCATAACCGACTATAAAGCGGGAGAGCATCAGAATATAAATGTTTGGTGCCAGGGCACATGCGATTGAGCCGATAAAAAATATCACGGCCGTAAAAAGTATAATTTTCCTTCTTCCGAAAACATCAGCCAAAACACCGTTTGTAATGGCGCCTATAGCTGCTCCTACAAGGACACAGGAAACAAGATAGCCTGACATCAAGTCACTTAATTGCCAGTCATCCCTTATATACAAAAGTGCGCCCGAGATAACGCCTGTGTCATACCCGGAAAGCAGCCCGCCAAGTGCTACCATTAGAGCTACAGTGAGCAGGTTTTTACTGACAACATTTCCCATGGGACTATAATACTCTATTGTCTTCCTCTTGTCGCTATTTTAATAATTTTTACATTTGGCAACAAAAAACTTTTTCTCTTGACCATCTGCTTATTTGAAATATGATTTATTTGTAAGATAACTGGTATTAATTTGAAACTTCAAAAGAATTTTTTATATTTAAAAATATACGCAATAATACTTATTTTGGTACGTCTTTTAAGCTTGCCATTTAATATACTTACAGATAGCACGGAAGCAAGATATGCCGAGATGGGCAGAAAAATGTTTGAAACGGGTAACTATATCACCCCGTTCATAGATTCAGGCGTTCCGTTTTGGGGCAAGCCGCCACTTTCTTTCTGGAGTACCGCTCTCTCTTATAAGATTTTCGGGGTTAATGAATTTGCCGCACACCTGCCTCATTTTCTTTTTCTCCTTGGAGTTGTCCTCCTTATATTCTTCTTTACAAGAAAATATTTTGATTCGCTCACCGCACATATCTCAATGGCAGTTATCCTAAGCTGTACTTTATTTTTATACTATATGGGAAGCGTAATGACAGACCCTGCCTTTACTTTTGCTCTTACACTTTCTTTTGTGGCTTTTTACAGCGCTCTGTATTCGGAGAAAAACCGTACTTTATGGGGCTATACGTTTTTTGCAGGGCTTGGTATGGGTTTGCTTGCAAAGGGTCCTCTTTGTTTTGTTTTTATCGGCTTTACTCTCTTTTTCTGGATTTTACTTACAAAAAAATGGAAAGAAGTTTGGGAGAAAATCCCTTGGTTTACGGGCACTTTACTAATGCTTTTAATCGCGCTTCCCTGGTATATAATGGCAGAGAATCAAACCCCGGGCTTTTTGAGATATTTTATTATCGGAGAACATTTTGAAAGATACACTATCCCCGACTGGAGCGGTGATTTATACGGAGACGGCAGGGGAGGTTTTAAGGGCATAATATGGCTTTTTTATTTTGTTGCGTTGCTGCCCTGGTCTTTAATAGGTCTGGTATATTTTATCTCAAAATGTATAAAAAGAACTCCCGACAGCAAATTCCCCGATTTTTCGTTTTTGAAAAATGAAAAGCTCCTATACATATTTTTATGGATATTGGGCCCGCTGCTGCTTTTTACTTTTTCAAGCAATACTCTTATAACTTATACTTTGCCCATCTTGGCCCCTGCATCAATTTTTGCGGGTTATTATATTTCGAAGAATTTAGATAAAATAAACAAGAAAATTTTTACTTTTGTTTTCTATACAAACATAGTTATATTTGTACTTTTAATACCGCCAAGTATTGTATATTCACTTAAACACGAAGGTCCTTTGGGGCAATGGGTAGAAAGTATGGCAGCAAAGTTTGTAAAGTCGGATAAGTTTATAATAGATGAATATTTTGAACATTGTCCGCAAAAAGACTGCCCTCTGCTTTATGCAGCTTCAAAAAGATATTCGACAGATTTTTACTCAAGACTGGAATCAGTCCAGATTCTTTACGATGATGAAATAAATCCATATTTAAAGAAGTATCCCGTAGTTTACCTTGTGGTAAATAACAAACAGTACAGAGATGGAAATTTTGAAAAGACATACAATGCTGAAGTTTTACTAAAAGCCCTGAATAGGGTGCTCTTAAAAATACCCTCTAAAGACTATATAGAGAAACCATACGCAGCCAAAGAATAGACTTAGCTATATTTTAAACCTGTTGCCAAAAACCGGCGGTACAGGAGATTTTAACAGAGGAGAATAATATTTACCATATACTTCGTTTCTTTGTTCAAAAGGAAGTTTTTTCTGGAAATGATTCGCTACTTTATTTCTTACTATAGGAGCTATTATGCTTGTTGCAATAACGGATGCACCGATTGCAGCGATTTTCCCCATGCCGTTTTTATGGTTAACAAAAGCATTTTTAATACCTTTGTCGCCAAAAACTTGTTCTGTTAATTGTTGACGTGCTTCAGGGGTAGCCAGTTTTTCAAAACTGTCTGAGAATATTTTTAATTCATCAGGGTTGCTTAGGGTTTTGTCCCCAAGACTTTTTACGAACTTCTCTAATCCTTTAAATATAGCCGTCATTGGTTTTTTAGCTTCTTTTGCATCCACAAAACCGCCGTCAACAAGGCTCTGCACTGTTTTATTAACCAGTTTACCGTCAATCTTGCCTTCAATCCTGTTTAAGCCGGTTATAAAGTCAGAAGTTCTTTTTTCTGCAAGTAAACCGCCCTCAACTACTTTATCGGCTACGGATTTTATACCGGCGCATATTGTATAAAATAACCCTACATTGGTAAGACCGTCTGCTGCTTCGTGCGTCATAAGGAATTTCTTTTTGTCTTTATCAATATTTTTATTTGTGGCAACCATAGAAATTTGCGCAGCAGAACTTAAAAGCCACCCCAAGGCACCTAAATGTACCAGCGCTCTTCCGGGATTTTGAGCATAAGTACCGATTTTCGTTGTAATATTTCCTACAAGACTAGCAATTGACATCCATGCCTCCTTGCTTGTCTTTTTCTATTTTCGCTCTCACTTTGGGCGTTAATTTTTCGGTAATAACTTTTGTCAAAGGAACATCTAATAAAAAGTTAGTAAAGAGCATTGCCACAGTTCCCAATATCAGGCCAAAAGTATCTCTATAGTTTCCATCCAGAGTTGCTGCCGGTATTTCCTGAAGATGTTTGGGTAGTTTTGAAATATTAAGTGTCAGTGCTGTTTTGAGTTTTTGAACACCTTTTAAGTTTGCAATTTCGGAAGGGTCAAGCCTTTGCGACATTTTTTTGATAAGCCCTATACTTCCTGCCCTCACGGCAACGCCGACCACTGTGCCTGCGACTATTTTACCTATGGTTCTTGCGACAGAAACTGCTCTTGTATCATCGTCTATCTCTTTATTTTTATAGTCGACAGAAGGCTGTACAGCTAAGGCCGCAGCACCTTGAAGAAATCTTTGATGCGGAGAACTAATGTGTTGGGCAAACACATTTGAGACGATATTTTGCGCTGTTGTTCCTAATACTACTGACATCTTACTTTCTAAACCTGCTGCATTTGTTTTGCAGTATCCGACTTTTCAATTTTTACCGCATCCCTTTTGGGAGTACATTCTAATCTGCACACTTGTACCCGGTAGCGGTTAATTTTATTCGCAAAATAAAAAGTTGTTATTGCTTTTTGGTTATTACCTGATGATACAAATATTTTCTAAACCACTTTGAATAGCTTAGCGTTTAAAATGATAAACTTTTTAAAACAAAAAGTCAAAAAAATTGCCTTTTTTTTGCCTATAAAGTTAAGCTCTGTAAAGCTGTTCAATTTTGCGCAAATAAATAAAAAAAAGTAAAAATTATTTAAAATAATCCTTATTACGGTTTCATTTTTTACTACTTTTAGTGTATAACATTGTAATGTTCGAAGCTTATAAAAAAATTTACTGCGATTTTGACGGCACTATTTCGAAAAATGATTGCGTTACAAGGTTCTTAAGTACCTTCGCTGATAAAAAATGGTTAGAAGATGAGGAGTTATGGGTATCCGGTAAAATCTCTGCACGCGAATGCCTTATAAGACAAGTAGATGCACTGCCGCTTATGAGTGAAGAAACTTTGAAGGCCTACATTGACACGATTGAAATAGATGAACATTTTATAGATTTCTATAATTTTTTAAAAGCAAAAGATATCCAATTAATAATTTTAAGTGACGGTTTTGACCTTTTTATAAAAAAGACTTTGGAAAGATACGGCCTTGAGGATATTGAATACCATGCTAATTCCTTGAAACACATGGGCAATAGATTTTCAATAGAGTTTTGTAATTATAATGAAAACTGTAAAGTAAAATCCGGATGCTGCAAATGCTCAAAAATTCTCGAAGAAGAATTTTGCTACATAGGGGACGGTACTTCTGACTTTTGCATAGCGAAAAAAATAAACGCTGCAAAAAAGTTATTCGCAAAAGGTACATTAGAAAATTTTTGTGTAAAAATGAACATACCATATATCCCGTACAATACATTCGGTAATATATTAGAGACCTTCAAAAAGGAGGAGGAAAGATGCAATATATAGCCCAATCCATAGAATCCATAGCAGATTCTGCAATAAGTGAATTAGACAAGGAATATTGTTCATACGGTGACACTGTACATTATCAAAATGACCCGAAAGTGTTTAGAAGTTGTGAAGGTACATTTATGTACGACTCTAAGGACACACCTTACCTTGACTTACAAATGTGGTACGCTTCTTGCAATTTAGGATATAAAAATAAACGTGTTTCTGACGCCGTTATAGACCAAATAAACACTCTGCCGCAAATTGCTTCCCGTTTTTTATATGACTATAAAGTTATGCTTTGCGAAAAGCTTGTAAAAGCTAATCAGGAAAGATTCGGGCTAAAAGGCAGAATTCACTTTAACGTCGGAGGTGCTCAAGCTATTGAGGATTCTCTAAAAATTGTAAGAAACTATACAGGGAAAAATTTAAATTTTGCTTTTATGGGCGGATACCATGGAAGAACTTTAGGATGCAGTACTATAACAGCCGCATACCGTTACCGTGAAAACTTCGGACACTTTGGCGACCGCGCAAACTTTGTACCATTTCCATATTGCTACAGGTGCCATTATGGCAAAAACTGCGAAGACTGCAATTTCTACTGCATAAAACAGTTTGAGAAAAACTTTGAAAGCGAGTGTCAGGGGCTATACAACCCTGCCACCGGAAAAAGCGAGTATGTAGCGTTTTTTGCCGAACCCATTCAGGGAACGGGCGGTTATATAATTCCTCCAAAAGGCTATTTTAAAGAACTTAAAAAAGTTCTGGATAAATTCGGTATTCTCTTTGTTGCAGACGAAATTCAGATGGGTTTTTACAGAACGGGTAAACTATGGTCAATAGAGCACTTTGACGTCAAACCCGATATTATAACATTCGGTAAGTCTCTCACTAACGGTCTCAACCCCCTTGCAGGCCTTTGGGCGAAAGAAGAACTTATCAACCCTGAAATTTGGCCCCCCGGCAGAACTCACTCAACATATTCATCTAACCCTATAGGTACGCGTGCCGGCTATGAGGTTATGAGTATATTTGAAGAAGGCAATTTTGAGCAGGAAATTAAAGAAAAAGGCGAGCAGTTCCTTGCAGGTTTAAAAATGCTTGAGAAAAAATATAAGAAAATAGGCAATGTTGACGGCCTCGGACTTGCCTTAAGGATAGAATGTACAGAGGACGACGGATACACACCGAGTAAGGAACTTTGCGATGCACTTCAAGAAGAAGGCTTAAAGGGTGACTTAATATACAAAGGCAAAAAATGCGGCATTGTCCTCAATAATGGCGGATACTATAAAAATGTTATTACACTTGTACCGCCTGTTACAATTTCAAGCGAAGAAATTAACATGGCAATTGAGCTTTTAGACCAATTGTTTGCGAGATTCTAAATTGGGTAAAGAAACAAACAACATAGATTTTGAGCTAAAACATGAAAACAAACCCTCAAAAGCAATAATGCTCTTTCATGGACTGACAGGCAGTCCGTTTGAAATGAAGAAATACGCGGTGCACTTACACAAATGCGGCTACGACGTATTTTGCTATTCTTTACCGGGTCATGGCAGCAGGGCGCACGAAATAGAAGACATCTTGTACACTGACTGGACCAATATGGCTCAGGAAAAATACGATAAACTGAGGCCCAACTACAAGGAATTCTATGTTTCGGGTCTTTGCTTGGGGGCAGTACTTTCTATATATTTGGCACAGCAAAACAAAGATGTTACGGCTGTTGTGGCACTTTCTACAACACTGTTTTTGGACGGATGGACAATTCCCTGGTACAACTTCCTCATGCCGCTTGGTTTAAACACGATTATGCGTTATTTTTACACATTTCCGGAGCGCGAACCATACGGCATTAAAAACGAAAGCACAAGAAGAAAAATAGCCCTTTTAATGTCCAAAACCACAGTTGCTATGGACCACTACCCCCTGAGTTGTATATATGAACTCCTTAAATTTTCAAAATCAGTACGAAAAGACATCAAACTTCTTGATTGTCCGCTGCTTTTAATACATTCAAAGGATGATGATTTAACAAGTACAAAAAGCGCTAAGTTCGTTTACAATAATTGTGCCTGCAATATTAAAGAGTACATTGAACTTACTGACAGTTATCATATGGTTTTGTATGATAATGAACGCAAGTTTGTTTTTGAGAAAGCTGTAGAATTTATGGCAAAAATCTCAAATATTAGAGAAGAGGCTGCATGCATATGAGATTTCTTTTTCTGTTATACATTTTTGCACTTATAAACCTTGCTTTTATTTTTGTATATGCGATAGGCCACAATGTAATTATAAATATAGAAGACAGACCAAAGTTGAGAGCGGTATACGGCATTTTTATGACAACATGTCTGGCAATTTACCTTTTTTCAATAGCTGTCATCTGTGTTTTAGCTGTTTTGAGCGGACATTATTCTTCTTTATTTTTGGCAGTCTTTTTCTTTGCGCCCTTCATAATAGGAAAATACGTTACATTTAAAACTTTCAATATGTATTCAAATCTCCAACTGTTCACTCTGGTTTTAAGTTTAGTTTATACCATCTATCTTATTTAATCTGCTTATTGGAGGTATTTCAAAGTTATTTAAATTGTTTTTTAAAAACTGCGTTATTATTTCAAGCTTATAGCCGCTTGCTTCTTTTATAGGAGTATTAAAGCATTTGAGCATCTGCTCTATAAGAATCTTAAGCCATTCCGTTAGCTTCCCTGTATGGTATTTTGAGTATTCTGCCTGAAACTTCAGATAGTCCTTTACTTCAACCGGATTAGGTCTTTTTAAAAGCTCCAGAACAATATTTTCGTGATGTTTGCAGGCCAGAAGCGCATTAAACTTCATGGCTACATTCGCAAAAGGATTTAAAAGCAGTATTTCGTTTTTGTAAGCCAACTCGGCATTGTAAATTATTTGTGCTTTTAGAAACTCGACATCTAAAATGCCGTTTGAAATATTACTTTCCAACCTGGAGCAGAGTATTTGGTAGTCTAACATTTTTTTAAGTTTATGTATTTTATTTTTACTCAAAAGCCGTTCATGTTTTTTAATGAACTCCTGTAATCTCAAAATATTCGGTTTGTGTATGTATTTTGACCTTATCTTTAAATACTTTGTAAAAAGTTCAAATGCACTTTTCCGACCGGTTTTCATAAGTTCGTTTAAATACGGTATAAACAAAGTGCTCTCAAAGTTTTTAATATTTGAGGGAACCTCAAATATAGTAAAATGGTTATCTTTTGTATTTGTATTAAAGTCTGTTATGTCAAATGTAATGGCAGCTCCATAGTCTAATAGCCCTGCAATGTCATTTTCATCAACCATCACATTTTCTTTTTTTAAATCTCTGTGTAAAATGCCTGCTTCATCAAGATTATTCAGCATTATAAGTATATTTTTAAGATTTTCTTCATTAAGCGGTCTTTTATAAATGTCCGGCCTCTCTCCGTTAACAAAAGAGGTAAGCAGCAGGCTTGTGCCATCAAGTGCTCTCAGATATGCAACAAACTCTTGCGAACCTTTGTTTAAACCCTTGGTTTTTGGCAGCATGTATCTCTCATTTTGAAAAGTGGAGTTTACCCTCTGCATCTCTCCGGTACAGGGGTTTTTATCAGTATTATGAGATATTTTTACAGCTATTTCATGCGAAAAATTCGGAATGTCTCTTATCTTGTATACTATGCCGTCTGCTCCGATGTCCACAAATTGTTCGATGTCAAAATTGGTCTTTGAAATGATTCGTACAATTTCAAAACGTGTTTTTAAGGGGATATCTTCTGCCCACTGTGCAATAAAGGCTCCGTCAAAAGTGATATTTTTTGCACCCAAAGCTTTGCAAAAATTATTTTTAAAAATTGGTTTTTGAATAGGTTCTGAAGATTTTTCAAAATTTACCGCTCTGTCCATTCAGCCATGGTTACAAAAATACTCTGACAGTGCATTGCCGAGAGGACTACTATTTCAAAACTGACTAGATTCTGTAGACAATAGACTTGTCTATTGTCTTACGAACTCACTTACCGCAAGCGGTACCCTCCCTTGTATAGCTAAAGCTTTGCTTTCGCCCACAAGAGGAGCTGCAGTGTCACTCTTGCCACCTTGCCCTTCGGCAAGCTGTCTGCGAGTTTACATCCGCAAGGGCAGTGTGGACACAGAAACACAAGAGCTGTGTAATCTATTGTCCATACTGCCTAGTAATTCCAGTATTTTATATCATCAGGCCTGTTGTCTTTAGGTCCTTGGCTTCTTGAGTTTCCGTAATTGCCATATCCTCCGTCATTACCCGAAGGTTTTTGCGGTTTCGGAGGCTCAACTATAAATGCGTCATATCCGCTTCCCGATATTCTTAAATCTGAAGCATCACTTCTTGCTATGCGAGATATACAATCGGTATTTAATACAACAAAACTATTACTGTAAAGGGCGTCAAGTCTGTAGTCATTCCTTAGGACATCCAGAGTGTATTTTTGCAGTGCTTCAGGCACATTAATATTCAAACCTGATTTTTCAATAACCTTTTTTAGTTGATTCTCAAGGTCTTTACTTGACTCAAGACCTGAATAATACCCCCTGTTTATGCTTCTGGTCGTTCCGTTAAAGTCTGCGGAAAGTATTTCTTCCCCGCCTCCCACTTGTTTTGCATAAATTACATCGTTCGTAAAATAAACTCCCGGGCCTCCCATGTCGCGTATACATTTGTTAATATCGAAACCTGAAGCTAAAATTGACTTTGCGCTTTCTTTAGAAGTTGCGTGAAGTATTTCACTCTTATATTCTTTTTTTGCTTCCCCCTCAAAGCAGGCTTCAATATATTCTTTTATTGTTCCTCGAAAGGGTTCTTTTTTTAGTCCGTAATATCCTGAAGATAGTTCAAAATCAGCTTCTATGTCGTCTATAGTTTTTCTCAACTCTTCTGGCAGCGGCTTGAACTCAGAACATCGACCTCTAAAGTTAATGTTCGGAGTATGGTATGCCCTCAATTCTGTTATTTGTTCATACTCCTTAGCTGTTGCAGACTCTTTTGAATCGCCTGTTTTACTTTTGACATTTTGAGAAATGTCATTGTTCAAAAAAGTAGATTTTACTTCCATACACTTGCACCTATACTTATCTTCATACTATAAACAAAACATCTGATTTTCAAAAATTGCTCGCTATACTGACAAGCCTTCTGTCCTCAAGCAAGATAAGTTTGATAATAAAATTGCTTCCTTATCGCGTAAAACTTTGCTAGAATATGTAAATCCAGAAGGAGTGTTACATGGAGAAGCGCATTAAACAATGGCTTGAAAAAGGCCTTATAAGTGCAAGTCAGGCGGAAGCTCTGACGAATGACCTTGAACAAGAAGCCGAGAGACTTCGGAAGAAACGTTCGCAAATAGCCCTTTACACAATAGGGGCGATACTTGTGGGCTTGGGTGTAATTACTTTTATCGCTGCAAACGACTGGATATTAAAAATATTTCTGATGCTCGGAGATATCTTTAAGATAATACTGCTTCTTGCCCTCACCTGCGGCATATTCTACGGCGGATATATTCTGACCTACGAAAAAAAGAACTTTCCCAAACTGGGTAAGGCTTTTATAGTCTTGTCAAGTATTATGATAGGAGCCACATATGCCCTCATAGGCCAGATTTACCACTTTAATGCAAACAATTCCGCTCTTATGTTTGTGTGGCTTATAAGTGTCTATCCTATGGCATTTATTTTTAGAGACAGGGCCATAAACGTACTCTCCATAATTCTCTTTATAATAGGCGTTGTATTTTGGTATATGGAAAACTGCGGCAGTGAAAACGACATTTTCTTTTTCGTACCTTTTCTCATCGGCTTGTTTTTGTATTGCTTGGGCAATGTACCTATTCTCAAAAAGAACTACAATGAATTTTCACTTTCATACAAAATATGCGGCCTTGTCCCGATATTTATTATGTTTCTGATATTGTCCTATATGAAAGAATTATCATTTAACGGCCCTGCTTTATTGATTTCGCTTGTTGTTTTCATAATTCTGCTTGCCGTTTTCAACCTTATCAACTACTCTCTTGAAAGCGACAGAGAAGACAAGCTGTTTAAACTTGAAACAGGGTTCATATATACCATTCTGTTGCTTCTAATACTCTTTATCGTTTATCCTTTTAATGAAATTGCCCTGAAACTTACAGCAAATATTTTCTGCATATCTATGATAGCGTCCGCGTTTTCGTTCGGGTATAAGTTTGAAAATGTCAGGTTAATAAATCTCGGCACGGCCTTTCTTGTAACATACCTCCTGGTGAGATATTTCGAGTATGGATGGGCATATTTAAACAAGTCAATATTCTTTATTTTGGGAGGTGTGTGCTTAATAGCGCTGGGTTACCATCTTGAAAAGAAAAAAAGAGATATGCTTAAAGGTGCTCAAGAAAAAAGTGAAGGCGGGGAAAACTAATGAAACAGTTAGTATGGGTCATTTTAACAATATGGATTGTGATATCAGGGTTTATGATACTTTCTTCTCAATTAACTTTGACTACGGGAGAAGAAGTTTTGCTCAAGATTGCTCCTGTTGACCCGAGAGATTTGCTAAGAGGAGACTACGTCATACTAAACTATGATATATCAACTATTCCAAACAGAGATTCAGAATATCTCAAAACAAATGAAACAGTCTATGTCAAACTAAAGGTAGGACAAAACAAAATCGCATCTTTTGAAAGCTTGTCCAAAGTAAAACCCAAAAAGGGTCTTTTCATTAAAGGCAAAGTTAAAAGAAACTACCGCCCGTTAACGGTAACATATGGCATAGAAAGTTACTTTGTAAAGGAAAAAACAGGCCGCGAACTTGAAAGAAACCTCAGGTCAAATGCGTATGCCAAAGTGTCTATTCGTAAAGACGGAAGCGCTAAGGTAAAAGAACTTGTACTTAATCGAGCTTTTTGATAAACAAGCTTCTTGGCAGACCGCCCTTTATGCCCATATACTTGCAGTCTTTGATTGTTTCACTGACTTTTTTTATCGGCATAAAGCCTGACTGTAGTACTTCACCGCTTTTTTCATTTACCACATCTATCTGAAATTTGCGGTTTTTGGCCGGGGTTATCTCGAACATTGTCCCGTCGGCCTGCTTGTATATTAAGGTTGAAGCTTTTATTTGCGTTGCTGTATGTTCAGGCATAATAACTCCTACACTTACATATTAGTCACTATTACCTGAAAACTTCAAGTTTACAAAGCTCCAATCGACGCAATTGATGATTTATCTTACAACTGCCCGAAACTTTCAATTCAGAAAGTAAAAAGTTCTGTTTTTTGCATCAGGCTTCGAAATTATTTCTTCGGTTATTGTAAAAACTCTCCTGTATATAGTTAACGGTACCATTTTGTTCGGGTTTAAGGGGACAATCTGCATAAGCGATTCTTTTTTGCCGTCCGCTATTATGGTGCTCGTGAAGCTGTAACCGCCTGCATTAAAAGCCGTTATATGATTTTTCGAATCAGTGCTTATTACTTCATAATTGTTTGACTTAAGCGCTCTGATAAAAGCCGAATATGTGATTTCAGGCGCAGCGTCAAATCTTCTTTTACCTGTTTCTGCGGAATACTGTCTTGCAAGACAGGTTAACGGAAGCGCGAGAGCAAGCATGAAAAATAAAACCATAAGTTTTTTCATTGTAAAGTCATTATAGCACACAACCCCCGCCTTTAGGCAGGGGCTGCATTCTCTCTCGTTTGGTTTCGTCTTGGCAGTTTACTGAATTTCGAGTTTTTTCACTTCATGTTCTTGAGAGTCTTGTTTTCTCAAAGTAATTTTCAAAACACCATTATTAAACTCAGCCTTAGAATCATTAACGTCAATAGGGCTGTCTAAAGGAATGGTGCGGTAAAACTTACCGTAGCGGATTTCACTGATGTGAGTGTCTTCGTCGTCTTTATGCTCGTGGTGTTTTGTCTCACCCTTAATGGCCACATAGTTTTCATGAAGTTCGACATCTATATCCTGCTTGTCAATTCCGGGAAGCTCTGCTTTGATTTTAAATTCGCTTTTATTTTCTCTTATTTCAAGGGCAGGCGACCAGAATTTGCCAAACTTTTCTCCGCCGTGTTCTTTCATGTCTTTAATGAAGCGGTTTAAATCGTCTTGCATGTTCTCAAAAAAGTATGCAGGCTCACGCTTAATAATACTGAATCTCATACTGCAGCTCCTTATTTAACTGGTACAAGACCCATTTTAGACCTCCGAGCACCCCGTTACATTGCCCGAAACTACAATTTTTCATCCGCCATATGGCAGACCGAAGAATGATTTATTGCAAAGGGATAAAAATAACGCTATTATTAGGGCATGATAAATTATCTTGCAGTTTTTATAGGAGGCGGTCTGGGTTCAGCCCTTAGATATGCGGCAAATTCTTTTTTGGGGAACTATGCCCATCTCAACCTCCCGTATGCAACTTTTTTGGTTAATGCGCTTGGGAGTTTCATTCTCGGGTTTTTGTTTATATTTTTTATGCACAAAACAGACTTAAGTCACACCGCAAGAGTAGCCTTGACTGTGGGTTTCTGCGGCGGACTTACGACATTTTCCACATTTTCATTTGAGGTGTTTAACTACTTTGAGCAAGGCCAAATACTTCTGGCACTCGGTTATATATTGTTGAGTGTGACAGTGTGCGTTTTAATGGTAGCGCTCGGCATAGCAGCAGGAACCTGTTTGCTCAAATAAATTACTTAGTAATTCATCGCACCTTCTGCTAAGACTTTAGCTGCACAATACCAACCACAACTGCCCCCTTTTTACCGTTAACATTAACTGCAAAGTAACCCATATATGCTTCAGATATAGTAGTGCCTACCTTCGAAAATGCAAAAGCAATGCCATCAGAAGTGATTACTCTATAATAAGTAGACTAAATATATACAACTTTTTAGGCCTATTGCAACGTATAAGTGTATTATTTAAAAACCATAAAACTATAAAAGCTTAAAGCTGTGTTTTTACTACAGCAAATTTAATATTCTTATAAAAATAATTCAAAATCTGATATGAGTTATAACCTTTGTTGGCAAGGTTATTGGCTCCGTGTTGGCTCATGCCTACACCATGTCCGTTTTTCTTAATGCCCTCGTCATACCCCGGGACTGACTTAATGTATGGGAGATTGTGTGCCCAAACAGCACCCGAAGGGAGCGTTTTTCCGCCTGATGAAGCGTGGTAGTATGCAGGAATAATCTTGTTATTGTGAGTGATTACAATCCCTCTTGTGCCCAAGACAGCATTTGATGTTTGAACTGTTTCAGCCGATGCTCCGCCATAAGCCTGATCTTGAGGCGTGTCTTTAAGGTCGTAGCCCTTAAACCTTCTTTTGCCCAAGTTGGCTATCGCATAACTCCTTGCCGCGATTGCCTGAGCTTTATGAGCCTCAACGTTCCATTTAGAAGGCATTTCCGAAGGTACAACTCCCAATAGGTAGTCCTCTAAAGAAAGCTTGTTGATGACAAGAAGTCTTTTGTTAATGTTAAATATAATGATTTCGCCCCTGTACCAACGACGTTTGGTCGCAGTGAAGCTTTTATCGTCTTTAGGTTTTACGACAATATAGTTAGTGTTCAGGTTGTAATACTGTCTGCCGACTTTAACGGCCAAAACATTATTGTAAGGCCTTATAGTATACGGTGTAAGAGCTTTTGTGTTAAAGAGCAGTTTGCCTGTCTTCCCGTCTGTAATCTGCCCGATTTTCGACGTACCTACATAAGTTGATTTAATATTTTCCTGCAGGCCGATTTTAATTGCATAGCTCGGACATAAACCCGAGATTGCAGTAATGATAGCAAACAGTAAAAATATGGATAATCTCTTCATAGTAAAATTCTAATCAATTCTCTTTTTGCGGGCATCAATTAAATATATTAATTTTTGTCCCCTTCAAGCTGTCTTATGTAGTCTATAACACCCAGAGATACTTCTTTCTTAAGACCTTCATCCGCAAGCCTTAAGTATTCCATAGCTTCAAACATCTTCTCATCGTCGTCTTGCCAGCGCCGCCAGAAGCAGTTAAACCTCTCTATTATGGTTTTGCGCTGCAGTTCGTAGCCCGCGTTTCTTATTTGTTCGATGATAAAGTCGGCGCAAAAGTTTTGGACTTTTCTACCTGCTTTTTTCATTAAATCTACCGCAAGCGCCACTACAGGGTCTGCATCATGCCAACGTTGTACTTCCATATGTATCTCCATTCATGAGAATAGAAAAATTAACTCAAAAAGTCAATTCAACTATTTTTTTTAATTGATTTTGAAACAATACTTAACAAAATTAGTATCCCCACCAAAACAATTGCAAAGAGATAATACTTGCTAAGCGAGCCGGCTATAGCAATAGCCAGGATTGCGGCTGTCATAGCCACTGAAGACAATATCAGCACAGCCTGATTTTGGGAGTGTCCGCTGTGAAGCAGCTTATGATGCAGGTGTTCAGAGTCTGCAACAAAGGGGCTTGAACCCTTCATAATGCGGCGAATACTGGAGTATGCCACATCAAGTATGGGGACTATCAATATCAATAAAGGTAAGTACATAAAAGACGAACCGTCTTTCATAACACCCGAAATACTAAGTGTTGCTAACATAAAACCTGCAAAAAGTGCCCCCGAGTCACCCATGAAAATTTTCGCAGGATTGTAGTTAAATGTAAGAAATGCAAGCATAGCACCCATTAAAATAAACGCTACCAACGCGCTGATTGGAGAGGACGGTATCACAACCAGAGAAATAATTCCTATTGCGGCACAGGCGATAGCTATAACAGAACCCGCCAGTCCGTCTACCCCGTCAATAAAGTTTGTTGCGTTGGATATACCGACTATCCAAAACAGACTTATAATATATGAAACCGCATTACTTAACTGTATTTCAGGGCCAAAAGGGTTGTAAAGAACTTCCATTCTTACGCCCAAAAGTATAACCATTGTTGCAATGGCAATTTGTATAAAAAGCTTGAACTTGGCGTTTAGGTTGTATATGTCATCTACCAAACCCAAAAGAAACATTAAAGAGCCGCCTACCACTATGCCTGAAAGCCCTACACCCTTGGGGTAGTAGCTTAAAAGCACCAGGAAAAGGAAAGTCAGCATAACACAAAGCCAAATAGAAATGCCTCCCAGACGCGAAATAGGCTCGGAGTGAATTTTTCTTTCGTTTGGCGTATCGACAAGACCGGCTTTTTTTGAAAAATAAATAACTAGAGGCACTATAAATATACCCAAAAGGTACGCTATTATCGCTCCGATTATATATGCTTCCGTTAACCTTATCATTTCCTGTTATATTACTTTTCTTTTTCTACAAACTTGATAGTATCATAAAAATATTCAACGACTAAATATCTTCCCCGTTATTTGAAAGTTTTGCCATAAGCTTTCTTGCCTCTTCAAAGTCGGGGTTCATGTTCAGTGTATATTTTAAATTAGTAATAGCTTTATCTCTCTCACCCAGTGCATCATATACTAATGCCGCGGTGTAAAATCTTCTGTAGCTTAATTTATTTGAAAAAGACATTATGTATAGAATATTATGGGCGCCCTTAACCCTGTCATTCTCCAGTGCCATCTCAATTACTTCGTACCAGCAGTCTTCAAAAAACATATTGTTATTCAGACTTTTTTTCAAGTACTGGCCTTTATTTGTCTCCGTAAGAAGCGTTGCAGCTATTTCGTACTCTTCAAAAAACGGGTTTCTATCCAGTTTGTTTGCTATATTTATAAACTTTTTTGAATTTTTCTCATCCCCTATTGCTTCATATGCAAGAACAAGCTTTAGGGCATTCCCCACATCTGTTTTGTCTTCATTGTACGCCTTTTTGTAGTGTTCTATACTTTGAGCGTATCTTCCGCTTATAAACTCGGCATCCCCGAGACCCGAAAGCGCAGGGGCATAACTTTTGTTTATTTTATAACTCCATTCAAAGTTTTTAACGGCTTCCTCATAGTTTCCAAGCATTAAATGGGCTTTTGCAAGAAGTGCATGTTCCATATAGGCTTTTTTGTCAAGGTTTTGGAGGTCTTTTACTACCTTGCTGTAGTTACCGTCAAGGTAGTGGGAGTGAGCTGTATGGTACTTTTTATTTTCTTTGGGCAGATTCGCAAGAACCTGTTCCCTGTACATAAGAAGTTCTTTTTTAAAGTTCTGTGAAATTGTTTTTTCATGTTTTTCAATATGCTTGAGTGCATTCTTATAGTCTTGCGAAATAACTAAAATTTTAGTTTTATAAAGAGCGTATGAAGAGTTTTTAGGATTCTTTGAAATGGCTATATCAATGTAATTTAAAGCCTGAGGATATTGACGAAGCTCAAACATACTTTGAGACAATATATAGTTTGCGTAGTCTGATTTCTCAAGCAAGTTTGTTTTTTTGTTTAACTCAAAAGAAATTTCCTGGGCAGAGTTGTCAAAATAGATGGAAGAATAAGCTTTTGCAAGGTATATTTCTTCTTCCTTGGTAAGCTGTGCGCTCAAGCCATAAGCTTGTTTGAGTATGTCTATTTGTAATTGCAAAAGGTCTTTTCTTTCGACCTTACTAACTGCAAGGTCAGCAAGAGAGAAAAACCCCATATCATAAAGACTTTTAGCGATATTCATTCTCGCGAAGTCACTCTTAAGATTCACAATTATATTCAAGTAGCCCTCATACGCTACCGTTATGTTACCCTGCGAAAATTTCTGTGTAGCAGTTGAAAACTCTTGTATCTGTTGCGTTTTAGGATCTATCTCAACTTTGTCGATATTCTGGGCTAAAAGAGCTTCCGCTATGCTTATAAGGTCAAAACCCCGCTTTGTACTCATACTTGACCCCGTCTTATCTTGCTCTAAGGCAGCATAAGACGGAACTATATTTAAGCAAAATACAGCCGCTGCAAATATATACACACAGGTTTTGATTACGGCGAAATGAGCAAGTGTAGATAAAAACGAAGCTTTTAATCTACCGAGCGAATGAGCAACAAATAAGCGAAGCCTCGTAGTTATATTTTTATGTCCTGTCTTCATAATACTTTGAGAAAATCTCCACAAATCTTTTTTGTTCCGGGTTGGGGGTTTCAATTTTTGTGATTGCGTATAAGTCCAGAAGTTTATATTCTTCTAAAATAGCTTTGTCGCCATCGGGAACCTTTACATCGGTGTCTGTCAGGAATACTTCTGTAATCTTGTCCACACTTATATTTAAAAAGATATCAACTACATCTTTGTCAAAATGCTTGCTCGAGTCCTTTAAAAGAATGTCTATGGCGTTTCCAATCTGCATTTTTGAACGGTAGTGCCTGCGGGAAGTTATGGCGTCAAAAACATCTGATACAGCAATTATTCTTCCGCCCAGAGGTATATCTTTTCCTTTTAAACCTTGGAAATATCCTGTGCCGTCAAATTTTTCATGGTGAGATGATGCTATCATTGCAACTTCTTTGAAATCAGCGGAAGAGTAAATTTTGCTCAATATATCAAAGGTTATGTGGGCATGTTCTTGAATGTGATTGTACTCGTCATCCGTTAGCTTACCTTCTTTTTGAAGTACAGAATCCTTAATACCGATTTTTCCGATATCGTGTAATAGAGAAGCCTGTCTTATAATGTTTTTGTCTGCTTCGGACATGTTAAGTTCAGTGCAAATAAGCTCTGTATATAGCGTTACGCGTTTAGAATGACCTGAAGTAATCTTGTCACGTGCGTCTATAGAGGCTGAAAGGGTATCAATGAAACTCGAAAGCAGCTCTTTTTGTTCTTCAATAAATCTCTGCTGTCTGTCAAATAAAGAAGCATTTTCAAGTGCAATACCCGCCGAAGAGCCTATCGCAACAAGCAAGTCTTCATCTTTTTGTGTAAATTCACCGCTTTGTTTGTTTAATACCTGAAAGACACCTACTATTTCGTGACCCATATTTCTTATAGGCATACACAAAATGTTTTCCGTTTTGTAGCCTGTTTGTTGGTCGATTTCTTTATTAAAACGTTCGTCTTCATAGGCATTTTTAATATTAACAGTCTCGCCGGAAGTGGCTACATAACCTGCAATACCCATATCAGCCTTAAAACGTATTTCTTTTAAATTCATACCCAGAGCAACTTTTGACCACAGCTCTCCTTTTTCTTCATCTAAAAGAAAAACCGTACACCTGTCGGCGTTTAAAGCCAGTTTTATTTCCTGGGCAATAATGGTTAAGAGAGTGTCTATATTTGTCTCAACGGCAATAGTTCTCCCTACTTTCAAAAGCGCTATCAGGGGGTCGTCATTGGCGTGTTTTTCCGGCGTAAACTTGGGTGAAGTTTGCGAAATCGCTACCTGCTGGGTGAGACGCTCTGCTTTAGTTTTTACTTCAAGCATTCTGCTGTTAAAATCGTATTCTTCGTTCGTGTTTATAATGAGTGCGCTTTGTATTAGGTCCAAAGCACTGTCGGGGTTTTTTTCCAAAAGTTCGATTTGCGCGAAAGCCCAAGCGTTTATCTTTGTTGCCAAAGAGCTGTTGCTCGATATAGCCAAATATTTTGCGTCGTTCAAAGAAGCTAAAGAGCTGTAATACTTGCCAGGTTCATTTTTAAAGTTTAAAAGACCCAGATATGAAAGGGCTATTGAAACCAAATCAAATGCTTTAATCGAAGCTGCCTGCTTGTGCATTTTTTGTATATTTTCAATGGCGGTTTGTTTTTTGGGGTTAGCTATAAGCTCAAAAACCTCAATCAGGGATTTTTTGAGGTCTTTATACTCTTTATTTGTAATTTCCTCAGCTGTTTTAAACAATTTTCAACTCTCGCATAAGTTTAATACTACAAGTATACTATAAAAAATCGCTTAAGACTATGTTTGAAAGCAAAATGCCTTCAACACTAAGTCTGTAACCGTTTTTTGTTTTTATTATGTGCTCCCGGTACTTTTCGAGCGTTTTCTTATATTGTTTTTCAAAGTCGATGCCATATTCCTTATTTATATAACGAATATCAATCCCCTTTGTTCTCCTGAAGCCCAAAAATATTTCCTCCTCCAAAGGGTTTGTTTCTTCATAAAGCTTCTCTGCGCAAGGATTTACAAGATATTCTTTTAAACCAAAAGTATTGGTATATCTTTTCTTGTTAAGATAACCGCTGGCGCTCACCCCGAAACCATAGTAAGGGACAAGATTCCAGTAGCCTGTGTTATGCCTGCTTCTCGTGTCCTTTGTGCGCGCATAGTTTGATATCTCATAATGCTCATACTTTTGCAGTTTATCAAGCGCCGCCAGGTACATATCGGCCTGCGTATCAGAGTCGGCGATATTTTCAGGAGGGTTATCATAAAAATAGCTGCCTTCTTCAATTTTTAAACCGTACAAAGAAATATGTTCCGTATTTAACTCAAGCGCTTCTTCAAGAGTGTTTTCCCAGTCTTTTAATGTTTGCCCGGGCAGTCCGTAAATTAAGTCTATACTGATATTTTTAAAACCGGTGCTTCGGGCCAATGTTAAAGCCTGCTTTGCCTGCTTAGAATTGTGCAGTCTGCCGATATTTTTTAAAATTTCGTCATTGAAACTTTGTACCCCTATGCTCAAGCGGCTAACCCCTAAATCATATAAGCCCTTAAGAAACTTTTCTGTTGTACTTTCAGGGTTAATCTCAACTGTTATTTCAGCGCTGTCTGAGAGGTTAAAGCACTCCTTCACTTTTTTAAAGCTGCCAATCTCCAGAAGAGAAGGCGTTCCCCCGCCAAAATACAGAGTATTCGCCTTTTCACCCCTATAAAAATGCTTGATTTCTTTAACTAAAGCGTCAATATAACCATCCTCTTTATACGCGTATGAAACAAAAGAGCAATACCGGCATTTGCGCTTGCAGAAAGGTATATGTATGTAGACATTCACTCCCGAAACAGGCTTCTCATTTATCATAGTTTATATTATAATGAGGAGTGTATAAAGAAACAAGAAGCAGCAATTTGAAAACTTGTTTTCAAATTTGTGCAACAAGGCTCTTTCAATGAGAGACGAATAAAGAGACAAGCACGTTTGAGTTTTAACAAAGAGGGATGAATTAAATGGCAGAAAAAAGCAGTTTTATGGAAAATGAAATTTTGGAACAAAGCACCATTATTGAGGACTTAATTTCCAGATATGTCAAAAACTACTGTGTAATGGTGGATTTTCCCTCTAAAGTTAAGCAAATTAAGTTTATCGCGAGCGGCTCTTCTTATAATGCCGCCTGCCTTGCCAAAAAGTTTTTCCGCGACATTGTCGGAACCGACGCCTGCTGTGACTATTCAAGTGAATTTCTATCCTCGCCGAATCAAAAAGTAGACCCTGATGCGCTGTATTTTTTCATAAGCCAGTCAGGAGAAACGGCCGACACAGTTGAAGTTATGGACATTGTCAAAAAGGCCGGAGCCAAAACTTATGCCATTGTTAATAACGAGTGTTCATATATGTATGAAAATGCCGATTACTCTATGTTCGCAGCAGCAGGTAAAGAGGAGTCTATTGCTGCGACAAAGTCTTTTACCGCTTGCGTTTTTTGCGCCTGGCTCTGTGCACTAAAAGCCGCGCAGAATATCTCAAAAGACATATCAAAATACATGATGAACCTCCAGTATATTCCCAGAGACATGGACGAAACGTTATTTTTGGAAAAAAAGATAGACAAAGCCGCTTCATTTTTGTCCAAATATAAGAGCTTCCCTGTTGTGGGCTATGACTACTATTATGAGCTCGCAAAAGAAGGCTCGCTCAAAATAAAAGAAACATCCTATATCGACTCAAATCCTTATGCCTTGGGTGAATTTATACACGGGCACGTTGCCCTTTTAAATCATCAGAGCGCTTTAATTGAAATATACTCTGAAGATATGGGTCAGTATGAGAAAAAGTGCTTAAAGAAAATTGAAGACAATTATAACCCCAAAGTAGTTGCCATTACAGACACAAAAGATATGGTAAAAGCCGACTACACCATTGTTTTTACAAAAACTGACTGCCAAATTACACGGGTATTGTGTGTGGCTTTAGTTTTGCAGCTTTTGGCTTTAAAAATCGCTTACAAGCTCAAACGTGATGTAGATAACCCCCAAGGCCTTTCTAAGGTTGTGCGCTAGCTTTCATCTCTTCTAAATATTCAAGATAATATGCGGCGTCTTTCCCCCCATGGTAGTCCCCGAGTATTTGTCCGAACATTGCGCAATACAAGTCATAATCTCTATAGTTAAGCTTATTTGGGTAAACGCCGTTTGTTATACTGCCCAAGTCTACAACGTATTCTCCTACCATATTTCTATCTAAATCGTCAGTATAGTTCAACTGTTTTTTTTCAAGCCAATTGTGCAGTTTTATACCACTTTTTCTTATAGGAGTGCCTTTTTCGATAAATTCCGATATTTGCCAGGAGCCTTGCGTACGAGATTTTTCAGAGCCTTCGACATTCACAAATTTACCGACAGGGTTCCCCATATAAAACCTCGGAATGTCTCTGACTTTTTCCTTTGTCATTGTAATAGCGATTGCTGTTTCGCCGTATGGCCCGTTTGCAGTCACATCCGAAGGGTCATACACTTTTAACAAGTACCCATGTCCCCCAAAAGGCTCATCTGCTTTTTGAAGTTTAAAGGTCTTGCCCATACTGCCTTGGTTAGATAACGGTGTTGCCTTAAATTCCCTGTCTCCGATTTTAAATTTATTAACGGCGTCCATCTCCAAGAACACAGGGAGGATATCCATGGCCGCGGAAACTTCTTTCATTTCTATGCCGTTAAAAATATCGGGAACTTTTCTCGTCAAAAGCAGTCCGCCGTTTTCTAGCCAAGTGTTATTGCACATGATTGCAAACTTTTCGGGCAAATCATAATACTTATGAGTATAGTCCTCAAAAAATTCAGGCTCATCTTCAAGCCTGGCCGCCGCGTATTTTTGAAGATGCTCCAATACGGCATTTTCAGTGGAATAAGGCCCGTCACGGAACTGTTTAAATCTAAACGCATTGTATTTTTGCTCTTCGCCCATATTCGTCACAACAGAAGGATAAAGACTTAAATCAATATTATTGTCATGGACAGGCGAACCGATAAAACCGCTGAAACTCACGGTATCAAAGGACAAAGGCTTTAAATTGGCGTATTGGTTTGAAACTTTTGCCTGCGTTTTAAATTGGGGAATGTTAAATATTTGAGCAATTTTCATACTTTCTTAAAACATCTGAAAATTGCTAATTGCCCTTAAAGTCTTCCAAAAACTTGTTTAAAATATAGTTTGCCATCAAAAATCCTGCCACAGTAGGCACTATGGGGGTTGATGCAGGTGTAAATTTTGTAAACTCTACCCCTTCACCGTCTTTTTTGATTATTTGTTCAATATTTTTTACTTTCTCCAAACTGTGAGGCGATTCAGAACTCGCAACAATCTGTATGCCGCTCTCTACACCATGCTTCTTGAGCTTTGAAATAACATTTTTCGAAAATTGGCAGCAGGGTTTTACATCTTCAAGTTTTGAACAGTACAATTTTGAGGCGTCTACTCTGTTTCCTGCTCCAAAAGAAGACACTAAAGGTATATTTTCAGAGTGACAATAACAGATAAGTTCAATTTTTGAGCGCAGTGTATCAATAGCGTCAACCACAAAATCAAAAGTCTCTGAAAATACAGTATCATTTAGTTTGGCGTCATAAAAATCATCAACAATTTTCACCGTTGCGTCAGGGTTTATGTCCATCACACGCTTAGCGTACACTTGTGCTTTTTTCTCCCCGATAGTGGATGTCAGCGCAACGAGCTGTCTGTTTAAATTGGACTTCGAAACTTTGTCAAAATCTACAATCGTAAAATGCCCTATGCCTGCTCTCGCCAACCCCTCAAGTGCTCCGCCTCCTACGCCCCCTGCGCCAAAAACTGCGATACGGCGTGAAAAAAGACTTTTTTGGAAGTCTTTGCCCCAGTATAATTCGCTTCTAGAAAACTGTTCCATTTGATTATCTTACACTATTATAAAGATGTTTCCAACTCTCTTTCAAGCTCCGTACTTTTATCTAAAATATTTTTAGCAAGTTCATTCGACAGGCTCGCCAATGTTTGTGCCTTAGAGTATTTTTCGATGTCTTCAACCAACTCTGTGAGGAGATATATACGCTCTGCGTCTCGTACAATGTCATTTTTTATAGTTAATAATTTTTCTATATCCGGCATGGTTTCTCCTATCATGCTTGTCAGGTACTACTGCTTGTCAAGCATACCATGTAATATTACAAAATGGAAGAAAAAGAAATGTATGAAAAACTCGGGAAAAATATAAGGAAATTCCGCACTGAAAAAGGATTTTCTCAAGAATATCTGTCGGAGTTGGTTGAAGCTAACTTGGCATTTGTCGGACATGTCGAGCGTTTCGAGCGCCGTATAAGTTTAAATAAACTTTTAAAAATAGCCAATGTGCTTGAAATTTCACTTGGAGATTTGTTTGACTTTTAATTACCCCTTAACTGCGCCTTCGTTTTGACCCGAGATGAAATATTTTTGCATCGCCAAAAAGAATATTAAAATAGGAACGATAGAAATAATAGAACCTGCCGCAACCAGCCTGTAGTTAGCACTAAATGTCCCCGCAAGGTTATTTATACCCACAGGAAGCGTGTAAAGACTTTCGTTAGTAAGCACAATGCTCGGCCACAAAAATTCTCCCCAACTTCCTATAAATGTAAAAATAGCCAAAACGGCAAGCGAAGGCTTAATCATAGGCAGAAGTATTTTCCACCAGATTTGAAAAACATTGCACCCGTCCACAACAGCGCTCTCTTCGAGCTCTCTCGGTATAGCCAGAAAGGCTTGCCTTAAGAGGAATATACCGAAAGCATTGACCGCGAACGGCAGTATTAAGCCTAAAAATCCCATTGGAACACTCACGCTGTCTACAAGATTGAGCTTGAGAACGATTATATAAATAGGAAGCATTATGGCCTGAAACGGCACCATAATTGTTGCAAGAATTGCGAAAAACGTTATCCTCTTACCTTTAAATTCCATTCTGGCCAGAGGATATGCAGCTAATGCGGAAAGTATTAAATTTAAAATAACCGTAAAGAAGGCTACTATAAAGCTGTTTAGAATGTAGTGCATAATGGGTACAAGCTCCATTACCCGCTTGAAGCTCCAAAGAGTAGGCTCCTGCGGTATAAGCACCGGAGGATACTGAAAAATATTTTCCCCCATACCCTTAAGGGCGGTCGAACAAAGCCACAAAAAAGGCGCAAGAGAAATTACACATACAATTATCAGTGTTACATGTATTGATAAACCTTTGAAGAATCTTCCTATCACAGTTTGTATTTCTCCCTTTCAAACACAAGAATATTGAAACTTGAGAAAACAAGTACAATAACAAGTAAAATAACAGCCGCAGCCGACGCTATGCCAAGGTCAAGGTTCTCGAAAGCGCGCTCGTATATGTAATAAACAATGGTTTTTGTACTGTCCATAGGGCCGCCCTTTGTCATAACATAGATTTCAACAAATACTTTAAGGGCAGAGATGGCGCTGATAGTTGAAACAAGCGCTATTGCAGGCATGATTTGCGGCACCGTAACGGTCAAGTGTTTCTGTATAAAGTTTGCACCGTCTACTTCAGAAGCATCATAAAGTTCCTTGGGAACTGCTATTAAGGCCGCAAGGTAAATCATCATATAATAGCCTATCCCGCGGAAAATTGTGACAAGTGCAATGGATATCATCGCAACATTAGGGTCGGTGAGCCAGCCTACAGAGTGCCAACCCATACGCCCTATTATATAGTTTAAAAGTCCCGTCGGCGCAAAAAGCCACTTAAAAGCTATGGCGACAACAACTATTGAAACTATAACGGGTATGTATATTATAAGCTTATAAATAGTCTTTCCTTTTATTTGTTGGTTTATAAGAATGGCCAATATTAACGGTACAATTACTAAAACAGGCACACAAAGAATCATAAACCAGAAGGTGTTCAATATGGTTTTTAAAAATAACGGAGATTTAATAAGTTCGATGTAATTTTTTGCTCCGACATAAACAGGCATGTAAATATCATTCGAATAGTCCATTGTACTTAAAAATATCGTCTGAAAAAAGGGTATAAAAAAGAACACCAACAGAACTGCCATTGCAGGTATAATAAAGATATACGGCGTTATTTTGTTTGAAAATTTGTACATAATATAAAATATAATAAATTATTTATTAGTATATTACAATTTAAAAAAAAATGTGCTATAATATGTTTGGATTGAATGTGTGTTGTAATTACAATTAATTTTTTAATGGTAGTGCGGTTATACAGGAAGTCTCGGTTAAAAATACAGTTTACCACAGCTGTATACGGGACCGGCGAAGTGAAAAAAGTAGTAAAAATAGGGAAAAATTTACGATTCACTAGCAAAAAAAAACGTGTTTGTGTTTTACATGTATAGAAGGGGAAACAACTAAATGATCCAACCGGTTACAAAATCAGTTAATGCAACTAGTTTCGGCTCAAGTCCCAACTTCCAAAGAGGTATAACACCCTCGTCGTCATTGAGCGTCCGTGACGGACATGATCTTGCAAGAATGAAAAACCGTGAAATTGCAGAAAGACAAGCTAGCTTAATTAATCAAGAGCTGCGCGCTCAACAAACGATAGGTGCCAACCTTAACTACATTGCATAGATATCTTGAGAACAAGTCTTGATTGTGTTGCGAAATGGCTTGAAGCCTTAATTACATTGCCGAAAAACGGTATCTCGGGGGTGGTTATTGTCACCTTTCTTTTGGTGTGTTTATTTTCAAAGTTGCTGCTTGGTATTTGTTGCTTGCAGCAAACTAAAATGGCGCGGCTGTTAGTTTATTGTAAATAATTATCCCAAATATATCTCCCATGCTAACAAATGTGATACACTTGATAAATAGTAAAGGAGATTTTTATGAAAAATGGATTGACAACATTATTAATTGCACTGGCAATTTTGAGTGCAGGACAAACAATTGCAAAAGAAGTTGTGCTTGACGCTCCTGTAGGACCTGTATACGCTCAACCCGTGAGCGATAAGCCTGTTCCACAGATGGATGAATACAAAGTTAAACCTGCCGTACAAAGTCCTGAAGAGAGAAAAGCTGCTTTTGAACAGCGTAAAGAAACTTTTGAACAGCGCATTAACTTAACAGAAGAACAAAAAGATAAAATAAAAAAGATTAATGCTCAAACAGGCAAAGACCTTGAAAAAATTAGAACTAATGCCAAGAAAAAGACTGACGCTGTGTATACGCCTGAGCAAAGAGAAGAGATTGCCAAAATTAAAAAAGAAAGAGAAGAATCTTTCAAACAAAAAATGCTCGAAATGCAGCAATACTCTGAACAACCTGTTTCTGACGTAAAACCCGGAAGAAATTATCCTTCTGATGCAGAATGCATAAAAGGTGTATGTCCGGATGGATGCAAATCTCACGCAAAAGCCGACTGTCCATGCTCCAAGGAAAAATGTGACAAAGCATGCTGTAGTGATGACAAGAAATGTGGCGAAAAATGCGGTAAATGCGACAAGAGTAACACTAAAAAAGGCTGTCCGATAGACAAAGTAAAAAAATAAATTTTAAGCTATATAAGGATTTTGGGGGGATTAATTTTTTAATCCCCCTATCTGTGGGAAATTTCGTAAAAAAATGCTTGCCAAGTCCAAAAAAATCGATATAATAGAGGGGTAGTATAGAAAGGGGTTCATTATGAACAAAGAAGAATTAGTAAAAGCAGTTGCAGAGAAATCTAAACTTTCTCAAAAACAAGCAACAGAAGTTATCGCGGCAACTTTGGAAACTATCCAAAAAACAGTAGCTAAAGGCAAAAAAGTGACTTTAGTTGGTTTCGGTACTTTTGAAGCAAGAAAAAGAGCAGCTAGAACAGGCCGCAACCCACAAACAGGCGCAGCTATTAAAATTGCAGCTAAAACTGTTCCTGCTTTCTCTGCAGGTAAAAAATTCAAAGAAATGGTTAAGTAGAAGGCGGGAGCCGAAACAATCAGGAGCTTATCTCCATTTCCAAATTTTAAAAACCGCTGATTCCGAAAAGTATCAGCGGTTTTTGTATTATCATTAGTTTAATAAATTATTTACTTGCCTATCTCCAGGGCTCTCTGCGCCATTGCTTTTGTGATAATGAGGAGCGAGCATAATGGGAAAATTTATTTGCACATTTGCAGCGAGCGACAAGTTAACTCAAAAGATTACTTGCCTATCTCCAGGGCTCTCTGCGCCATTGCTTTTGTGATGGTCATAACCCCTAAACTTGCTTCATATGCTCTTTTTGCCATAGTAGCATCAGCCATATCTACCATAGGGTTAACGTTAGAGGAGCGTATAAAACCGCTTTCATCTGCGTCAGGGTGCCCCGGTCTATATATTCTCTCACCGGGTGTCGGGTCTTCCACAAGACCGCTAAACTTTACACCACCTGAAAGAAACGGAATTGTACCTATGCCGAAAACATCTTCTTTCATTGTATTCAAAAGACCTGCAAATGAAATGTCTTCCGTGGCATTAAGTACGGGTATTTTCCTTACATAGTTCGGAGTATCAAGGTTTGCTATGTTTCTGGCGGATACTTCTATCCTTTTGCCGTGGACATTTAAGCCTTGACGTCCTACTTCAAATGAATTCATTATGCTCATAAGTATTCCTTTATTTTATTTTTCTGCTTAGCTTACGTGTTTTATTTGCCGACATTTATAACTGTTTTAATTTCGGTTACCACACTTGACATTTTCCTTACGGCAGCTGCATACAGTAGTGAGTTCTTTTGCATAAGGGCAAGCTCGTCTGTCACCGAGAGTGTCTGCTCTTTTGCCTCTATTACGCCGCTGGGCCCGAGTTTTTGGCTCAACTGTGTTTCAAGGGGTGAGTTCATCGTATTCAGGTACTGCGAAAACTCAATATCGCGCCTGACGTACCCTGGTGTGTCTACGTTTGCAATATTTCCGGAGATTGCTTCCTGACGGTTTGATATCAAATCCATCAGCAAATTAGCTTTTTCTATGGGTCCTTTTGGAAGATACATACTTTTACCTCATTTACTTTTTCGGGTTCATACCCTGTACGCTGACAATCAAAATTTTTGACTTTGTACTTGGCCCTGTTCAGGCAAAGCGGGTATATGTTATTGGTTAATGTTAATAGCTTTTTCGTACATTTTGTCTATTACGCCCAAAAGCGATGTAGAGGCCAATAACGATGCGTTTGTACGCATTACATCGTTAACGGATTCAAATATATCTACGTTTGAGCGCTCTACGTTATACTGGGTAATTCTTGAATGGTCGGTTACAAGAAGCGCGTCGCCGGAGTCTTGAGTTTTGGCAAACTTATTCCCTCCGACTTCTTCAAGTCCTTCGGGGTTCACAAAGCTTACAACCGGTATGGTTCCCCTGTAGTCACCGTCGCTTGGGAGTGTATTGTATGTGAAAACTCTGCCGTCAGGCTTTATCTCAAGTTTTTCATAGTTTGCGGGTATTGTAATCCCGTTCCCTACAATATCGCCCGCGGTTGTTATCATCGTACCCTCGCGGTCTACCGTAAAGGAGCCGTCGCGAGTGTAAAATATCTCTCCGGACTTACTTACTATAGGTATAAAGCCCGGGCCTTTTATTGCCACATCCAGAGGATTTTTTGTTGTCTGGTATGAACCCTCGGCGTGGTTTGTGCGGACTGTATGGGACGCATATCCGTTTTCATGCATAACTTCCTCAAAACGCACAGCCTTGTAGGCGCGTGTACTGAAGTTTGACATACTTTCAGAGATATATCCCATTTTTTCAAATTGGTTAATAGAGTTAATAGCGTTTTTTCTAACCAGTCCTTGAAGATTGTAGCCCATCTATAACTCCTTTCTACGAACTTCCTAATTGCTGTATTGCACGGGTTAAGTTGTTATTTTGAAGCATATACATATTACGGTTGGCTTCAAAGTTCCTTCTTATGGGCACCATGCCTATGAACTCCTCCTCAAGAGAAACGTTTGAAGCTTCAGCGTAATTTTGCTTAACCTTGGGGTCTATAACTACTCCGCCGTCAGAGGATACAACAGAAATTGTGTCCACATACTCTACTTTTCTTGTTTTAGGATTGAAAAGTTCTATTCTTCCATCATCGGAAACTATTATCTCATCAAGCTTTTCGGGTAAAAACGGCAGTTTTATTTTCCCTCCGCCCTGTGAAAGAACGTGCTGTCCCTCAAGAGCCAGCAACTCCCCTTCTTTGTTCAGCATAAAACGCCCGTCACGGGTGAGCTTTGTAATTCCGTTTTTATCCGTTATCTGGAAATATCCCTGATTCGCAAGAGCAAAATCCAGAGGATTTTTTGTTAAAAATATTCTGCCCATCTTGTCGTCAACAGCTTCAGAAAGTCCGTGTATGCCTATTATTTCGGCAAAGGAAGAAATAACGCCTTCTTTTTTCTGATACCCGACTTTGTCAAAACCGTTTACGTTCGCTGAACTTATACCCATAAGCTCTGTCTGGATGTGCATCGCACGTACAGACTGGTGCAGTCCGTCTTGGTTGAAGTAAATACCGCCTTGTAATTTCATGGCAATGGCTCCTATTTTGCATGCCTTCAAGATTCTTAAAGACACATTTTTCCACTAAAACTAACGACACAATTACGGAACGGATAAAGGGAGAAGTTTATAAAATACTACTGCTGATGTAGTCAATTAATTGTAGCTGATTAATTTTAATAATTTTTCCAAAAAAGTCAAATCCAAAACAACTTCTGGTCAACTTTCGACGTGCTCGTTTTCGGAAGCATTTTTATCAATCTCCATAACAAGCCTGATAAGGGTATATGCCGCTAAAAGAAGCATCGGACTGACGCCCGTTTGAGAAGTTATGTTCACCGAAGGATGTTCCTCTTTGGTCTTTTCGTGCTGTCTTGTGTTCTGGGTTATAACATCCGTACTTATACCTTCTTCCCGTGCTCTTTCATCATAGAGTTTAGTGAACAGATCTTTGGGGAAATCTTCGCTGCAGTTAAACAACACCGTTGCATTTGAACCTTTTGTTTCAATTATTGCAGACACATTACCAAAGTTTTGAGTCCGTATAAGGACGTTGACTATTTCAACACTTTCGCCGCCTTCCGAACCGTCAGAGTCGCCGTCTAAAAAGTCCAGATTAAAATCCAACTGTTCGCTTTTTGAAGCACTCAGGGGCAGCCAAGGCAGATAAAGAAGCAGAAGCTGCTTCACCGCTTGAGAACTGTCCGCCCCGACAGAAGCTGCAACAGCGCCCAAAATGTTCATTATATCTTTATACTGGGAAATATCCGAGACTCCGGCTCTTGTCATATTCGCAATAGCCTGCATAAGTTTTTGGGTAGCCGTGTCAGTGTTCTGTAAAAGCATTTGAGCTATAGCATCCATTTTTGCAGGTGTAGTTAAAGCGCTTTGAAGGTTGGTCATTATCTGGTTTTGTATATTTTTCATATCGGTTTTTAAAAATTCTTTTAAAACATCACGAAGTTCTGTAGGAAGATTCATAAGCTGCTTTAAAAAAGCGATTTGCTGGTCAAAGTTTAAAACTTCAACCTGGGTTCCCTGTACAAATATGGGCATTCTGCCTTCTGCAAAAGGTGAAGGATTAGGCGCCGCCTGTTGGGTATTGTAATTCAGCTGTGTTAAATTATTTTGCGTGCTCGTTTCGCGCGCAGCAGTTGACCCTTGATTCTGAAGGGTAAGTTGAATGTTATTTATAAGATTTTTTGTGAATGTTACCGGATTGAAATTATTCATAATCTTACTCTTATTTTCCGTCTTTTTTATTTAACGTTTGTAAACTATAAGTCAAGAAAGTCTCTTACCGTGTCGGCTACAAAGCTGAATGAATCCTTTATACCCAAATCTTGGCCGACTTTATCCCTCTTATATATTAACACAGGTACCTGTTCTCTTGTATGGTCGGTGCCTTTATGCGTTGGGTCGCAGCCGTGGTCGGCGGTGATTATAAGAAGGTCATCATCCCCCATAGCCTCCATTATCGAGGGCAAGTATTGGTCAATCTCCTTTAACGCTCTGGCGTACCCTCTGGCGTCACGTCTGTGACCGTAAAGCATGTCGGTGTCCACAAGATTGGTAAAAATTAAATCAAATTCATTTTCCCTGATTGCCCTTACGGTTTGCTCCAAGCCTTCAAGGTTGGAACCTGTCGGGGTTGAAGCGCTCACGCCGCTTTTAACAAAGATGTCCTGGATTTTTCCTATACCGAGTACTTTTTTGCCTTTCTTCTCAATTTCGTTTAAAAGAGTATCAGCCGGCGGTTCAACAGAGTAGTCATGACGCAAAGAACCTATTCTTACGGGTTTGCCGTCAACTATCCTGTAAGGCCTTGCTATCACTCGTGACACACCCCATCCGTTGTCAAGTATTCTCCTTGCAATCTTACACCAATGGTAGAGTGTTTCAACCGGTATAAGGTCTACGTCTACGGCTATTTGAAAAACACTGTCAGCGCTTGTGTAAACTATAGGAAATTTGGTATTTTGATGCGCCTGGTTCAAATCCTCTATAATCTTTGTCCCGCTTGCGGGGTAATTGCCAAGATAGCCCTTGCAGCCGGATTCTTTTACAAACTCATTCATAAGCTCGTCGGGAAATTTTTCGTAAGTCCGAAACGGCTCATCAAGTACCAGTCCTGCAATTTCCCAGTGCCCTGAAGTCGTATCTTTCCCCTTTGAAGCCGGCTGCATAATACCGTAATCTGCCGTAGGCTCGGCTACGGGCCTTACACCCTCTATCGGCAAAATATTTCCCAACCCCATGTTTTCAAAGTTTTTTAAAAACATACAGCCGACAGCTTTTGCAGTGTTTGCAAGGGTATTGCAGTCAGGGTCGTCGTTATACTCCTGACAATCGGGCATCGCACCGCATCCCATGGAATCCACAACTAAAATTATTGCCTTTTTTGAAACTTCTGTCACTTTTTAAGTACCTCCACATTTTCGTCTAAATAATCCAAATGCCATTCCTGTATAACCTCGCCGGGATAAAGTATTGCGCTGCAAGGAGGATATGGTATAACCGCCTTTGCACTTACCTTCAAAAGCGCATCTTCTTTATTTACGTAGTCATAATCCCTGTTAAAAGCTTCGCAAGGCTGCAGCTTAACAAAAGGAAAAGGCTGAAAATCATCCCTGCTCTGACGGATTTCACTCACTTCAATTTTTTTAAGAGCATTTTTAAGCTTGTCTAACTTTTGTTTTGTTGTTCCGATTCCCGTTAAAAAAAGCACTGAACCTGGATTTACAAGCTCGTCCTCAATATCGAACTCGCTAAAAAGCTTATCTGAAAGCGCTTTAGGACACATGTCTCCCTTTTTTATCACTATTTTTGTTATGTCAGAATCCGTAGCGGAGCTCAAAAACTCCCAACCCAAAGGAATCAAATACTTCTCAAACTCTTCAATGTCATCAAGCAGCCTATTTATGGTTTTTTTACCATGCTCCGAGTGCAAGAACTCGATACACGCTTCTGTTAAGGCCAAAAGCGGATACGAAGGAGACGTTGTTGTTAGTAAATTCAGTGAATTTTGCAGCTGCCTCCACTCTACCCCCCGAACGTCTTTTGACATATGTAAAAGTGCACAAGGGTTAGGCGCACCTGCGTTTTTGTGGAGTGAATTGACGGAAAAGTCAGCCCCCTGCTCAATGGCGGTTTTAGGCAGTCTGTCGGAAAAATTATAAAGAGTGCCGTGGGCCTCATCCACTATAAGATAAACCCCGTGTTGACGACAGATGTCGGCAATTCTTTCAATGTCCGACGTGACGCCGTCATAAGTCGGGCTTGTCAAAATAAAGGCCTTATACTTGTCTAAAGTAAGCGTACTTTCCAGTTTTTTTGTGTCAACTTCAGCATACACGCCCCATTGCTCATTCTCTTCAGGCATAAACCAGTCTACTGCTGCTCCGGTTAATACTAGCCCGTTGTACACACATTTATGACAGTTTCTGGCTGCTAAAACCTTGTCTCCCTTTGAGATTATCGTCTTCATTATAGCTAAAATGCCTGATGTGGAACCGTTTGTAAGGAAAAAAGTTTTCTGAGTATTATAAATATCACTTGCTTTCCCCTGTGCCATCAAAATTGCACCTTTAGGGTCAGCCAGATTGTCAAAACCTTCTATTTCAGAATAATCCAGAGCAAAAAACTTCTCCAGGTCATCTGAAAATAAGCTTTTTTGACCATGTGACGGTGTTGTAAAAAGCGTTCTGGATAACTTTTTATTTAACAGTTTGAACAATGACACTTATAAGACCTCCGACTTTGAATTTTCCTCCGTTACAAGACCTGCGGCCTTGTGTGCAGCTAACAAATATAAATTTGATTCGCTCCTTCGTTTATAATAAAATATTATCTATGAGCGTGCAAGAGAAAATCAAAAATCTACGCAAAGAAATTGACCTCAACAGCTATTACTATTACGTTTTAGACAACCCTAAAATAGAGGACTACGAATACGACAGAATGTTTCGCGAGCTTGAAAAGCTTGAAGAGGAGCATCCGGAACTTGTAACGCCCGACAGCCCCACTCAACGTGTAGGGGGTATAAGTGAAAAGTTTGATGCCGTCAGACACAAAAGCAGACTGTACAGTTTGGAAAACTCAAATGATGAAACAGAACTTAGAAAATGGTATGAACGTGTTTTAAAAGAGGCCGATGACCCTGAGGCTAAACTTGACTTAGCCTGCGAGCTAAAAATAGACGGTCTTGCGGTTTCTCTCACATACAAAGACGGTGTTTTTGTACAGGGATTAACCCGCGGTGACGGGGAAGTCGGAGAAGACATAACCAACAATTTAAAAACCATAAAAGCTATACCCTTAAAGCTTTTTGAGCCTTTAAACCTTGAAGTTCGCGGCGAAGTTTACATGCCCAGATCTTCATTTGAAAAACTAAACGAGAAACAAATTGAGCTTGGTCAAAAGACTTTTGCCAACCCGAGAAACGCTGCAAGCGGTACGGTCCGCCAACTTGACCCGAAAATTACCGCAAGCCGTGACCTTTCAATATTAATCTATGCGGGAATTATGGAAGGACAAATTTCCCATTCTCAAACTATGAAAAAGCTTTCAGAGCTTGGATTTAAAGTAAATGAAGTAACTATTTGCAAGGGTATAGACTGTGCTGTCCAATACTGTCAAAAGGCGGAAGAAAAACGTATCTGTCTCGACTATGCAACGGACGGAGTAGTTATAAAAGTTGACGATATCCATCTACAAAACGAACTCGGCTTTACTGCCCGTGTACCAAAATGGGCGGCGGCGTTTAAGTTTCCACCAGAAGAAGTCTGGACAACACTTGTCGGCATTGAAATAAGTGTGGGAAGAACCGGCGCGGTCACACCTATTGCCAATCTCGAACCTGTTAATCTTGCAGGCAGTGTTGTTGCCCGTGCAAGCTTGTATAACTTTGATGAAATTGAACGCCTGAATATAAATATCGGGGACAGAGTCCTTGTAAAGAAAGCTGCGGAAATTATCCCCAAGGTTTTAAAAGCTCAAAGAACTCCTTCATCATTGAGTTTTAAAGTACCTAAGATATGCCCGTCATGCGGCGCAGCACTTGTCGAGGTCGAAGGAGAAGTTGCGCTGTATTGTCCCAACTACAAAGGCTGCCCTGCGCAGATAAAAGGCAAACTTGAGTATTTCGTCTCAAAATATGCCATGGACATTGAAGGAATGGGTGAAAGTTTAATAGCACAGCTTGTCGACAGGAAAATGGTGAACTCTTATGCCGACCTTTACGTTCTAAAATATGAGGACTTCTTAAAGTTGGACCTGATAGCGGAAAAATCGGCGCAAAATCTTGTAGATGCAATTAACGCAAGTAAAGATTGCAGACTAAACAAGTTTATAAACGCCCTGGGAATAAGACATGTCGGCAGAGAAGGAGCAGATGTTTTGGCTCAAAACTACAAAACTATTGAAGATTTAAAAAACGCTACGATAGAGGACTTAAACCTTGTAGAGGGTGTCGGCCAGAAGGTTGCTGCAAGCATCTATGAATATTTTCACGATACGGACAACCTTAGAAATCTTGAAAAAGTTTTTGCACTCGGCTTGAAGCCAAAAAACGACTACAACATAGAGGCAAATGCCAAATTTAGAGGAGTGTCTTTTGTCCTGACAGGTACATTGGAACATTATTCGCGCGAGGAGGCGCAAGAGATTCTAAAGTCTTACGGTGCAAAAACGCCCTCAAGCGTCAGTAAAAATACAAATTACGTTATAGCAGGAGCAAATGCGGGTTCAAAACTCGATAAAGCACGTGCTTTGGGTGTTCAGGTTTTGAGCGAAGAGGAATTTATGAAAATGATTAGCGACAAATAAGCATCCTCCCTTGCAAGCAGGCAGGAGTTTTACAAGGGGAGTCCCTCAACCGGGCAAAGGGTGCTGCAGTCAGGCTACGACGGCAGAGCCATAACAAACAAAAGAAAAGGAGAAAAAACCATGAAAAAATTAATCGCACTATCGCTATTGTGTGCATTTTGTACATTTACCGCAATTCAAACACAAGCTGTTGAAATTGCAAAAGAGGGCAATACGGGAAGAGGCTACGTAAGCGTCAGCTCAAGTACTTCTGACGATTTTATGCCTACGATGGCACAAGTAAATGTCGCAGTTGAAAACTCGAGCAAAAATCTTGCTGCAACTACCGAAGAAAACAAAAAAACGGCTCAAAAAGTAATCGATGCCGTAAAAAAACAACTTGACGCGTCAAAAGGGGAGACAATCAAAACTATCGCATTCAACGTTAACAGCGAGTATTCCTACAAAAACAATGTCAAAACTTTTGAAAACTATAAAGTAGTTAACTCTGTTCAGATAAAAGTAAAAGATACAGCCAAGTTGGGTCAAATTATTGATACCGCCCTAAATGCAGGCGCAACAAGAGTTGACGGCGTTAACTTCTCACTTGCGTCGACAGATGCTGCCTGCAACCAGTTAATCTCACAGGCTGTTTCCGAGGCAAAAGTTAAGTCCGAAAATGTAGCTAAAGCTCTCGGTATGAAACTTGGCGACATCAAACAGATGAACGTAGGCTGTTTTGCGGATAACGGCTATATGCCTTACTACAGAACTATGGACACGGGAGCAAAGGGCACATTAAATTCTGCCCCGGAAAGCTCTGCTATTCCTACAGAAGCCGGAACAATCAAAGTAAGGGCAAATGTTGACGCCCAGTTCTTCTTAAACAAATAGTCTAAAAATGTTGTGAATTCTTTTCACGCAATATTTTACCCAAATACTCGCCGTATTCGTTCTTTCTGAACTTTTCGGCGAGTATTTGTAATTCTTCATCGCCTATAAAACCCATACGCCAAGCCACTTCTTCAATACAGGCAATTTTTGTGTCAGTGTTCAACTCCATTGTCTGAACAAAGTTGCTAGCCTGTAAAAGACTTTCATGGGTTCCTGTATCAAGCCACGCAAATCCGCGCCCTAAAATCTCAACGTCCAGTTTATTATGCTTGAGGTAAAGATTATTCAGGTCGGTAATCTCCAACTCTCCCCTTGCAGAGGGCCTTAAAGATTTTGCGTATTCGCACACGTTATTGTCATAGAAATATAACCCCGTAACCGCAAAGCTCGACTTTGGCTCTTGAGGCTTTTCTTCTATTGAAATAGCTTTTTTATTCCTGTCAAACTCAACAACACCAAAACGCTGCGGGTCTTTCACCTTATAACCGAAAACAGTTGCACCGCTGCTTTCTTCAATTTTCTTAACGGTATTTTTGAGCATGGATGAAAAACCAAACCCGTGAAATATGTTGTCGCCTAAAATAAGTGCAACATTGTCATCGCCTATAAAATCTTCTCCGATAATAAAACTGTCAGAAATACCTCTTGCAACTTTTTGAATTTTATAGGTGAACTTTACGCCCAAGTCAGACCCGTCACCCAATACTTTTTCAAAGTTGGTAGCATCACAAGGGTTTGTGATGATTAAAATATCTTTTATACCCGCCAAAAACAAGGTGGTAATCGGGTAGTAAATCATCGGTTTATCATAAACCGGTAACAATATTTTTGATATCGGTAGAGATGCCGGATAAAGTCGGGTTCCTGCTCCCCCTGCGAGAACTATGCCTTTCAAGATTTTTCTCCTAAACTATTCTGATTCCTGATTTTTCTGAGTTGTTTTTCCCAAACATAAGCCGTTATTATGGATTTGTCAATCGGTTCTTTGGCTTCCCAGTTTAAAATCTGTTTTGCTCGGTTTGCGTTTGCAACCAGTTTTGCGGGGTCTCCCTCGCGTCTGGGGCAAATTTTAAACGGGATTTTCTTTTCAAGTATTTTTTCACACATATGGAAAATGTCTTTTACGCTGTACCCGTGTTCAGTTCCCAGATTAAACACATGCGACGAGCCTGCGAAGTTACTCATTTTTAAATATTCATATGCAAGCCGGTGCGCTCTTGCCAAATCTTCAATGTTTATGTAATCCCTTATGCAGGTGCCGTCAGGTGTTGAATAGTCATTTCCGTAAATTTCAAAAGTTTTGGAAGTCCCTAACGTTGATTTTATAATATTCGGCACAAGGTGTGTTTCAATGTCATGCCATTCGCCGATTATCCCTTCTTCACTTGCTCCGAAAGCATTGAAATAGCGAAAAATAATATGGTTCACACCGTAAGCTTTCGAATAGTCTTCAAGTACATTTTCAACAGCGAGTTTGCTTTTGCCGTAAGGGTTTATAGGACTTCTTATATGCATTTCATCTATAGGCACATACTGAGGCTCACCGTACACGGCACAAGTGGATGAGAAGACAATATTTTTCACATCATATTTGAGCATCATATCAAGCAGGTTCAATGTGCCCACAAGGTTATTCCTGTAGTATTTTTGAGGATCTTCAACAGATTCCCCCACAAGCGACATTGCCGCAAAGTGAATAACGGCATTTATTCTATGCTCTTTAAAGACATGCGCCACATCTTCGAGGTTCCTCAAGTCGCCTTTAATAAAGTCTGCCACCTGGCCGGAACATTCAAAATTTTTAAGCGCCTGTATGGTCTCTATGTGTCCGGTTGAAAGGTTATCAAAAATGACCACATCATATCCGTTTTTAATTAAATCCAAAACACAATGCGAGCCTATATAGCCTGCACCGCCGGTTACTAAAATCAAAGCGTTTCCCCTTTCGGTTTATTTTTTAACATGGGTATTTAGAGGCTTTATCCCTCTTTCTTTACCAGTTTCTCGCGAACCTTGGCTTCAATTTCTTCAAGTATTTTCGGATTTTCTTCAAGAAATTCTTTAGACTTGTCTCTGCCTTGTCCGAGTTTTTCATCGTTGTAGCTGTACCAAGCTCCTGCTTTGTTTACTATGTCCATAGTAACCGCTACATCAAGGATACTGCCCAGTGCGCATATTCCTTTTCCGAAGACAAGGTCAAACTCTGCAACTCTAAAAGGAGGGGCTACTTTGTTTTTTGCCACTTTTACGCGTACTCTGTGACCTATTTCTTCTCCTTCTTTATTTTTCAAGCTTTCACTTGTTTTTCTGATGTCCAAACGAACTGAAGCGTAATACTTAAGCGCATTACCACCAGTTGTAGTTTCAGGGTTTCCGTACATAACGCCTATTTTCATCCTCAATTGGTTTATGAAAACGACAGTAGTATTTGTTTTTCCTACTACGCCAGTAAGTTTTCTTAAGGCTTTTGACATAAGTCTTGCCTGAAGACCCATCTGCTGTTCATCCATTGCCTTTTCTATTTCAGCCTTAGGAACAAGAGCGGCAACAGAGTCAACTACGATAACGTCTATGGCGCCTGAGCGGACAAGTTCTTCCGTAATCTCAAGAGCTTGTTCACCTGTATCGGGCTGCGAGATGAGCAATGAATCAATATCTACACCAAGAGCCCTTGCGTACTCGGGGTCAAGAGCGTGTTCTGCGTCTATAAACGCTGCAATACCGCCTTTTTTCTGTGCTTCCGCTACTATGTGCTGCGCTAAAGTTGTTTTACCGCTTGACTCGGGTCCGTATATTTCTATAACCCTTCCCCTTGGAACTCCGCCTATACCTAATGCTATATCCAAAGCCAATGCGCCTGTCGGTATAGAGTCAACCATAACCGAGCTTTTGTCGCCCAGTCTCATAATAGAGCCTTTGCCGAAATCCTTTTCGATTTTGTCCAAAGCCATTTTCAAAGCCTTATCTTTACCGCTTTGAATCTCTTGTGCTTCCTTGTCTTCCACTGCTCCTTTTGCCATTTTTTCTCATCCCCTCAAAATTTTAATACTTCCCATGTCTTTCAATGTATTATATAATAAAACGTGATTTTACGCGAGGATTTAATCTGTGAAAACAGTCAAACTTAATAATTTTGAAATAGGCGGTGACAAACTTACAATTTTTGGAGGCCCTTGTGTTATCGAAACCGAAGATATTGTCTTTCAAACTGCCGAAAAATTGAAAGAAGTTACTGAAAAACTCGGTATTAATTATGTTTTTAAAGCCTCTTACGATAAGGCTAACCGCTCTTCTTTAGGCTCATACCGCGGCTTAGGCCTTGATAAAGGACTTGAACTTCTTGCTAAAGTTAAAGAAGAGTTCGAACTGCCTATAGTAACGGATATACATTTACCCGAAGAAGCTGAAGCAGTAGGAGAAGTAGCTGACGTTATTCAAATTCCCGCTTTCCTTTGCAGGCAAACGGACATCCTTGTTGCAGCAGCAAAAACCGGCCGCATAGTAAATATTAAAAAAGGACAGTTTTTGGCTCCTGCGCAAATCAAAGGCCTTGCACAAAAAGTTGAAGCAACGGGAAATGACAAAATACTTATCACTGAGCGCGGCACTACGTTTGGATACAATAACCTTGTAACCGATATGCGCTCTATTAAAATTATTCAGGACTTGGGCTACCCTGTGGTTTTTGATGCAACACACTCGGTTCAGCTTCCCGGGGCAGAAGGTGACCACTCCGGTGGTGAGCGGCAGTTTGTTCCGCTTTTGGCCCGCTCGGCTGTAGCGGCGGGCGCCAAGGCGCTGTTTTTTGAAATTCACCCTAATCCGGAAGAGGCCATGTGCGACGCTGACAATATGATTCCTCTGGATGAAGCTGAAGATATCTTTAAAATTTGCAATAAAATCTTTACCCTGATTAACAATGAGGAATGAACTTCTCGCGTTCGAATAAAAATGGCGCAGCGATTACTTCTTAAAGAGAGTATTTCGTTTCGGAATTCTATCTATCATATCCGATACAGCTTTTTCCCATTGGATTATTTGCTTGTTGGTTTCGCCCATTTTTCTTTCTTCTTTAAGGGCTTCGTCAAGTACCTCCTGAAAAGGTGTCATATCTCTCGGCTGTTTCACCTTTTCAAAGAACTCTTTGGTATTTTCAGTAGTGAGCTTGAGAAGCATATTTTGTATACTTTGAAGTATATTGCTGAAAATTTCCAATGTATCCATTAAATCTCTTAACCTTATGGGGCTTTCAACTATTATCCCCTTGAGACCGTCTTCTTCGGGCGGGGTCATTTCGATTGACTTGGAACCTGCAAGACCTGTAAACTCAACCCTTGCACGTGTGCCATCCGGAATTTTAAGATTAGGCTTGGTGACAATAATTTCCACAAGCAGCCGGTCTTTTTTTACCTCTACATTTCTTACATGTCCTATAATCAATCCCGAGAAGCGCACCGGAGAGCCTTCTATAATACCGTCTATATCTTGAAAAACCAGAGTATAAGTATGCTCTTTTACAAAGTAATAATACTTAACGCCAAAAGTTGCCCCTATAATCAAGGTCAAAAAAACAAGCCAGGCAAGTATCTCGATAATATACTCTTTTTTGATTTTTATTTTCAATACTCTATTCCCCGTCTGGCTTCAACACCTATATCCCAGTAGTGTTTTACGGGTTTAATTTCCGATACCAGATGTGCAATCTCTTTGATTTTTTTATGGGCGTTGCGGCCGGTTAAAACAATTTCCACATTTTCCGGTTTATTTTTCAGGGTTTCTAAAACTTCCTCTAAGTCCACAAGTTCCATGTCAATAACAATGTTAATCTCGTCCAGTACTACAAGCTGGTATTTGCCGCTCATTATAGCATTTTTAGCTAATTCCCAACCCTTTTTGACTTCTTCGCGGTCTTCATCGGTAATATTTGAGCAAAAGAGCACTTTGTCTAAGCCAGAGTTTACAATTTTAAACCGCTCTTTTAATTCCGGTGAAAGATTGGAGAAAGAATGAAGCTCTCCGTAATCATTACCTCCCTTAGTAAACATAACAATAAGAACGCTCCAGCCGCGGCCCAAAGCACGCAGGCTCAAACCTAATGATGCGGTTGTTTTTCCTTTGCCATCTCCTGTATATACCTGAATGTAACCTATTTCGCCAAAATTGGGATTATGTAAATCTTTCATAATACGCCTATGTTATAGTGTAAGCTTTTTTGTAATATAGTATTCCGCCCCATACAAAAATAACAATAACGGGAAGCCAGGCAGCCAAAAACGGAGGCAAGACGCCTGATTCGCCTAAATTAAGTGAGAATGCGCGGATTAAATAGTAAGCAAAAATAATAAGAACGCTGAACAAGAACCCTCTGTTGTACCTCACACGCGGCGGCGTAATCGCAAGAGGAATACCCACAAGTGCAAGCACCAAGGTTGTTACAGGCAAAGCTAATTTGTCGTAAAGCTCTATCTGGTATTGCACTTTAAGTTTTTCAATGAATTCCTTCTGGTTTTTGTGTTTTTGTATGTGCTTCATTAACTTAAAAAAGTTGTACTGGTTTGCGCGTTCTTTTATAAAAGTGTCGGCATTTTCCAGTCCAAAGTTAATTATGGAGTTTTCAAACAGCGTAGTGTTAAATACTTTCCCTGTTGTAGAAAGCGTATATATAACTCCGTCTTCAAACTTCCAACCCGCGTCGTTTGTTCTGCCTGCCTTGGCCTGAATCAGCTGCACGGTATCCTTGTTGGATAAATCCAGAACGGTTATGTTGTTCAGGGTTTTATCTTTACAGGATTGTACATAAAAAAGTCTTTTTAACTTGTTTCCTTCAGAAAGTTCTTTTAAAGTGAAGTTCATCTTTCCTTCAGGAACGTGTTTTTGCTGTATAGAGTATATGGCCAAATGCCTTGACTGCATACTGGTTGCAGGGACAACAAACTCATTTATCAAAAACCCTGCAATTGTCATAACTATTGCAAAGCCCAAAACAGGTTTTGCAATACGAGAAATGCCTATACCGCAGGCTCTTAAGACCGTTATTTCCGAATTTAAACTAAGATTGTTTAGTGTCATCACGGTTGCAAAAAGCGTTGATATAGGTATGGTCATAACAATAACCTGCGGGAGGTTGAGCACTATCATCATAACCGCAATATTAATAGGTATCCCAAAATTTTGTATCTGCTTAATCAACTGTGTGAAAGTTTCCGAGGCAAATATAATCGATGTAAAAATAGTCACCCCGAGAACGAAAATTTCAATAACGCCTTTTAGAATGTACTTATCCAAAAGAGACAGTTCGGAAAACTTTTTATGCAGTTTGGAGTAAACGTTGTTATAAAGTGTTTTTGCCTTGCTTATCATACATTTTTGCTCTATCTTGCGCGTTTTTTTCTAACGCTCTAATTCTCTCACCGTAAGGAAGTTTTTTCAAGTATTCCATTTGCTCTAAAACTTCTCTTAACGCATTTTCAATATTTTGCAGGTTCATTTCAATCATGTCATTAGAAAGTGTCGGATTTGCTGCCGCAAGCCTCGTTGCATCTCTAAATCCGCTTGAGGCAAGAATCAAAGCGTTTTTATGTTTTTCGGCAGCGCCGAATAAGCCTTGCGCCATAAGCATAGGTAAATGTGAAACCATAGCGGCAGCCTCATCATGGGTTTTCGGGTCCATAATAACAGGCTCGGCTCCAGCCTGAATTATCAAGTGCTCCAGAACTTCATTATGTTCGCTCATAACCCACTTTGCATCTTCAAAAAGTTCGGGAAAAGAACTTTCAAAACCGCTAAACTCAACTCCCGCCATAGGATGTGTGCCGATAAACTTATACGTCCTTTCCTTGCCGCAGACAAACTCCTTTAGGGAGCATACGTCAGCCACAACTGTTTCGGGGTTCAGTATTTTTTCAAGTTCATCTAATACTTCAAGAGTTTTTGACATCTCTGAACACACAAAAACCACATCCGCATTTTTTAAAATACTCAAATCACAAGAACACTCACTTGCCCACTTTTTTGCTTTGTCGCAGGAAGATTTTGATACGGCAACCGTGTAAAAGCCTTTATCCGATAATCTCTTTAAAATCGAACCGCCGATTAAACCTAACCCTGTAATTCCAACCTTTAAATTTTGCATAAACTTATTATAGGCGAAAAGTAAAAAATTAATCAGTTTGTCTCTATTTTGACTTTACTTGTGCACACACGTCGTTTCTGCATTTATTAAAATTGCTTTTGTGATACAATTTCCCTGAAGTATTTAGAAAAGTTGGAAGCAAAAATGGAAGTAAAAAAGGGTAAAGCATTCAAATTCGGAGACGACATCTCTACCGACCACATAGCTCCCGGCAGGCTTTTTCACCTGAGAAGCAATCTGGAAGAATTTTCAAAACATGTACTGGAAGATGCCGACCCTGAATTTGCATCAAAAATGAAAAAAGGCGACTTTGTTGTCGCAGGTAACAATTTTGGTCTGGGCTCATCGCGTGAACATGCTCCGCAAATTATTAAAATAGCGGGAGTAGGTGCGGTTATTGCAAAAAGTTTTGCAAGAATTTTTTACAGAAATGCTATTAATATCGGCCTTTTACTCATTGAGTGCGATACGGATAAAATTGACGCAGGCGACGAGCTTGAACTTGACGTTAAAAACGGCGTCTTAAAAGATGTCACAAAAAATATTGAGATTCAAATAACGCCGCTTCCTGACGTTATGATTAAACTCCTGGCTGACGGCGGACTTATAGAGCACTTGAAAAAACACGGAGATTTTCAGTTAGGAGCGAAGTGAAACCGTAGTGCAGCTGCATCGGGTTTCATAAACTACCACGCAGAGGATGTAAGAATGAAGAACTATCAAGTAACTTTAATAAACGGAGACGGTATCGGGCCTGAAATTTCAGATGCTGTTGTGAAAATTATAGATGCGTCAGGACTGAAAATAGACTGGGACGTCCAAAGCGCAGGCGCCGACGTCATAGAAAAAGAAGGTACTCCGCTCCCTGAAAGAGTTTTAGAGTCTATAAGGAAAAACAAAGTATCTCTTAAAGCTCCGGTCACAACGCCCATAGGCAAGGGTTTTCGCTCTGTTAATGTACAGCTGAGAAAAGAGTTGGATTTATACGCCAATGTCCGCCCCTGCAAAAATATCGCAGGGATTAAAACTCCTTTTGACAACGTTGACCTTGTGGTCGTGCGCGAAAATACCGAAGACCTTTACGCAGGTATTGAAAGAATGGTAGATGAAAACCGTGCTGAAGGTATAAAGCTCATCACACGCGAAGCATCGACCCGCATAGTAAAATACGCTTTTGAATATGCAAAAAAGTACGGCCGCAAAAAAGTTCAGGCAGTTTCAAAAGCCAACATTTGCAAACTGACTGACGGCTTATTTCTAGAGTGTGCAAGAGAGGTTTCAAAAGAATATCCGGAGATTGAATACGGAGAAATACTTGTTGACAACCTCTGCATGCAGTTGGTGCAAAACCCTTCCAAGTTTGATGTCCTTGTTATGCCCAACCTTTACGGCGATATTGTCTCTGACTTAACCGCAGGTCTTATAGGCGGCCTCGGGGTGGCCCAGGGAGCTAATATCGGACTTGAGTGCGCTGTTTTTGAACCCGTACACGGTTCAGCCCCTGATATAAAAGGTCAAAACCTTGCAAACCCTACGGCGCTCTTATTATGTGCCATTGAAATGATAAAATATCTGGGCGAATTTGACACCGCAAACAAAATCGAAAAAGCCCTTTATAAAGTCTTGAGCGAAGGCAAAGTTACCACAAGAGACATAGGCGGAAGCGCAACTACATCAGAGTTTACAGATGAAATAATAAAAAATCTATCCTAGCGCACAATTTATATTTATCCGAAAAATTAAAAATAAAAACCCTAAGAAGAGTAATTTTGTTTCCCGCGATTTCAACACGGGCGGGTGAGTGCCTGGCCATATCCGTTCCTCGCTACAGTCACGCCATCTTGCGACAACGCGGACGAGTTTACTTCACATGTCTTTAATACAGAGCGAACTCCCCTTTAGAACAATAATGTAGGAACAAAATTGATCTCCGCCTAGGGCTATTATTATGTTACCATACTTTTTTCGGGAGTACCAGTCTTTGCTTTATTGCCAATCAAATATTTTTCCAAAGAGTCTTCCCAAGAAGGCATTTTGCAGTTACTTTCAAGCACACAAAACTTCGGACGCGCAGCAGGTCTCGGGAAATCACTGTTCGGTATTGATTTTACGGTAGTGGAGCGCTTCTTGAGTTCGTAAATTTTCTTAGTAAATTCACTCCAGTTTGCCTGCCCTGATGCACTTATATGGTAAGTTCCGTAAGACTTTTCACCCTTAATCAAAGAAACAATTTGTCTCGCAACATCTTTTGTCCAGGTGGGACAGCCTACCTGGTCGTCCACAACACTTATTTCGTCTCTCAATGATGAAAATGTAAGCATTGTGTCAACAAAACTCTTTCCGCCCTTGCCGTATAGCCACCCTGTACGCACAATATAGTGCTTTTTGCACAGTTTTCTTATTTCTTCTTCGCCCTTAAGTTTGCTCTCACCGTAAACATTTATAGGGTTCACGGGATCCTCTGTTGTATACGGTGTATTCTTTTCTCCGTCAAAAACGCAGTCTGTACTGACATAAAGTATAGGCACATCAAACTTTTTGGCAATTTGTGCAAGATTTTTTGTACCTATATGATTAACATTAAATGCTTCTTTTTTTGAAACTTCGGCTTGGTCAATATTTGTATAAGCCGCAAGGTGAACGATAAAATCCAGAGAAACTTTATTAATAATCTCATTGACCATTTTTATATTGGTAATATCAAAAATTTTACTGTTAGTAGCCCAAAAAAGCCAACCCTGTTTTTCAAGCATAGGACAAAGCTCTTGTCCTAAAAGTCCTGTGGCTCCTGTTACCAATATCCTCATACTTTTCCTTTTTTGCTTCTGTTATCTGCTGCCGCATTTTGGGGATTTCATAACGGCTTCGCTGTCGTAATGTATTTGTTCAATAAAGAAAATTTATTTTTTCTTTATCCTGCTCATTTTTTATTAGTTTATAACAAAAATAAACTCCTAACGCAAGAAGTTTACAAAATACTTATAACGAAATGAGCGAGTGGGAAGAAAACGAAGTTTTCATTCCCCAAGCGAATGAGATACAAAGAGGCGAAGCCTCATGTTACAAGCATGCTTCTAATCTTTATCCTTTTTAAAGAAATTCCCTGCTATATTGCCTAGAATAGCGCCTGCTAATGCTCCTGCGATTGCATAAATGCCTATTTGCACAAAAGGCACAATTTTATAAACAGCCTTGGCATTTTTGGAAATGTCCAGCTTCTTAAGCGTTTCAAGCGTTTCAGAAAGCATTTCCGCAGTTTTCTTGTTCGGAAACTTTTCGGCTATCTGTTTACTTAGTTCACCGAATGCTTCTTCTGTCATATCAGGCATTTGTTTAATAAAGTTTGAAATGCTTGAACCCGTGGCCTTTTTAAATGTTAAGTGGTCGGAAACAACAACGGCGCCTTTAGCGGTACCCGCAATGAGTGCGCCTGCCCAGGCAGCAATTGAGGCTGTTGATTTTGCGGGTTTCTTTTCTTTTTTAATTTCCACAGTATCTTTTTTTTCTGCGCCGGCTATAGTATTTTCATTTACAAAAACTACAGGTGCGGAAGACTGAGCCTCTACAAGACCAAGTTTTAATGAAGCGGAAAAATTATCAAGATTACCAAAAGAGATACCTGTTTTTTGCACTATATTCATTTCTCGTATTATCCCATATTCTTGCCAGCTGTTTTGAAAAAACCTGTAAATATTATTATTTGCTACCCGTGCAAATGAATTACAATAGCACGCAAATCAAGGAAATATTAACACACATTTAGTTATGAGGGCAATTTTATATCGCGCACTTATGGTAAAATCAAAGAATGAAACGTAAGGTTTACATTATATCCATGCTTTTAATCACAGGGCTTATACTTAACGGGTGCCTGAAAAGAGACCCGGGGGATAATTACGTTGCCCCGAACCCGCAAACTCCGCTTGAAATAGTTAAATACAACATGCCCAAACAGGAAACAGTGACTATAGACGGAGTGGATTATCTTATATCAAGAGGTAAAACAGGCAGATACGGGGGCGACCTTGTAACTTCAAATATCGGAGAAGGTCCGAAAACGTTCAATCCTTTTAATTCCAACGATAATACATCTGGTACTTTAAGCTCGATTATGTACGACGGGCTTTTGACAACAAACCCTTATACCGGAGAAGTCGAGTTAAAGATGGCCAAAAGACTTGATGTTCTTGATGATGACGTAACCTACATAATAGAGCTGCGCCACGGTTTAAGATGGTCGGATGGAAAAGAGATAACGGCTGACGATGTTGTCTTTACTTTTGACACAATTATCTTCGGAGGCTACGGGAACACAAGTGCGCGTGACATTATGTACGTTGACGGCAAGCTGCCCGTTATCGAAAAGATAGATAAGTATACGGTGAAGTTTACTACTCCTGCACCTTTTGCACCGTTTTTAAGAAACCTCTCCTCTCCGATTGCGCCCAAGCATGTGTTTAAACCTGTTACCGACAAAGGCAAAGAATACTTCAGAACTTTTCAGGGAACAACAACACCCCCCGCAAAATTTGTTACAAGCGGTGCATTCAGAATAAAAGAGTATGTTCCTGCTCAGCGTGTAGTATATGAACGTAACCCCAGCTACTATGTGGTAGATAAAAACGGAAATAAGCTTCCATATTTAGACAGATGGATTGTCCTTATTGTAGGCGATCAAAATAACGAAATAATAAAATTTGAAGGCGGCGCAATTGATGCGGTCAGTATCCCCGGCTCTATGGTTTCGCGCTATAGGGAAATGGAGAAAAAATCAGACTATAAGCTTTATAATCTCGGCCCTACAACAACTACAACTTTTATGGTCGTGAATATGAACACCAGAAAGGACGCCAAGGGAAAATATTATGTTGAGCCCAAGAAACAGGTGTGGTTCAATGATGTGAACTTCAGAACCGCGATTGACTTAGCTTTAGACCGTGACAGTCTTGTATTAAATGTTTTATCGGGCGTAGGCCAGCCCCTTTTCAGCGCCGAAAGTCTTTCCAGTATATTTTTAAATGAAGATGTGGCAAAAGGACACAAACGCGATATAGAAAAAGCCCGTGAACTTCTAAAAGAGTCGGGATTTGAACTCAGAGGAAGCGACCTGTATGACAAAAACGGTAACAGAGTTGAGTTTGAGCTGCTCACAAATGCAGGCAATACCCAACGCGAAGCTACAGGCGTAAGTATAAAAGAAGATTTGTCGCAGCTCGGTATAAAAGTTAATTTTAAACCGATAGAGTTCAATTCTCTTGTAGATAAAATTTCCAATTCACTGAGCTATGATATAGCAATCATAGCGCTTACCGGAAGTCCGTTGGAACCTAATTCAGGGTATAACGTATGGAACTCGAACGGTTCGCTGCATATATTTAACCAACGAAAAGAACACGAAAAGGGCCAAAAGCTCCTCCCGTTCGAAAGAGAACTGGATGAAATTTATCAAAAAGGCGCATTGGAGCTTGACTTTGATGAAAGAAAAGAGTTATATAATAGATACCAGGAAATTGTCTACAAAGAAAAACCCATGATATATCTTTTCAGCCCTATAAGTATTGTGGCTGTACGTAAAAAGTTTGGAAACATATACCCCACAACGCTTGGCGGTATAACCCACAACATAGAAGAGATATACATCGAAAACTAAAATGCATTAGCCTAAAGTCCTGCGGGGCAAAAAGAAAAGAGGTTGGTTATGGTAGAATGGATTTCAAAAATTCAGGTTGCTATTCTCGGGGTAGTACTCGGCATTTGCCTTATTGTGAGTGCGATTTTAATCTCAAATAATGTATCGAAAAACGAAATAGCCGTTACGGGAACGGCAAATGAAACAGTGAAGTCGGACAATGCGAAGTGGTCTTTCTCAGTTAAGGCTGTTGCCCCGACAAGACTTGAGTCTTATAAGAAACTTGAGGATACTGTTCCAAAAGTAAAAAAGTTTCTTACAGACAATAATATAAAAGAAGAAAATATTGACTTGGGTCAAATGAACTCTTACTTTGAATACAAAATAAACCCTGTAACAGGCAGGACAACCCAGGAAATAAACACATATACTTATGAGCAAACGTTTGACATAAAATCTGAAGACGTTGAACTTGTAAAAAAATTGCAGCTTGAAAGCCAAAGCTTAATTGAGCAGGGAATAGAAATAGGGTACTCTGGCGTTGACTACTACTATTCTAAACTTGCGGAGAAAAAAGCGGAACTCTTGAGCGCTGCAACACTTGACGCTAAAAACCGTGCTGCAGGCATGTTAAAAGCTACAAACAACCGCGTAGGTAAAATGCGCTCTGTCAGAATGGGAGTTTTCCAGATAACAAGACCGGAGTCTAACGACGTGTCAGATTGGGGTATAAATGATACTTCAACTATTGAAAAGAAAGTTACAGCGGTGGCGAACGTTGTTTTTGCGATTAAGTAAGCGTATAAGCAGATTTTGTATATATTAAGTCCTTGCCTTTTCTGCTTTATTTTTATATAATTGCCTTTGTTTACAATTAAACAAAACAGTATACACAAATTAGGAGTTATCTAAATGAAAGTAAAAATCGAAGACGGTTGCATTTGCTGCGGCGCTTGTGAATCATTCTGCGATGCCGTATTTAAAGTTGAAGATACGGTTGTTGTAAATGAAGCAGCTATCGCAGGCAACGAAAGCTGTGTTAAAGAAGCAGCTGACGCATGCCCCGTAAGCGTAATTGTTGTAGAAGAATAGAACATCTACAAAACAAAATCAAAAAAGCCCGCTCCTACACAAGGTGCGGGCTTTTTGTGTCAACTTCTGTACCGATCACACCAAGTCCTTTTATACTGAATACATCAGGAAGTTCTTCTCTTACATCTTTAAAGCCCGGCAGCGTGTACTTGGTATCATCAACATTGCGCTTTTGCTTATAAATCTTATCCGCAGCCGTACCTATGGCATTTGCAGCCAACCCTGCCGCACCTGATATTGCCATAGCTTGCGCTCCGCTTTTCATTTTCGCGGCCATCATCATACTCGTAACAAGGGTTGTCATTAGTGGTACGCCTTTTGTCAGCGTGCCGCTCACGCGCTCTTCATTCGTATCAGCCTGAGCAAGATAAAGCCCCATTAATCCTGTTGAGCTCATAAGTGTAATAAAGTCGGTAGGCGCTGCACCTATTTGAACGTCACGCATTTTGTCTACAAGGTCATTACCTTCCATATTCACGGCTTTGGACAGAGCGTCTTTAGCCTTTCTGGTAACACTCCTTATGTCGCCGTTAACCGTTGATTGGTCATTTTCGAAGATTTTCTTAAGTGCGTCCCTCAAGTCTTCACTGTAGCCCCTGTCATTATTTTTGTTTCTTGAAAGTATTTCCTGCAACGATTTGAAACCATTGTTCAATGCCTCCGTAAAGCCGTTTCTTTGAGTTCTGTCAACACACTCCTTAAGTGAATTGGCAGCCTGTGAAATTGTATCGTAGTCCAGTTTGTCGTCAACTACTTTTAAAGATTTTTCAAGATTTATGAGGGCATCCCAACTTGGTTGGTCTTTAAGGTCTATCATAGTCCTTAATCGGTTGATTTCACCCCTTAGTTCAAACCTCACATCATCAAGGTTTCTGGTTATAGCATTTTTGCTTTTTGCCAGATTGCTTTGAATTATCGCTTTTTCAGGTGCAACCATATCTTCGCTTATAAACTTTTTAAAGAAGTTGGAAAGTTTACCGCCTTTTTTGGGAAGTACTTGTTCGCAGATTTCTTGCCAGGCACGTTCATCAAGGTCGGACCAACCGTTTTCAAGCCTTAAAAACCTCTCTCTGAAATGTTTTGAGCTTACTACTTCTTTGCCTTTTTGATTTTTAACTGCAGTTGTTCCGATGAGTTCCTGCAGTGCATCTTTTCTTTTCTGTATAAGTTGTTTTGCTTTTTCAATCTGTCCTAAAAGCGCTGTATTGCCTGCAGCTTCCGCCGATTTTTTTTCTAATGTTTCTAAAATTAAATTGTCTGCCTGATCAAACAGTTTTTGCGTTTTTAAATACTGTTTTTCTACAGTTTGAATTCCCAGTTTTTTATACAGCCCCGAAGTAATTTCGTCAAACTTTATTGTTATTTTTTTAAAAGGATTCTCTCTGTACATTTTTTTAGCTACAGCATCTTTTGCATTGTTGCCGTTAGGGAATGTATTTTTTATGAAGTTACCCACAAAGCCGAAAGCACGTGAAATGCCTTCAAAAAATCCTCTTACTATCCCGTTGTTCATTTTATCCGCTTTTTCGCTAAAGAAATTTGAAACGTTAAGGCCTAATGTCTGAATGGGACGCCCGAATTTAGCTTTTCCCAAGAACCCGAGTCCCGTTAAAAGGGCCGCGGTTCCCAAAGAAACAAGTGCAATATTTCTTTTCTTACCTTTTTTCTTCTCCTCAAAAGAATCTTCTCCCGTAACATCAAAAACTACGCTCTGACCCGCAGGGGACTGAACTATATTATAAGGCCTTATAAAGTCTTTAAAAATACTAACAGTTTCACTTTGAAGTTGCATATATTGAGTAAAACAGGGACATAACAAAAATTGCCAAAAATTAGGTTCTTCTGCTCGTTCTGACTTTTTTCTCTTTGCTGTCTTTAATATTTTGATAAGCGTTGTCTACCGAGATTCTTGCAACAGCTTTTTTTGTTCCTCTGTCGTAGAATACAAGCCAGTGCTTTTGCTTTTTGTCGTTAACACTAAAAGATAACTTACCCACAACCCTGTCCCCGGGAGCTATGTTTCTCAGCCACAACGATGTGTCGCCAAACGGTGAGGGGAAGTATGCAGACTTTGTTTCGTTAACGAGGGCTATATCAAACGTTGTAAAAGTTTTCGGACTATTGTTATTAATACCTAAAGAAAGAGTTATTGTGTTGTCTACGCCGAAAGGGTCCTTTTCATATATTACACTGTTAATTCTGACATCAAGTCCCTCGCACAAAAGCTCTTCTTGCTTAAAAGCATCTTTTGAAAATACAGGAAGCTCTATTTTATTTGTAATTTTAATCTTAAGCTCATCACCGGGTTGTATTAAAACGCCGTCGCCTTTTCTCAAAATGGCAACCCCGAGCCCTACAACTCCGCCTGCCGCGGCACCGCCTGCAAGTGTCATACCGTGAGATGCTATAGCCGCTTCAATCCCTAAGAGATTTAGTGCAAAAAGCCCGCCTGCAACTCCGCCGAGCGCTGTGTATCCAACATGCTCTGCTACAGCTTTTGCCGTGCCTTTAACAATATGGTCTTTTGTTGTGGATGAGCCTTCAATGGGAATTTCACGGCCATCCGGAGTAACTATATAATCAAAGTCCAATATCACATAGCCGTCTCTGCCCATGTTCTTAGCGTCTTCTATAATCCTTACAACGCCATGTACTATGGTTCCTGTAGGGACAATAATTCCTTTATCTCCGACAACATCGCCTGATATTTCGGCAAAAAACTCATCTCCTTCCTGGGTGTAGCCTGAGCTCAAAACTTGTGAAACAGTCATTTTTATAACTGCTTTCTCGTCGAGCACATCTACTTCACCGGTAAAGAGTTTTTTCTCAATTTCCTGCTGATTTGTATCTGTTTTCTCAATATGACCCTTGAAGCCTGAAGCGAAAACACTCTGGCATAAAATTAATGTTACAAGTATTAAGGAAAAAGCTTTTCGCAAAATAACCCCCTAAGTGTATCTTAACATCTTTCTGTTAAGAAAAAAACATATTTTAAAGTAAAATAATGCAAACGGTTTACTTATATGATATAATCGGCAAACTATACAGGGTGGGGCTTATGGAGTGTATTTTTTGTAAAATAGCCAAGGGCGAACTGTCGTCAGATTTTATACTAAACAACAGCAAATTTGTTGTAGTCAGGGATGTAAATCCTCAGGCTCCTGTGCACATGCTTGTAATCTCTAAAGGGCATATCGAAACCCTAAACGACTTAGAAGACAGGGAAATGATGGCCGAATTAGTTTCAACAATAAGAGATGTTACAAAAAAGCTGAGCATTAAAGAGTACCGTACTGTTATTAATACCGGCAAAGAGGCAGGACAGGAGATTTTTCACCTCCATGCCCACATCTTAAGCGGCAGGCAAATGAAGTGGCCTCCCGGTTAAATTTTGTAAACAATAAAAAAGTAAAACGCATTTTTTATTGTTTATAGGTTTTTATTTTATATGAAGGCGGAGATTAGTTATTATATGTACAGTGAAACATTTATGAACTACCTTTTAAAATATCAGACAGAAGATTTCAAAGGTAAAGAAGAAGCAAAAACAACAACAAAACATTTTTCTTTCGATGATATTAAAGCGAAAAAATATGTTGCTGTTCCCATAAATCATGAAGCAAACTAAGAAGGATTTACGTAAAGCTTCAAAGCATATACGTGCAAAGCTTTATTCTGAAGGAAAAATTTCTGAAATTTCAGACAGAATTACAAAAAAGATAAGAGCGTTTGACGACTTCAAGAGCGCTAAAAATGTTATGCTCTTTTACCCCAAGGAGGAAGAAGTAAACATTTTGGGCCTGATGGAAGGCAAAGAAGCAGAGGGTAAAAATTTTTATCTTCCCCGCTGTGAAGCGTGTGATTATGCTCCTATTATGAGTATATGCCCGTATAAAAAAGGTGATGAACTCTTTGAGAGCGACTTTGGTATACTTGAGCCTGTAAACGAGTGCATAGACAACGTTTCTATTTTAGACATCATTTTTGTACCTGCACTGTGCGCAGATAAATTTTGTCATAGAATAGGCTATGGAGCGGGTTATTATGATTATTTTTTCAGACTGCACGAAAATTTAAAAGCAAAAAAGATTATTGTTTTGCCCCTTGAAATGTACGTGGATGAAATAATGCCCGATGCCCGAGACGTTCCGTGTGATATGGTTGTATCTCAAGATTAAAGCTATGCCGGCAAGAATATTCTGTATGAACCGTTGCCGCAGCTTTTGTATTGTGCTGTTATATGGTCGCTTGATTCTCTGCCGTCGCCTAGCGAAATTGAAATGTGGCCGTGTTTTGTATTTTCCGTATCACCTTTACCCCAGACAACAACTGCGCCCGCAGGAAGGTTTTTAAGTTCATCTTTTGAAACAGCGCCTTTTGGTACTTCTACAAAGTCACTTCTTTTAGCGAGTTGGTCTGCTGCCATATAGGCAGAGCCCCCGGTTAGGCCAGTCACCCCGACTTTCTTGAGGGAATTTATAACACCCCTGTAGCACCAGCCTGTTGTACCGTCAACATTCAAAGCTGAATTAGCTAAATCAGCACCTCTTTGCTCGTTATAACCATATTGTCCGTAATTTCCCGCAGCAGGCTGTATCGGTCCTTCTTGTCTGCCCAGAGAGTTTGTTGAGTCTGTGTTATAGTTAGATGCAGTCGGAGAACCTATATTAAAGTCCGGGTTATACTCCGTTTCTTCTCTTTGGGCTCTGGTAAAATTATTTACAGCTGCAGAAACATTGCTTGTAGCAGTTCTAAGTTTTGATTTAAGAGAGAAAAGTTTAATTTTTAAATCAGAAATTTTTGACTCGTCCTCTTCTTTAGCAATTTGATTTTCTATCTTCTTAACTTCTTTTTGAGCTTGAGCTTGTTTCTTTTTCTCGTCCTCAACAAGAGTTTTCGCTTTTGATGCTTTATCTGAGCTGTAATTAAATACGCTAGCCATTGATATCTCGCCGGATGAAGAGCCCGAGGATGAAGTAAAAATACTCTCATCAGAGTTTGCCGTGTTTGCACTTGAAGCTGCAGACGTTCCTTGTGAGGTGTTATATTGTATTGTATCTTGTGAGTTAAATTGTACTGGCATTTCTTTTTCTCTCTTTATAAGTTACTTGCTTTTGACCCATTCTTCGGTTTTTACATATCCGTGTATGTTACCATTGTTCAAATCATATACATTTCTTTTTACCTGGTTGCTTGAGTTGCCGTCGATAATATGCACTTTGCCGTTTTCGACTTTTTCAACAATACCGACATGGCTCATACTGCCGCCTTTAAAAATTATCAAGTCACCCTGTTTTGGTGTGTAGTTGGCTTTTGTTCCGTACATACCCGCAACAATTGCCTGTTCTCTGATAGTACTTACCGACTCTGTGAATTTGAGAGGGTTTTTGTCACCGAATGTTTGCTGCATACACCAGGATGCGAAACTTGCGCACCAAGGATTAGCGGCAGCATATCCTCTGTATTGGGCAATTCTGTCGCTGTCGTTGTCTCTTGTTTCTTTTACTCCGATTTCTGCCGCTGCAGTTGCTAAAAGTGAATTTGCAACATCGCCGCCGTTTGAATAATTAGAAGTTGCGCTTGATGAGCCTACATTAATGTTTCCGAGCAATGATTCCAGATACGTTACATACTCCTCATTTTCTTTCGACTGTTGGGCAACAAGAGCATTGTATCTTTCTTCCATATTCGCATTTGCCGTGTCGACAGCAAGGTTGTAGTTATCTATTGCGGCAGTTCTTTTTGTTTCAGCCACGCTGTATGCTGCCATTGCATTGTCTATGGTAGAGTAAATGGTTGACTTTTCCATAGCAAGCTCAAGAAGCTGGCTTTGAATTTTTTGTTTTTCAGACACTTCCATATTCTGAGTCATAGAATTTGCAAGGCTTATAGACTGGCTGTTAAGCGATTCTAATTGCTGTTGCGCCAGCATAAGTTCATTAAAAGCTTCTTGCATTTCAGCTTCAGCAAGTTCTATTTCCTGCTTTTGGAGTTCAATTTCCCACTCGTCTTCAGATGATATGCCGACATTAATTGCATCGCTATCTTCAAAGCTGGTGTCAACCAAACTGTCTTCCGAGCTGCTTGATGCAGCGGAGGTACTGCTTGAACTATTGGAAGTACTTGCCCCACTTGTCAGTGAAGTGCTTTGTACTCCTGTAAGGAAAGGATTATTTTGTAAGTCTGTCGGACTAATCGGCATTAATATACTCCTTATATATATAAAGTATATATTGTTAAAAAAATTGCCTTTTTTATGGAGAAATGTTAATGCCTGAAAGTAGGATTAAACAAAAATAACTTTGGTCTAATCTCATAGTGGCTTCCCGTAAAATAAAAACAAGGAGAAAATACAATGGCACAATTGAACGGTTCTCAAACAGAAAAAAACCTGATGTTTGCTTTTTCCAATGAAGCACAGGCAAGAAACAGATATACATATTTTTCTAAAATTGCAGTAAAAGAAGGCTACGAACAAATCGGCGCCATATTCTTGGAAACTGCCGAAAATGAGCTTCAGCACGCGAAAATGTTTTTTAAACATTTGGGCGAAGCTACAAGAACTTTAACCATACAAGGAACATATTTAGTAGGTATAAGCAACACAGAAAAAAACCTTGCAAATGCCGCTATGGGTGAACATGAAGAAAATACCAAAATTTACCCGGGTTTTTCAAAGGTAGCTGAAGAAGAAGGCTTTAAAGAGATTGCCTTCTTGTTTAAAAAAATTGCGGAAGTGGAAGTACACCATGAGGCAAGGTATGTAAAATTACGTGAAAATATAATAAAGAATGAGGTCTTCAAAAAGCCCAAATCTGTTCAATGGAAATGTAGAAAATGCGGTTATATATTCAAAGGCAATGAAGCGCCGCCAAAATGTCCTTCCTGCCAACACCCTCAAGCGTTCTTCGAACTGCTTTGTGACAACTTCTAGATACGCAAAGGCGCCTGAATCGGGCGCCTTTGTAGGGAATATACCATATTTATCTAGCTCGCAAAGCTTATCGGCCAATTGCCGCTATCTTGTTCTGTGCCTGAAGAGTAGTTAATCGCACCTTCTGTCAGAACTTTATGCCGCCACAACTCCTATAATAGCCAGAGTGAGCACAACTTCTGCAAGCGTAAAAGCTTTTCTTTTCATAGTTTTTACCTTTCTAATAATCCATCTTACCTTCTGACAGGACTTTTGTAGCGCAGTAGTAGCCAGAGGAAGAAATGTTGCAGTCTAAATTAACATCACTTGTCGGAATTGTGGTGGTACCACCTTCGGTATAAGAACCTTGCGGTTTAATACCCAGGTTTGAGGCATAGAAGTTAAATATAAATATATCTCTGCCAAGTCTGTTAGGACCTTTTAAACCGTTAACGTCTACAAAAAAATCACCTTTAGAAGCGGGAGGCGTGTTGCCATCCAGATGGCCGTATGCCCAAGACATACCGTCAGATGTTACTATTTTATAATAAAAGGTTTTGTTAAGGGTACCATAAGAGCTGTCTTGCAGGTATGTAACCCCCTCTGCAAAACAGTCCGTCTCCGTTGTCGCACCACAGTTTTTTAAGACATCGAAGTTGGGAAGAAAGTATTTTTCAAACATGGTTGTGACATTGTCTGGCCAGTCCCAGTTCTCAATAGACCCATACTCTCGTATGGCTTCTCTCTCAACTGCTTTAAGCGTGTTGTAGGCTTTTTTTAACCCGACAACATACTGGTCTTTAGTGACTTTTGTAATTATGGCAGGAATAGTTAACGCCGCCACAACGCCGATAATAGCTAAAGTTAACAACACTTCGGCTAGCGTAAACGCACGGACGTGGCAGGGCTTTGGCCCGAACGTCCTTTGTGAGGGCTCCGTTGAGGGGGCCGAACTGTGCGTATTACAAGAAAGCGTAAACGCTTTTTTCATATATTTGCTTCCTTTTTGCTCTCACAACACAACAGCAGTATACAGAATTTTCAGGATGAAAACAATAGTTTAAAATGCCTACCCGCTTATTTCAGTCTTTGGCTGCATAAAAGCCCTGACAAACGTCAGGGCTTTTATTTATAGCTTTTATTACTATAGTTTATAGTGCGTTCGCTACCATTAACGTAGTTTCAGCAAGTCTTGTTGAATAACCCATTTCGTTATCGTACCAAGAAACTATTTTTACCATGTTTGTACCCATAGTCATTGTAAGCGCTGCATCTACCGAAGATGAATAGTGCGAACCAATGAAGTCCGAAGATACAAGCTGGTCGGTAACGTATTCAAGAATACCTTTAAGATTCGGGTCATTGTCAGCAGCTTCTTTTAAAGCAGCATTAGCAGCATCTGCAGTTATAGGTTTGTCTGTTGTGAAAACAACGTCAACAACCGAAACGTCAGGCGTAGGAACACGCATAGCGAAACCGTTCAACTTGCCTTGAAGCTGCGGAAGAACAAGAGCTACAGCCTTAGCCGCACCTGTTGTAGTCGGAACGATGTTTAGAGCGCCCGCTCTTGCACGACGCGGGTCAGAGTGGCCTGCATCAAGAATTCTTTGGTCACCTGTGTAAGAGTGAACTGTAGTCATAAGACCTTCTTTGATACCGAATACTTTGTCGATAACTGCGGCTACGGGAGCCAAACAGTTAGTTGTACAAGATGCCATAGAAATTACATGGTGCTTTGAGCTGTCATATTGTTTGCAGTTAACACCGCGAACAATAGTGATATCTTCATTTTTAGCAGGCGCAGAAATAATAACTTTTTTAGCGCCGGCTGTGATGTGTGCTTTTGCTTTTAGTGCGTCTGTATAGAAGCCTGTTGACTCTACAACTACATCAACCTCAAGGGCTTTCCAGGGAAGCTCTGCAGGGTCTTTTATTGCATACATTTTGATTTCTCTGCCGTTAACGATAATCGCGTCGTCTTTTGCTTCAACCGTACCGCAGAATCTGCCCATTACAGAGTCGTATTTTAAAAGGTGAGCCGCATCAAGCGGTTTTAAGCCCGGGTCATTGATTGCCACTAAGTTTAATTTTTCAAAAAGTCCTGTTTCAACTGCAGCACGCAGAGTGTTTCTGCCGATTCTGCCGAAACCGTTAATTGCTGTTTTTGCCATTGTTTACTCCTTCTAACTAGTAAATCCTACACTACATGTATATCGCAAATAAAAATAATAATCAATTAGAAGGTTATTAAAATGTTTAGTATTTCAATCAATGCTTTAACAGTTCAATATGACAGTTAGGAACTAATAATTCATAACACTTCTGCAAGTGTGAATGCCGTTATTCCCTATTTTTTGTTTTTTTAACTACACCGTTCGGGGGATATTTTTCCTGTTAAATAAAGAATCGGGCAGTCAAGTCGAAAAGTATAGTACAGAGATATTTAAAACTTCAGAATAGAATTTAAGAGAACTAACTAAATTATTTATATAAGATTTATTGTCATCCTTGTTATGCTGCCGCATTCGTTTTTGTCTGCGGCTTTCTTTTATGTTTTAGCGGGACAACTAAAAAATACTCCATGTTTGAACAATAAGGAACAATAAAGCGTTTTGACAAGAGTTAAATGCAATAGACAGAGAAACACATAACCCTCTTGGTGCAACGAGAACTAACTGTAGTATATACTTTTTCAACAGTTTACATATGACTTACAATCAGCTATAATCCACTGCTATAAAGAATATCAGCACTATATACCGATAATACATGGTTACAAAATGTAAAGAAAAGTATATATTTTTTCAATATTGTAGCAAAAAACTAAAATATCATGTTTTATATGTTAAAATCCTTCGTAAGCCGAAGGTGGAGAGTAATATGTCAGACAAAATAGACGGGAATAATCCTGTAAATTTTAAGGGTGCATACAGCAAGCACAATCAAAAAGAGCCTGAAAATCTTAAAAAAGAAGAGGCTGAAAGTGTTGTCCCTAAAAAAAGAGAGAATTCCGACCTGGGTATAGGCGTATATGGCCGCGCTCAAGTTACTTCCCCTAAAGGAACTTCAAAAAACATTTTGCAGGATATAGATTACCTTAAAAATAACCCCGAATTAGTTGCGTTTTGCGGTGAGATGTTCGACCATTATGCCGAAGATATGTCATATATCGATGCGGTTGAAAAAGCTCACAGTTGCGCTGATGTGTTTAAAAATTCATTGTAAATTTCCTTGTAATTAAGCCCTTGATTTCAAAGTTTGATGTGGGATGATATTCCTGTCATGCAACTGAGCACAAGTCCAAAACCACGTTTTGTCCTTAAACAAAGTTGAAGACGTCCGGTGTCGCAAGAGCTCGCAAGCTACTCACTTTTGCGCACGTCCGATTGTCGGACTCTTTATGGGTCGAAAGTCGGATTTTTCAAACCGATAAAGGGTCTAGTATGGTTGATAATTTAGTATATTTTTTAGACGGTAAAACTTACATTAATTTAACTAACGCCTGTACCAACAGATGTACTTTTTGTGTTAGAGACATTAAAGAAGACGTCGTCGGGGCAAAACTGTGGCTGGAAAATGACAATGTAAAAGCCTCCGATGTCATTGAGCAGTTGGAAAAAATAAGAGAAAATATAGGGAAAGAAGTGGTTTTTTGTGGATACGGAGAACCGCTTTTAAGATTGGACACCCTCAAAGAAGTTTCAAGGTATATTAAAGATAACTTTAGTGACATTGAAATACGCATCAACACTAACGGCCATGCCTCTGCGGTGTTCAATAAAGATGTAGTATCAGAGTTGGTTGGCCTGATTGATTCGGTCTCAATCAGTCTGAATGCCGAAAATGAGGAAAAATACAACAAAATTGCGCGTCCCGGTATAAAGGACGCGTATCTTTATATGCAAAACTTTGCCCGCAGATGTGTTGAGGCAGGTATTGATACGACACTGAGCATTGTATCGGGTTATCCCCAATGCGATGTCGATGTTGAAAAATGTGAAAAAATATGTGCTTCTATAGGGGCAAAATTCCGCAACAGAGAATGGATTGAAAAAGGCTATTGATTAACGCGGGCTTAATTCAAACTCACTCCCCAAATTTAACAAATATAAATCGTAAAAATTAATAGAAAGAGGAAAATCAATGAGTATTGACAAAATTATGAAACCAAAAGCTATCGCCATAGTTGGAGCTTCGGGTGTTCCGTGTAAAGTCGGAAACGAAGTAATGAAAAGGATTAGGGAGTATGGGTTCAAAGGTGAAGTTTATCCAGTAAACCCTAAAGGCGGTGAAATTGAAGGTTATCAGGTGTATACCGATATCGCGTCAATACCCGGGGAAGTTGATTTAGCGGTTCTTGTTACTCCGCCGAAAGCCATTTTACAAAACATAGACGAGTGCAACGCAAAAAACGTAAAGGGTATCTGCGTTATTTCTGCGGGTTTTAAAGAAGTAGGCGGAGAAGGCGTAGAGATGGAGCGCGAACTTCTTGAGAAGGTTCAAAAATACGGTATGAGAATGGTCGGTCCCAACTGCGTGGGCGTTATCAACTGTGCGCCAAATATTCAAATGGACGCGTCGTTCGCTACAACCCTCCCCATAAAAGGCGATGTAGGTTTCATCTCTCAATCAGGCGCTCTCGGATGCGGCATTTTAAGCATACTGAAAGACATAAATATAGGTTTTGCCCAGTTTGTATCAGCAGGCAACCAGGCAGATATCAATGCCGAAGATATGCTTGACTACTGGGAAAACGACGCAGATGTAAAACAAATTTTACTTTATATGGAATCAATCGTTGACCCTAAAAACTTTAGAGAAAAAGCAGCAAGAATCACAAAGAAAAAGCCTATAATAGCCATTAAAGCAGGCCGCTCCAAGGCAGGAGCTTCCGCAGCAAGTTCCCACACAGGTTCTCTGGCGGGAGCAGATATGGCTGCTGACGCCTTATTGAAGCAAGCGGGCGTCATCCGCGAGCTTGACCTTAAAACTATGTTTGAAACAGCGCAGGCATTTGCTAAATGTCCGCTGCCAAAAGGAAAAAGAGTTGCTATCGTTACAAACGGCGGCGGTTTAGGCATTTTGGCCACAGACGCTCTGGAAGACAACAATCTCGAAATGGCGCAGCTGTCAGAATCCACAAAAGAATATATGCGCTCCTTCCTTCCTGCGGCGGCTTCGGTTAAAAACCCCGTAGATATGATAGCTTCGGCTACTATGGAACATTACCAAAAATGTATAGAGGCCTGCATTAAAGACGAAAATGTCGATGCCGTAATTGTTATCTACCTTGAACTAATGGGCGCCAAGCCGATTGAAATGGCAAAAGCAATCATGGAAACAAGAGGCCGATACCCCGACAAACCTGTTTTGGGTATGGCAATGACAACGTCCGACTTCTTCCCGAGACTTTCTGAGGAAGCGGGCGAGCTGAATATGCCTTGGTACGCTTACCCTGAAGAGGCGGCTCATGCCCTTGCAAGACTGTACCGGCAAAAACAATGGCAAGACAAGCCCGACGGCCAAATTAAAACTTTCAATGTCGATAAAGCAAGAACCGCAGAAATTATAAAAGGCGCGGTTTCTCAAGGCAGAGACCAGCTTACTACCCTTGAAAGTATTGATGTTCTTGAAGCGTACGGTATAAGAGCCTGCCGTTACGGTATGGGTAAAGACGTTGAAGAAGCTGTCAAAGTCGCAAACTCTATCGGCTACCCTGTCGTTATGAAAATTACTTCAAAAACTATCACCCACAAAACAGATGTAGGCGGCGTTGTAGTCGGTATTCAAAGTGAAGAACATCTGAGAAACGAATACACCGCACTCATTGAGAGGCTTAGAAGCGCCAACATCCTTGACGGCCTTGACGGTGTTATTGTTCAGGAAATGGTTAAAGGCAGCCGCGAAATGGTTTGCGGTATTGCAACAGACCCTCAATACGGCCCTATGATGATGTTCGGCTTGGGCGGCGTGTTTATCGAAGTAATGAAAGACGTATGCTTTAGAATAGCCCCCCTTACAGATGCTGACGCGGATGAAATGATTAAATCAGTTAAGTCGTACGAGCTTTTAGAAGGTGCGCGCGGCACAAAACCCGCGCAAATAGAGCAGATACAAGAGACGCTATTGAGACTTTCGCAGCTCGTTGAAGACTTTAAATTTATCGACGAACTTGACATTAACCCGCTTCTTATAAGCGAGAAAACAGGCGAAGGTATTGCCGTAGACGGCCGTATCAAAGTCAGAATGGACGAAGCAAAAGCTGCTTTGGGCTAAAGAGATAATAAATAACAAAAACGCCTCCCGGCTTTAAGGGAGGCGTTTTTTCTTGTATTGGGTTAATAATCCATCTTACCTTCTGCAAGGACTTTTGCGGCACAGTAGTGGCCGTCGGAAGAAGTGCTGCAGCTTGAATCAACATCACTTGTCGGAATCGGGGTAACGCCGTCGTCCTCATAAGAACCTCTCGGTTTAATACCCAGGTTTGAAGAGTAGGCAGTAAACAAAAATATATCTCTGCCAATTCTGTTTGGGCCCTTTAAACCGTTAACATCTACATGGAAAGTGCCCCTCCAATACAGAGGAGCTGTATTGTCTTCTTCGTAATACACCCAAGCCATACCGTCAGATGTTATTATTCTGTAATTATAGGTGGAATTAAAATTACTCGAATAGCTGCCACCCAAGTCTGTAAGCCCCTCTGCAAAGCAGCCTTTTTCTGTTGTCGCGCCGCAGTTTTTTAGGACATCAAAGTAGGGCAGGAAGTATTTTTCAAAGTCAGTAATGGTGTCAACCCAAGTCCAACTCTCCATGGGACCGTGTTCTTGTATGGCTTCTCTTTCAACCGCCTTAAGCGTATTGTAAGCCTTCTTGAGACCTGTGACATACTGGTCTTTAGTGACCTTTGTAACAACGGCAGGAATAGTTAACGCCGCTACAACACCGATGATGGCAAGTGTTAAGAGGACTTCCGCCAGAGTAAATCCGTATTTTTTCATAGCTTTATTTTCTAAAATTTATTACTATCTACTCAAATATACTACAGCTTATTTTCTTGCGGTGCAAGCAAATAATGCACTAATACTGGTATTCCTGTATGGCTTCACGTCTTATCTTGTAGGCATTATAAACATTAGGACTGTATAGGCGTAAAAGTCCGTCTATTATACCCACATCATTTTCATCCGGTGCCAAAGGAATTGAGTCATTTTCAATCCTGTTTGGAGTGAAGGTTCCGCGAAGATTTGCAGGAATGCTCGTACCGCGAAGCGCAACTCTCTGGCTCGCAAGCCGTATACGGCGCATTCTGTCCTTTAAGGGCAGGCTCTCCCAGCTTCTGCCTGTCAATTTTTTTTCCAGCCTGTTTAGCCTGTGTTCATTGGATTGGTCCGGCAGTTTTTTTCTAAAATGCCTGACTTCCATTATTTCAATGTCTTTTACCATTCTCTTTGTCATGACCGCAGGCTCGGTTGGCAGTTCGTCCGTAGGACGCCTTCCGCCTTTTCCGGTTATGCGGTTTCCCATGGCATCTTCAATAATCAAATAGTCTGACCCGTCAGGATTGGGGTTGTCCCACGAGTAATCTTCAGGCACGGCTTTACTTTCTCTCGTACTTTCAACTTGGGTAAAGTCAGGGTCTATAAGGGCGGAAGTATCTATATCAATGTTTGCACTCAAAGCCTTGGAAAGTAAAAGAGCGACAGTCATTACAAGGAAAAGGGCAACGAAAAAATAGCGTCTGTTCATAATGTGTCACCTTAACAATCTTTACAATTAAAAAGACCCACCAACCGGCTACTCGGGAGTATAGTATGAATTTATGTAACAATGACATATGAAACTATAAAGTCGACTATAAAATTGTCGATTTAATATTTAACGGATTCCCCAATCAAAATCATACTATCTGATAAATATTTTTTTAAGGAAAGTTTAAATGAAGCGTTTTGTAGTGTTAGTTTGCATAATAATGTCCTTCGTGTGTGCTAAATCAAGTATTTTGGCGAGTGACTATGCCGCCATAACGTCAAATCCAAAAATTGCGGATGCTCTTCAATGCTTGAAAAGTGTGGGCGCAAATGATGTTATAGGTATATTAAACGGTAATAATGCAGATAGAAAACCTATCAGAGTTCACTTTAGAGAACTTGAAGTTTACGGTTTGGGCAATTGTGAAGCAATAACAATGAGAAACAAGGCAGGTAATATTGTTATATTCATAAACAAAAAACACGCCGAGTCCCCCTCGGAAGCGATTGCTTGTTTGATAGCCCACGAAAGTCAACACCATACCCTGACCGGGTCTCGTGCGGAAGAGATAAGAGCCTGGATTAAGGAAGTTTCGACCTGGAATGCTTTTGTACGCCAAGACAGAACTATAGCAATGTCAAATGACAAACTGGTCAAGCGTATGAACCATATAAGTAAAATGTATAATGCTCCAAACGGTCACCAGACTGTTGAGAAGTTCGTTGCCAACCACCCTGCCTACGCAGGCTTGAATTAGGCAATAATAAAACTCTTACCCTCCATACCCCTATCCATACTAACAACTTTCCTCAAAAAAACCTCTTGCAGACCGCGGGAGGTTTTTATGACGAGGAGCGAGCATAAGCAGAGCTTTCGGCTCGGCGTTCATGGCAAAAGCTCAAGTAAACTTGGCTTTTCACTCACTTCTCGCCATAATGTGAAAATTTATTTTCACATTTGCAGCGAGCGACAGCTCGTCTTGTTGCCGAATTTATGAGGCTTACAAGGGAGGGTGCCGTTTTCGGCCAAGTCAAAATGGCGCAGCCATTACTTGCCCATATCGAGATATTTGGCCAAAGTTTTAGCATCGCCCTTGAGTTTAAAATATTCTGCAAATTTTGGCGTGGTTTTAAGATTGTATGAACGGCCGTTCCTATCTTTTGTTCTGGAAATAAGGCCTGTTTTTAAAAGCTCTGCCACGTGCTCATAGGCATTCGAGCGCAGCTCTTTAAGTTCCGACTGCCTTATCGGCTCTTTTAGCGCAATAACCGTCAATGTTTTTAAAACAGCAGGCTTTAAGTCAACAGGGCAAAGCTTTTCGACAATGTTCAAATGTTCTGTTCTGACCTGTAGTATGTATCCGTCTTCGTCGTCTATCTCAAGCGCGCCGTCTCGTGAAGAGTAGTCAAACATAAGCTCCAAAAGCGCTTCTTCAATAATATCCTGCTCGACCTCAAGGAGTTCCGAGATTTCGGGTATAGTCATCGCGCGCGCGGTAACAAAAAGGGTTGCTTCGATTTGACCCTTTAAGTCCCGTTTAATTTCTATAAGATTTTCTTCCTGAATTTCTTCAATATTATCCGCACTGCCCAAGATTCTGCTACTCCTTAGCCACATAAAGCTGTCCGTAAAAGTCATCTTGGACAACTTTGTATTTTTCCCTTGCCACCAAAAACAGTATTGCAATATAAGCGGAAGAACGGTCAAAACCAAGCAGAGTAAGTTCCCTAAGCTCTATCTTTTTTTCGCGTTCGAAAATTTTTGTAAGATTTTGACTCATTTTTTCCACGACCTGCTCGATATACTCGTCATGGGCCAGGTTTTTAATATCCGAGGCGCTTAACTTTGAATAGTTTTTTACACGCCTTTTTTGCCTTTCCAGAGTGTTCTGAAGAGACCTTTTCTTTTCAAGCTCCTCGTAAAATTCCAAATGACGGATGAGGTCTTTCAGCGTTACGTTCCTGCTTCTGTTCAGCCTTGTACTCGTCCTTCTTTGAAGCACCTCGTCAAAAGAGATAATGTTTGATGAAGGCAGCTGCATCTGCTCGACACTATCAGCATCTTCAAACGGGTCTTCAAAGTAATCGCCCTCATCAGAGGATTCAAAGTCCATAACATCGATGCCTTCAAGGATGTTTGACTTTAACTTCAGAAGAACCGACGCAAACAAAAGCGCTCTGCCGCAAAACTTGAGATTGTTGTTCGCCTTGAGTTCTATAAGTTTGAGCATATACTTGTCATAAACGTCAACAATATCAATATTCCACGGGTCTATCTTGCCGCTTTTTGCCAAATCCACAAGGATTTCAATGGCGTCCATCTCTCCGGTATGTTCTATAGGATATTCTTGAGCCGGAGCATCCAATTCTGACACAGTCTTTAATGCCAATGCCTGCTCCGTTATATCCGCCGTGTAAAAATCCGCTACGTTGCCGTTATGCCTGGAGTTGTTCCTCACGTCCGTCATTTGCCTCTCTTAATTTAATTCCGCTAATCTTCGTAACCCCTTTTTCTTTTTGAGTTACACCAATCATTCTGTCTGCCGAGTCAATCATAGGTTTTCTTAAACTGATTACAACAAATTGAGTCTCCCTAGATTGATTATTCAACATTTTGGCTAATTTTTCAACATTTGGTCCATCAAGGTGCATGTCGACCTCATCAAAGGCGTAAAAAGGTGCCGGCATGTGCTTCTGAACAGCGAACACAAACGCAAGCGCTGTAAGGGTTTTCTCCCCTCCACTCATACCTGCGAGACGCTGCTTTTTCTTGTCTCTTTGTGTTGCTTCAAATGTTAAGCCGCCCGCAAACGGGTCATGCTCATTTTCTAAAACAAGCGTTCCGCTGCCCTCTGAAAGCTCTGCAAATATTAACTTAAAGTTCTCGTTAACACTTTCATAAGTCTTTAAGAATGTTTCACGTTTTAATGCCTCGTAGCCCTGCATGCGGTTTTGAATTTCAATTCTCTCGTTATTTAAGGTTGTAATCCTTGCCTTAAGCTCATTTTGACGGTTTAAAACGTCCTCATAATCTGTCAACGCGCGCATGTTAACATCCCCAAGCTCATCCATGCGCTTTTGTAAACGCTGAATTTTCGAGGTGATTTCTTCAATAGAAATATCAACGGGCTCAATAGTTTTGGGGTTAATCCCCGCTTCTTCAAGCTCTGCTATTGCAAGTTCCAATAACGGCTCAAGTTCTCTGCGGCGGGATTTGTAGCTTTCAATCTGCTCCGCTATTTTCTCTATTTGATTTTCAAAATTATTTTTACCCTTTTCTTTTTCCAAAAGCTCATTTTGCATATTGTCGCGTGCGCTCTGAAGTTCGACGAGATTTTTCCCAAGCTCTATTATCTGCTCTTCAAGCGCTTCAAGAACCTTACTCAACTCCTCAACCTCGATGGTAAACTGTGCTTTATCTTTCTCAAGAATCCCGTTATCGTTCAAAAGCCTTGAAATGTCCGACTGACGTTGTTCAATGATAGTGTTGTTAAATTTAATATTGTTGTTTTGCTTGTCTATTTCATTTTCAAGGGCCGATATTTGCGCTTCCGTTCCCTTGATTTGCTTTTCAATGCCCTGGGTAAGTTCTTTTATTTTGTTGAGTTCGCCATCATCAATGAGCTTCTCGACTTCTTCAACTTCTTGCTGCACCGTAAGAATCTTTTCGCCGATTTCAACGTGTTTTTGTTCAAAATCGTCAAGCTGCTTTTCAATCTTCTTAATTTGCGGAACAATCTCATTTACGCGCGCATATTTTTTCTCAATAGCTTCTTCACTCTGCTCGTTGTTCTTCACAAGGTTTTGAAGTTCAATCTTGGCGCTGTTGTACTCGTTAGAAGCGTTTGAGAAGTCTAAGCGGATTTTATCCAGCTTGGATTCCAGGCTTTTCCTTTTATCCTCAAGCTCTTCGTGTTCTTCTTCAAAAGCGGCCAATCTTTCTTTGTAGTTCTTGAGCTCTTTATCTTCGCCTGCACCGAAAACTATTCCCTTGCGCTCTTTCGCGCCGCCTGTGATGGCGCCGGACTTTTCAAATATTTCACCGTCAAGCGTTACTATGCGGTATCTGCCCATGAGCTTTTTGGCACACTGCATATCTTCTACAACAAGGGTTTCGCCAAGCGCAAAGTAAAAAGCGTCAATATATTTATCGTCAAAGTCAATAAGGTTTACGGCAAAGTCTACAACCCCTTTTTCTTTCGGTAGCGTCAGCTTTTGGGGCGCTTTTTTGATTTTGTTCAGCGGCAAAAACGTTGCCCTGCTTCTGCCTTGAGACTTTAAAAGTTCTATGGCGCGGCCTGCAACATCTTCGTTTTCAACAACAACAAAGCGCGAACGTCCGCCAAGAGCAACACTCAGGGCGTCGGCATACTCTCCTTCAACTTCGGCGAGCTGCATTATAGGGGCATGCACACCCTTAAGGTTTGAGGACATTATGGTTTCAACGCCTGCACCCAGACCAAACTCTTTAAGGGCATTCTTTTTAGACTCTATTTCGGTTATTTTCCTGTAGGCCAGTTGAATATTGTAACTGTTATCGGATATTTCATTTTTGGTTTTATCCAGCTCGTCAAAAGCGGACTTTTGAAGCATTTTAAAGTCTTCAAGTTCTTGCTGCAAGGTAGTTACCTGCATTTGAAGCCTGTCTTTGTTTGCCAGAAAAGACTTTGCGGCAAGCTCCATAGCTTCAGCCTCTGTGTTGCAGCTGTCCATCTCTTTTTTGAGGTTTGAAAATTCATTTTCCAAAGGAAGTTTTAGCTTAATGAGCTCTGTTTCAGAATCTTTCAGCGTTTCAAGTTCTTTCCTCAATATATTCCTGCGCTCAATATGCTTATCCGCTGTTTCAGATGCTCCGGACATTTCAAGGAGAATTTTCGTGAGCTCTTCTTTCTCTCTGTCAAGTTTTTCCTGATGAACCTTTAGTTCAAGCTCTTTTTTGCCTATCTGCTCTCTGGTTTGTTCGTTGTTTTGATTCAGGTTTTCAATACCGCTCTTGGCGCCCTCAATAGTTTTAAGGTTGCCCAAAATAACCCTGTCGCTGTTTGCTATAGAGCTTTTCTTTCTCTCTATTTCGCCCTTTTTCTCCTCTGCCTGCTTTTTGACTTCAAGCTGCTGGTCTTCACCCTGTTCGCGCACCTTCTCACAGAGTTTTTGATATTCTGCCCTGAATTCCCCTATCCCTTCGGATATTTTTTCAAGCTCAACTTCCTGTTTTTTCTTTTCTTTATTAGCGTCAAGTATATTTTGATGCACTAAGTCCAACGAACGCTTTGTGTCGAAGTATTTAACTGTCGTCACCTGTCCTTCAAGTGCCGTTTTTTCGTCTTTAATCTTTTTGTATTTAAGAGCGGTTTCTCTCTCTTCTTTTAACTGCTCAAGGCGGATATCAATCTCGCCCAATACAATAACGGATTTGCCCACCCTGTCGTCAACCGTTTCCAACTCGCGCGTTGCCATTTCTATTTTTCTGTCAAAATCTGCCACACCTGCTATTTCATCAATCATTTTACGGCGTTCGTTAGGGGAGCAGTTTGTAATGCTTGTGACATCGCCCTGCATAATAACATTGTAGCTGTTCGGGGTGATATTATATTTTTCAAGCTCAAAGTGCATCTGAGAAAGCGTGCATACCTTGTCGTTTATATAATAGGTACTGTTAAAGCCCTGAGAACTTTTTCTTACCCTGCGTGCAAAGCTCATGTCGGGCTGCGGGGACATATCAAACGTTACTTTAACGTAGACTTCATTCCTGTTGTTGTGGGTAGAAATCAAGTCACCAACGCCGCGCTCTGAACGAAGAGCACGCGAAGTACTGAGACCAAGGGCAAAAAGTATACTGTCAACAATATTGCTTTTTCCTGACCCGTTTGGACCCGATATGGTCGTAAATCCTTCCAAAAAAGGTATGTTCACCTGATTTGAAAAAGACTTAAAGTTGTCAATTTCTAATTCCTTAATTCTCATTGAGCTTCTTTGGTGCGCGCGTTAACGTACAGGTTTGGCATCCTGACTAATATTATTAGACAACAAAATACCATACTATGTCAACAAATACACTAATATTTACGCTAAAAATATGAGAAATATAATAATGAGGAGCGAGCATAAGCAGAGCTTTCGGCTTGGCGTTCGCGGCAAAAGCTCAAGTAAACTTGGCTTTTCACTCACTTCTCGCCATAATGTGAAAATTTATTTTCACATTTGCAGCGAGTGACGAGTTAAATTGGCGCAGCCATTATTGACTTACTTGCTGTACACAACTGCATAAAGTTCACCGGGCTTAATTTTGGCGTGTCCTCCGCGAATAAGCCAAACACTGCAGCCTACTCCAAGAGTGATTACCCCCAATACATACCCCGTTGGGCCGACCCATACCGCCCTGTTTGCCCCTATTCGGCTTATGGAGCCTTCAAGCTTCACTGTTTTATTACCGTTTTTGATTAAAAAATTACTTATAATTAAGTCGGCAGGCACGCCCATGATGTCGTTTTTACTTATTAACTCAACCCTGCCGATTACGGGAGTTCCTTTTGCGAATTCAAGTTTGTCGCCTATGTAGTAATCTTCGGCAACAAAGAAATTAATTATCTTCCCTTCATGGAACTTTTTGCTTTTTGTACTCAATAATTCTTCGGGAGATATGTAGACTGGTGCTCTTTCGGCGTACTGTGCCGCGTTCCCCTTAAGCGTTCTTTCAACAAATTCATCGACAATTACTTCCCCGGCTCGAGTTTGCATACATGCAAAGGACGAACCAAGGAAAATAAAAGTCAAAAAAAGCGATAAAAATTTTTTCACAAAAACCGCCTGACCCTGACTATTCATATTTAACTTCTACGAAACCGGCGTCTTTATTGTTGAGCTTTGCTTCAAGCTTCTTTCTGTTTTTTGCAGATGTCAACAAGAAGTTTTGATAGTACATATTGTTCTTGTACTCGTTGCTTACAAGATAACGGGGGTATTTTACGTATATGTGCTCGTAAACTCTCATCATTCTTTTTGAACCGTTGGGGTGAGTAGCGAAAAACTCCGTGACAGGTCCTAAATGCCCCATAGACTTGTTGTAGACAACAATCATGGCTACAGGGTTGTAGCCTGCATTTACCATCAAGTCTACGCCTATTTGGTCTGCTTTGTATTCATACTTTTTGGGCATAAATGTCATAGCGATTGCCTGACTGTATCCTTCGTAGTAGTCAAGCTGGTGGGCGATTTCGTGTGCGATAACCGCAGCAATTTCATTTTCGCTGTCGCAGTAAGACAAAAGTCCTTTGTAAACATTTACGGATTTGTCATTGTACAATGCAAAAGCGTTAACCACTTTATTGGTGTTGTAGTTAAAGACCACTCTTTTGTCTAATTTGTTCGCGTTTAAAATCTTAAAACCTACCCTGGTAATCATTTTCTGCATTTTAACATCACGATTCTCTGCGATATCTTTAATATCGTATTCGTCAGATGCAAAAACAGGCGCAACAATGCACACATTAAATACTATTAGCATCAATGCGACTAATAACTTTCTCATCTTCTTATCCTTCCCTTTTTTGTTCTCTTTAATTTACAAACTTTGTTTCCATCGGAGGTATTAACCTTATTCTATCCAGAGGCCAGAAAATAAAAACCGACCTTCCGATAATTCTTTCCTTGGGTAAAAATCCCCAGAATCTACTGTCCTGACTGTTGCCGCGGTTGTCTCCCATCATGAAATAACTGCCTTCAGGTATGGCAAACGGACCGCAATACATATCGTCAGTACAGCTTATCCAATCTGAACTTGAAAGTATATAAGGCTCATCCAGTTCTTTGTCATTTATATAGACAAAGTGTTCTCCCATTTCGTTTTTGCGTATTTCAAACTTATCTCCCGGCATACCGACAATTCTTTTTATGTAGGCGATATCTTTGCACATAATTCCCGTCAGTCTTGCAAGATAAGAAAAAACATCTTTTTTAAGTCTTTCATCGGGCGGGTAAAAAACAACGATGTCGCCTCGCTGCAATGGCCTGTACCACTTTGTTACTTTTTCGACAAAAAGCCTGTCTTTTTCTATGAGCGTAGGGTGCATAGACCCTGACGGTATCCAACGGAGTTCGCCGACGAAAAAACGTATTACAATAACTGCTATGAGGACAAAAATTATCGTATCAAGCGTTTCCATAATGAACGCTTTAGTTTTTATCTTTAACTCTTTTTTTTGCCCCTCACTCAAAGACATTTTTCTACTTTTCCTTTAAAGATTCACATAGTGCCATCAAAGCTTTGTTGTCCGGACTTGAAATATCCCGCATAATTCCGTCAATAAATTCGTTCAAAAAAGATCTTGCCAAGCTTTTGGCTTCGGTATATGAATTTACATCCAAATTCATAATATCATAAGCAGGGTTATTTTGAAAATATAATACATAAGGCAGGGTATAAATACCGTTGTCGCTGTCAGTATCTGACTTTAAATCATTTGCAATTTGAAAAGCTGTGCCGAAGTTCAGCGCAAACTCTTCCAACATGGGGCTTTCTGTCTCGGAGACAGTTAAAGCAGACTTTACGGCACACAAAAATAAAAGCGCCGTCTTGTTTTTAGATTTTTCTAAATATTCCTCTATAGAAGGCACCTTATAGCGTTTAAAATACTGAGAAATTTCCCCGCTGCATATTTTTAAAACATTGCCTGAAAAAATTTTAAAAATATGAGGTTGTTCCAGCTCGGCAAGTGTTTTCAGGGCCAAAGAAAGAAAATAGTCACCCGCTATTACGGCAAGCTTGGTATCAAACTTTTTGTGCAGACATTCTTTTTTGCGGCGCTCTGAAGCGCAGTCTATAATATCGTCGTGTATTAATGTGGCGCTGTGCAGCAATTCTGTTGCCAGAGCAACCTTGTAGTGTTCGTCGGATATTTCGGCGGCAAGAGCTTTTAATGTTAAAAACATTAAAACAGGACGAATCCTCTTTGAAGGCGCTTTTAAAAACTCTAAAATATCCTTACAAAGTTCATTTCGATTATCTAAAACCAAAGCCTCCAATTCTTTTTCAAACCTTTCCATTTCGGGTTTGACGGAAGCCGTAATACCTACGTACCTGTTTTGCTGCATAATTCTTATATTAGAAACTTACCGTTCTCGTAAATCAATTGGTCGTCAGCATATATTGCAGAATTTTCTTTCATATTTTTGATAATGTCCCAGTGCAGACCCGAGACGTTTTTTCCGCCTGTTTCGGGGTAAGACGAGCCTACAGCCATATGTATAGAGCCGCCTATTTTCTCGTCAAAAAGAATATTTCCCGTAACATCCTGTATGGAGTTGTTTGTACCTATCGCAATCTCGCCTATAAACCTTGCGCCTTCGTCCATATTTAACATAGAAAGGAGGAACTCTTCTCCTTTCTCGGCTTTTGCTTCAACTACTTTACCGTTTTCAACCCTCATCCATATTTTATGAGACTCGTTTCCCTGATATATGGCAGGGAAATCAAAATATATCTCACCCTGGGCTGAGTCTTCAACCGGAGATGTGAAAATTTCACCGTCCGGAAAGTTGTTTAAACCGCAGCAGCTTATCCACTTTCTTCCCGCGGTTGAAAAAGTGATGTCGGTTTTTTCGCCCACAATACGCAATTTTGAAGTATTTGTCAAATAGTTCGCAATTCTGTCCTGCTCAATGCCTACATTTTTCCAGTGGGCTATAGGGTCATCAAGGTTGAGACAGCAGGCGTTTTCTACAAACTCCGTATATTCATCCAGAGACATTTTAGCCTCCTGGGCCAAAGCGTTTGTGGGATAATCTGCTATTACCCAGCTAAGTTCACCTTTTGCGGCACGGTTTAACATCAGCTCGGACAACTCTCTCCTTGAACTTGAACGTTTGGCCATCTTCGCCGTGTCAGCTTTTGCCATATTCTTAACATTTGTCGGAGCGCCTATAGAAATGTACCTGACAGCTTTTTCGTATTCCATTTTTGTCATAGGGTCGACATAGGCAAGCTGTTCGTCGTTCGCGTATTTAATAAATGTCTCGCTAAGGCCTTCAATGCCGCAGCGTACCACCGGGTGAGCACCTCTTAGCAGCACCTGCTTATATATTTCCTTTACAAGCGGTTGTGCCTCGTGGCTCTCAGCACGAATTATAACAAGGTCGTCTTTTTGAACATCAGTCGAATATTCAACAAGTATTTTTGCATATTTTTCAAGATTCATTTTAACTTTACCCTTCTTGATCTTCAAGGTTACCATGATACGATTCTTTGCCGCGGATAGAAACTCCGCGTTTTGAAGTACGTACAAATTCTGTTAGTTTTTTCACATACTCATTTTGCTCTACGGTCTTGTCAATTTCATCAAGCGCCTGAGTAGTATTAAACTCGGTGCTTTTTAAAATCTTAACTGCTTTCCTGATTTCTTCGCGCTCTTTAGCACTGACACCCCTTCGCTTTAAGCCTATGGCATTAATACCTGCAATAAGAGAAGGTATGCCCTCGGAATTTGTATAGGGGGGAATATCGCGTCTGGCAGCTGAAGCACCGCTAATAATAGCCATTTCGCCAATCCTGATATTTTGGTGAAAAACGCTCATTCCGCCTAAAAACGCTCCGAACCCCACCTGAACGTGGCCGCCTATGGTGGCCGAATTAGCCATAATAACTTCGTTTCCAAGCTTACAGTTATGAGCAACATGCGCATATGCCATTAGAAGACACTTATCACCTACAACCGTAGCCGACCCTTCTTCACCCGTAGCCCGGTTGACCGTTACATACTCCCTTATCTGGCAGTTTGAACCTATAACGCTCTTTGTTCTCTGCCCCTTATAGCCCAAATCCTGCGGCGCAGTGCCTATCGCTGCAAACGGACTTATAACCGTGCCTTCTCCTATTTCGCAATACTCGAGGTATGCGTGCGCTCCTACTTTAACATCCTTTTTTAAAACCGTGTGTTCTCCGATAATTGCGTAAGGTCCGATTTCCACACCTTCAGCTATCTGTGCTGTATCAGATATTATCGCAGTTTTGTGAATTTTATTAGTCATATTCTCTTCCTCGCCACCCTTTATTATTTTAATGCTACGGTTAATTCCGCTTCTACACAAAGCTTACCGTCAACATACCCTTTGGCGTCGCACTTGCACAAAGGACCTCTATGCTTTGTAAGGTAGGTTTCCATATCAAGCCTGTCACCCGGGCGTACAATGTTTTTAAAACGAACACCGTCAACTCCTGCAAAAAGTGTAAGCTTTCCCCTATATTCCGGAATAGTTAAAATCATCGCCCCTCCGACTTGAGCGAGAGCCTCTATCATCAAAACACCCGGCATAACAGGGTTTCCCGGGAAGTGTCCCTGAAAAAATAACTCATTCATGGTGAGATTTTTGTACCCTTTAGAATATTTTCCGGGTACACACTCTGTAATCCTGTCTACAAGTAAAAACGGATAACGGTGCGGGAACATCTCCATTATTTCCTGAATGTCCAACGATATTGGTTTTTCTTCCATCTTCTTCCTCTCCTAGCTCCCCTGACTATTTTGCCTGCTTTGGTCCAGTATATCTTTCAGTATTTTTGCAGCCTCAATGTGTAAGGCATGCCCTGCTTCTTTTACTACTATTTTTGCGTTCAATTTTAAAGGGTTATAGCCCGATAAATACAAGTCTCCGATAATATCCAGTATTTTATGTTTTACGGGCTCAAATTCACTGCGCAAAACTGTCGTATATGTACCGTCATCCTTTAAACCCACGGTATTGTCTATAGTGACACCCTTTGAATATCCTGCCTTTTGAAGCATATCCAAGTCTTTCAAAAAGCCGAATGTTCTCGCGCCGACAATTTCGTGTATGTTTGTACTGTCCGCCCACCTGTTTCTAAGGTCAGGATGGTCGTAATTAACGCTGTAGACTATTTTTGTAGGTTGTTCGCTTGGCAAAATAGCAATAAAGCTTTTATCTTTTTCAAAATAAATAGCATCTTTCAAGGGGTTTGCAATTTCTTCTTCTCCCACAAAACCTGTATCATTAAACTTTTCTATCCATACTTTTGCGCTTCCGTCAAAAATAGGAAACTCAAAGCCCTGAGAATTAAAGTGCACATCCAATGCTTCTATGCCGCAAATAGCACAGGCTGCCATAAAGTGCTCCACGAGGGCTATTTTTGTAAGCAAGCCGCCGTTGTCTGTTGCAAGGGTTACAAAATGCTCCGTTGAAACTACGCTTTCAAGTGCCGCAGGAATTGTCACGCCGCCTATATGGAAACGTATACCCTTTTCCCGACTCGGTACAATTTCAAGAGAAGCGCTTAAGGCGCTCATTAGCCCGCTGCCTTCAATATTAAAACTAGATTTTAGCGTCTTCATTTAAAAATTTCTCATAATCTTCCAACAAATGTTGGTACTTTTTGTACTTTTGAACCATAACTTCAGCTTCGGATAAATATTTCGTACGTTTCAGAAATTCTTTTCTCAAAACCGCAGGAGCGCCTATGAGAATTGATTTTGCAGGGAAAGACTTCGTTACGCCTGCCTGCGCAAGTATAATACAGTCATCTCCTATGGTTATATGGTCTGCAAGTCCTGCTTGTCCTGCAATTACAACCCTGTCCCCTATAGTACAGCTGCCCGCAATACCTACTTGGGAAACTATCATACAAGCTTTTCCGACCTTACAGTTGTGACCTATCATTACAAGGTCGTCAATTTTTGTTTGCGCACCTATTGTTGTATTTTCAACAGTACCCCTGTCGATAGCAGTATTTGCGCCGATTTCAACATCATCTTCAATAACTACCGATCCCAAAGAAGGAATTTTAAATACCTTCTGGCCTGCCTTGCCTCCTTCAACCTTTCCTTCATTACGCGCTGTTTCAATGTTATCGGGAGTTTCCGTTACAAAACTGAAACCGTCGGCACCAAGACTTGCGCCGTGGTGAATGATAACCCTGTTGCCTATTTGAACTCTGTCGCCAATGTTTACGCCCGGGTGAAATAAGCAATTGCTGCCGATTTTAGCAAACTTACCTATATAAACGTTCGCTAAAACGCTTGTATTGTCGCCGATTTCAACTCCTCTGCCTATAACGGCATTCGGACCCACAGCTACATTTTTGCCCAATTTGGCGCTGTTGTGAACAGTTGCCGTAGGGTGAATCCCTATTTCAGAGTCGGGACCTTCATAAAACATATGTAAAAGTTTCATCATTGCAAGACGCGGACGTTCAACTTCTATGGTAGAGACGTTGCTCAAACTTACGCCCAACGGAGTAAGGGCTGCTTTTGCTTTTGTCTTTTGAAGATTTTCAATTTCATCTTCTCCTAAAGCAAGCGCCAAGGTTGTCTCATCCGCAATTAGGGGCGGACCGACTTTTTCGACTTTGACGTCCGAAACTTTTGTCAGTATTCCTCCGACTGCCTGAGATATTTCTTCCAGTGTATATGCCTTTTTACTCACTTCAACTCTCCTCTTTGTGTATATTTGAACCGCGCTTATTTAATTCGTTCGTTTGACCAAGAAAAACAATTTTTTGCGCTCACTAATTCATAATTGTACTATCAATTTTATTACATTCGCCTTTATTTTACAAATGTTTTGTATCAATCACTTCATATTATTAATGATATTGGTACTGGATTTACCCTCTACAAAGTCTATAAACTGAACAAAGCCGTTATTTTGTAATATTACATCCGACTCCGGCAGCGTACTCAAGTCATAGTCCCCGCCTTTGGTGTGGATATTCGGTTTTATAATGTCCAAAACTTCAACAGGTGTGTCCGTTTCAAATAAAACAACATAGTCTACGCAAGACAGTGCGCAAAGAACCTCTGCCCTCTCATCTTCAGGGTTTATAGGACGGTCCTCTCCCTTCAGCCGTTTGACTGAAGCGTCAGAGTTTAAAAGCACAATCAACACATCCCCAAAAGAGCGGCTCTTTTGCAAGTATCTGACATGACCGACATGCAAAACGTCAAAGCATCCGTTTGTAGTGACTATAGTTTTTTTCTGCTCCCTTAATGCCCCCAAAAGGCCTAATAGCTGACTATCTTTTATATAACTTCCCATATGCTTGCTCCTTGGTGTGTCTTGATTTTAACACGGAGCCGGGCAAATGTACAATAAAAAGCCGCTTAAGGGTGTCTTAAGCGGCTTTAATTTTATCTGTGTAAGCTCTATTTTTGTGCAGGTGCAGGCGTGAAAGGCTCGGTATTAGTCTGGCCTTCTTGCGGTGCTTGCTGCTGCGCTGCTTGTTGAGCTGCTTTTTCTCTTATTTTCTTTTGAATATTTGCAGGGTCGTATTGTTGGTCAACGTATACAACTTTTGCAGATGCTTTTAGACCGTCAAACAACTTTTGAAGAGCTTCGATTTTTTTGGTCTGCTCTAAATAAGTTCTGATTTCAGGTGCAACTTGGTCAAAAGGTGCTATACCCGCTTTAGACCTGTCGGTAACTATAAGTATATGATACCCGAAAGGTGTTTCGATAATTTCGCTTATTGTATTGGGCTTGATTGAAAATGCCACATCTGCGAAAGGTTTCACCATAGCTTCACGCGGGAAGAAGCCTAAGTCTCCGCCCTTGTCTTTACTGCCGGGATCGGTAGAGTATTCTTTTGCAAGTTTTTCAAAATCTCCGGGGTTAGCCAAAAGCTTGTCTCGGACTTCTTTTGCAACAGCCATTTGTTTTTTAAGTTCTGCCTGCAGTTTTTCCTCAATTTGTGCAGCGTTTAGCTTGCCGTCTTTGTCTGCGCTTACTACGCCCTTTCTTATTTCATCGGTATTTGCAGCGATGAGTATATGAGAAGCCCTTACACGCTCAGGGAAGTTGAAGTTTTGCTTATTGTTGTCGTAGAAGTTTTTAACGTCAGCATCGCTTACTGCAACGTTGGCAGCCTGTTCTACAAGCTTGTTTACCAGTACTTCGTTTTTAATATCTTCGTTCAGTTGCTTTTCACTTACATTATTTTGTTTCATAACGTCTTTGAATTTCTCTTCGCCGCCGACTTTTTCAATGATGTCCTCTTTTGCTTTTTTAACGTCTTCTTCAGTTGCGACTATATTGCGCTTTTTAATTTCCTGATCAAGTATTTTCTTAACTATAAGCTCATTAACAACTCTATCTTTGGTCATTAGGTTAAAAAAGCTGTCAGGGTCTTTTAAGTCAGCTCCCAGAGCGGCAAACTGCGGATTGTCCGTAGCCTGCTTGTAAGCTTTGTCGTACTCTGCTTTTGTAATAGGCTCATCATTAACCGTAATAATTCCTTTGCCTCCTCCGCAAGCGCTTAGAAGAAACACTGAAAGCACTGCTGTGCTTAAGACTTTTGCAATTTTCATTTTTGTAAACTCCTTCTTATTTACTTTATGTTGTATTTTTTTTCTTCAAATTCTAATACTACCTTGGAAATATTGTAAAACAAATCCGCCAATAAGTTAAACATTTCGTCGAATTTAAAGTTACTTTTGTTCATTAAAAGTATGCCGTTTGTGCCAGTGACTGTTTTTGGCGGGTTTTGAAATGTAAAATGTTTCGTAATGCTTTTATTTGTTTTTGATTTTATTATCATCCACTCTTTCATGGTAAAGGGCGTGTAAATGCGTAAGTTGTCGGCTGTCTCCCGTATAATCGTTATGCGGTTTTCAGAAGCCAAAAGTCTTAAGCGCACCAGTTTTATAAGGTTTTCAACACTTTCGGGAAGCTTTGAAAACCTGTCTTTAAAGCTCAAGGCTATTTCATCCAGCTCCGCCGTACTTTTAACATCGCTCAAGCGCTTGTATTCAAGCATTTTCTGGTCTTTCGAGCCGACCCACTCATCGGGAATATAAGCATCAACGTTTATATCAACAATAGTCGGCGATACTTTCTGTGCAGGTTTTTCCCCGACCGCCTGACTTTTAAGTTCCTGAACACACTCTTCAAGCAGGTTGCAGTAAGTGTCAAAACCCACGTTCACCATATGCCCGTGCTGTTTTGAACCCAAAATATTTCCTATACCCCTGATTTCAATATCTCTTAGCGCAATATGGTACCCGCTGCCCAGTCCCGTAAAGTCTTTTATGGCATTCAAGCGCTTCTGCGCCTCAAGTGTAATTTCTTTGGACTGTTTGTAAAAGCAATAGCAAAAGGCCTGCCTGTCAGAGCGCCCGACGCGCCCCCTCAGCTGATACAATTGTGCCAGGCCGAACCTGTCACAGTCGTGAATAATTATAGTATTGGCGTTTGAAATATCAAGCCCTGATTCAATTATCGTGGTGCACAAAAGAATATCATATTCGCAATTTGCAAACTGCGCCATAACGCGCTCAAGCTCGCCTTCCTTCATTTGCCCGTGAGCAACAGCTATACGGGCATTAGGAACAAGGTTGCGGAGAACTTTTTGCATTGTATCAATGGTTTCAACCCTGTTGTACAGGTAAAACACCTGCCCGTCGCGCTCAAGCTCGTAGTTTACGGCGTTTTTAAGGTATTTTTCGCTCCACTCGCCTACATAAGTTTTAACAGGCATCCTGTTTTTAGGAGGAGTGTTGATTACAGACATATCTTTAAGCCCTGAGAGCGCCATATTAAGTGTTCTGGGGATTGGCGTAGCGGACATGCTCAGTATGTCTATATTTTCGCGCATACTCTTTAATTTTTCCTTGTGACGCACTCCAAAACGGTGTTCCTCGTCTATTATCAGAAGACCCAGGTCTTTAAAGCCCACATCTTCCTGTAAAAGCCTGTGTGTGCCTATGACAACGTCGCACTCACCCTTTTTCAGCCTCTCAAGTGTTTGTTTTTGCTCTTTTGCGCTTTTAAATCTGGACAAAAGCTCCACCCTCACTGTAAAAGGCTTAAAACGCTCGGCAAATGTATTAAAATGCTGCAAGGCCAAAACGGTTGTAGGCACTACAACTGCAGCCTGCGCTCCGGACATTACAGCCTTAAACACTGCACGTATGGCAATTTCTGTCTTGCCAAAACCTACATCCGCGCAAATGAGCCTGTCCATAGGCTTTGTTACTTCCATATCGGCCTTTGTATCCACTATGGCTTTCATCTGGTCTTCTGTCTCGCAGTACTCAAAAGCCTCTTCCATCTCATACTGCCAGGTGGTATCAGGCTCAAATGCTATCCCGTGTGCCATTTCACGCTTTGCATACAGCCTCAAAAGGTCATAAGCAATACTCTCCACTTCTTTTTTGGCACGGTTTTTCACGCTTTCCCACTGTGTTCCGCCCATTTTAGAAAGTGCAGGCTTGGCTGAACCCGAACCGCGGTACCTGAAAAGAAGGTTTACCTGTTCTGCGGGCATAAAAAGCTTGTCTTTGCCTGCAAACTCTATCTCCAGATAGTCTTTCACTCCTCCGTCAATTTCCTGTTTGGTCAGACCTTTGTACAGTCCTATGCCGTGAACACTGTGCACAACGTATTCTCCGACGTGAATGTCGTTTATGGAGTCGATATAGTCCTGAGATTCTTTGTTTTTGGCATATTTCCTTATCGTGACGTCTTTTGAGCGCGTGTTAAAAAGTTCTTTGTCGGTCAGGTAAATAATTTTCTCACTCTGAAAGTCCTCAATAACCCCGCCGCCCAAAGAAAGCTGGCAAAGTATTTCAATGTCGGATGAAAACACTTCATACTCGTCTAAAATCTCCTGAACACGTTTGGGAAAGTTGGTGCAAATGAAAATTTTATATTTTGCCTTGAGCTGTTTTTGCAAATATCGGGCTATTTCTTTTTGATTGGCGGAGAAAATTGGCGGCAGTGAAGTCTCGAATTCCTTTATCTGATGCGCAAACTCTCCGCTTTCAATATCGAGGAAATTGTCAAATCCGATAATTTTAAAGTCTTTTAGCGATTTTTCAAACTCTTCAAAAGTTACGTGGTTGTACTCTTTCAGTTTAAGCTTTATGCCCTGCGTTTCAAACTCTTTCCTGAACTCCGCGTCCAGCATCTCAAAACGGGTTTTTATTTGAGAGGTCTCGTCGAAAACCAAGTTATATTCCTTAAAATGCTCAAGCATAGGCGCCAAAGTATTGCTAAAGTATTGTTGATAGTACTCTATACCTTCAAAATACCCTTCCTGATTCAATTTTTCCGAAATTTCATCGTAAATCTCTTCATTATCGGGGTCTTTGGCCTCTTTTTCAAACCTTTTTACACCCGACGCATTTAATATGAACTTGTGAATCGGGTAAATCCTTATGCTGTCCAGTTTTTGATAGCTTTTTTGGGATTGCGGCTCGAATAGCCTGATATCTTCGACAGTGTCACCGAAAAATTCCAGTCTGACAGGGGATTTTGCGAATGTGAAGATATCTAAAATGTCTCCTCGTACGGAAAACTCCCCTGCGTCAATAGCCATTGTAGTCCTTTTGTAGCCGTATTCGCCGAGTTTGGAGATTAGCTCCGCATAATCATAATCTTCACCTTTTTTAATCTCGTAAGTGCTTTCCGCGTAAAACTTTTCATGGGGGAATTTTTCAAAAATGGCGCGTATCGGGGCTATAACGACATCAGGTTTTGAGGTTAAGATATCCACCTGTTCTTTGTAAATATAATAATTGTCTGAAACGTCCTCGTAGAAGCGGTTTTCTTGATACGGGAAAACACGCGCTTCAACACCCAGAACCGATAAGTCGTTTTGGTACTTAAGCGCGTATTGTTCATTCTGTACTATAAAAAGCGCCTTTCGGCCGCCGCCTCTTATGTTTTTAAGGATAAGCAGTCTTAAAGGATTGTTTAAGCCGCTTATTGAGCATAAAGTGCCTGCCTTTTGGTTATTCAAAGTATTCCATGAGTCTCTCGCCATCTTTGTCGCCGCGTCCTGATAGGTTTACAAGTACAATATCATCTTTGTGGGTTTTTGGCATTAGCTTCTCAAGGTAAGCCAAGGCGTGAGAAGACTCTATGGCCGGAACGATGCCCTCCAGGCGTGATAAAAGCCCGAAAGCATTTATTGCTTCTTTGTCGGTCACAGGGTAAAACTTCACCCTGCCTCGATCTTTTAAATAGCAAAGTTCGGGGCCGCATCCGGGGTAGTCCAGACCTGCAGATATACTGTAAGATTCCCCTACATTACCGTCTTTGTCCGTTATAACATACTGAATTTTGCCGTGGAGCTCCATTTTCTTGCCCGTAGTCAGCGTCGCGGAATGTTTTCCCGTATGTATGCCCTCGCCGCCTGCTTCAAGGCCTATGAGCTTAACTTCGGGTTCGTCTATAAACGTGTAGAACATGCCCGAAGCGTTGCTTCCCGCTCCGACGCAAGCTAAAACGTAATCAGGTAAACGTCCTTCAGCTTCTTTTAGTTGTTCTTTAGCTTCAACTCCCATTATACTTTGGAAACAGCGAACCATTTTGGGGTAAGGATGGGGGCCGACGACAGACCCTATAATGTAGTATGTATCGTCTGCGTGCTTCATCCAGTAATCAATAGTGGCGTCACATGCGTCTTTCAGGGTTTTTTGACCCCAGTCAACGGGCACAACTTCGGCGCCCATAAGCTTCATTCTGTCCACGTTTGCTTTTTGGCGGACCATGTCCACTTCGCCCATAAATACCTTGCACTCCAAACCTAAAAGCGCACAAATGGCAGCCGTTGCAGCGCCGTGAGAACCTGCGCCCGTTTCTGCTATTATTTTCTTCTTGCCTAATCTTTTGGCAAAAAGCGCTTGACCCATAACATTGTTGATTTTATGGGAGCCTGTTTGGTTTAAGTCTTCACGTTTAAGGTATATTTTTCCCTTGCCGTAGTGCTTTGTGAGGTTCTCCGCCAGATATAAGGGAGACGGCCTGCCCGACCAATCTTGCAAGTGCTTGTATACGTCGTTTAAAAAGTTTTCATCATTCCATGCTTTTTCAAAATCAACTTCCATCTGCTTTAAAAGAAGCTTCATTTCAAGCGGCACTAAGCAGCCGCCGAATTCACCGAAGAAACCCTCTCTGTCGGGTAAGTCATAACCGTGTTTTTGTTCTTTTTCGTATTTGTGCATTTTAACTTTCTCCTCTGGTCTTCATTAACATGGAAGCCCCGATGACGCCTGAATAGTCGCCAAGTTCGGCTTTTTTAAATTTAGTATGCTCGGCAGGCAAAGGTAAAGACTTTGCTCTGGCCAATTTAACGGACTTTAAATAAAACTCGTCTACACTTTGAATCAGCCCGCCGCCCAGAATGATGAGTTCCGGATTGTAAAAATTCATCACTGTTGCAAGCCCGTCTGCCAGATATGAAATTGCTTCATCAACGTAATGTGTCACAACTTCATCGTGTGCTTTCAGGGATTGCTTTATGTGCTTTGAGCTTATAGAAGTGAGTTTGGGGGCAAGGTCTGTTATAACAGACTTTCTCCCCTTTTTAATTGCGCCCAAAATTCTGGATTCAATAGCGCTCCTTGACGCATAAGCTTCCAGGCAGCCGTTTGCGCCGCAACTGCACGCGCGGCCGTTAACATCCATTATTATATGGCCTATTTCACCTGCGCTCTGACTGGCTCCAAAGTGTATTTTGCCGTCTTTCACAATGGTTGAACCTATTCCCGTACCTACAAAAACGCAGACAACGTCTTTAAAACCTCTGCCTGCGCCAAAATTCATTTCACCTATGGTAGCCACTTCTACATCATTACCCACATAGGTTTTTATGCCGAATTTTTCCTCAAGAATCTTCTTAACGGGCATGTTTCTGACATCCAGATTTACCGCATTAACAAGAATCCCTTCCCCTCTTTCAACTTGTCCCGCGCAGCCTACGCCTATGGACATAATAGATTTTTCAGAGATTTCATCCTTACATTTTTTCAAGAGAGACTCTACTGTTTCAATCAGTTTTTCGGTAATCCGCTCATTGCCTTTTTCGTTTTTTGTCTTGTTTTTAACCTCGAAAAGAACTTTATCCGTACCCTCTTCAAGGATTGCCGCAAGGATTTTTGTGCCGCCTAAGTCTATACCGATATTATATTTTTTCATTTGTCTGACCATTCCCCTTAAAACTAGTCTTTTAGTTTGTATTTAGGGTCTTTTATTCCTATGTTCTTTAATCTTGTCTCTATTCTTTTATACCATTTTTGCTTTTGTTTGTATATATATCTATACCCGTCAAAGTTTGCCGAGCCTATATTGTTCCTCTGTTCATCGTTCAGTGTTTCGTGTATTCGCTCGAGCCTGTGAGTAAATTCCTTCTTGTCAAAATCTGCACTATAAAGTTTTTCTACTTCACCAAACTGTACAAGTATCTCCGGCCTGTCTTCTCTCAAGAAAATATACTGTGTTGAGATTGGTATAAGGTTAATCCCTCCGTATTTTTTTACAGCCTGTTGGGCAAGGTATGCAAGACCTGACTGGAAAATTTCCGGTCTGTAAAAAGGAGGCCTTATTATCCCTTGCGGGAAAATCCAAAAACAGATGTCGGGCTTATCCAGAGTTGTAACTGCATACTGCAAAGACTTTATGGCAGTCTGTGCAGACTTTTTGTTTATAGGGAAGCATCCCACATACTGAAAAAGAGGAAACCTGTTCATCTCTTCAATCATAAGCCTTAAGCGCATTTTTAGATGCATGTATACAATATTATAGGCTACTATGCCGTCCCACCAGTTATTATGAGATACATAAAAAATTGTAGCTTTGGTCTTATCCCTGTTTTCAAGATATTCTTTGTCACCCTTAACCATTAACGAATGAAAACGGGCTCTAAGCATTCTGGGAAAAACATTGTCTCCCACCCATTGCCAAAAAGGAACATTTTTTGCAGTGCGAAACTTCTCCTCCCTGTTTCTTATTTTTGTAGGAGGAATGTCAGTATAAAGCTGCTGCGGAGTTTGCCCTTCTGTATCCATACTTGCATTCTAGTGAAAATTTTCAGTGGTGTCAATTTTGCGATAGGGCTTAACATTTGCCTTTGCGCTTACAACGGTGCAGCCGCTATAATTTGGCACTTTCTGTGAGGGACTTGCTCCTCATAATAATGGCTTCGCCATTTTAATTCGGCCGCAAGCGGCACCCTCCATTGTATGGCTCGCAAGCTCGCCTACAAGACGAGCTGTCGTTCGTGGCAAAAGCTCAAGTAAACTTGGCTTTTCACAGTCCTTCGGACACCGTCCCTTCTATGGCTCATTTTATTCGCCAAGAAGAAGACCTGTCGCTACTCATAATAATGGCTGCGCCATTTTAATTCGTTGCTCGTAGAAAGAGCTTGAGTAAACTCAGCTCTTTACTCGCTCCTCATAATAAAATGCACCTTATTTTCTAAGGTGCATTTAAATCTTCTCTTCTCTAATACTCCACTTCCGGCATTCTACCCTGAAGCGCTTGCTTCAGTCCCCCGGCTGTCAACTATTGCGGCTGACTCCAAAGGGCATCACGGCTCATTTTTGAGTTCATCACTTCTTGTGAAAGGCTGATGTTGTTAGGTGTGAAAATGAAGACGAACTCGCCAATTTTTCTTTGATTACCATCGAGAGCGTGCGTACATCCGCAAAGGAAATCAACTATACGTTGAGACTGTTCTCTGTCAAGTAACTGGAGGTTTAGGATGACTGTTTTACGTTCTTTTAATGCTTCAACAATTGTGATTGATTCGTTGTATGCTCTGGGCTCGAATACTACCACTTCATACCCTTTGTTTGTCATTGGGACTACTTTCAGATTTCTTTCATGAGACATTTTAGGTGTGTGCATTGATTTAAATGCCGGCTCAAGTGCCACATTTCTGTCTATTGGATAATCCGCTTGAAACTCCTGTGTCATATCATCGAAAATATCTTCCTCTCTGCCGCTGTCAAACGGTGAAGTTAGAAAGTTAACGATTGATTTAATTTTGTCCGATACTCCAGTCAATTTTTTATCTCCTTATTCAAATAATATTCTTCCTAGTCTTATCATTGTTGCGCCTTCTTCGAGCGCTATGTGATAGTCATTGCTCATACCCATCGATAGTTCTTTTAGTCCAAACTTCTCTTTCAATTCTCTCATCTGAGCGAATAATTTTCTTAAAAGTTTTTCATCCTGAATATAAGGCGCCATACTCATAAGTCCTGCCACCTCAAGTTCCGGCAACGATGATGCTTGTTCTAAAAAGCTATCCAATTGTGAAGGTGCAATCCCGAATTTAGTTTCTTCGTATGAATTGTTCACTTGAACCAAGACTTTTTGGACAATTCCCTTGGCTTTGGCCTGTCTTGAAATCTCCTGTGCCAACCCCATCGAGTCAAGTGAGTGGATATATTCAAATACACCAACCACTTTTTTAACTTTGTTAGTTTGCAAGTGTCCAATAAAATGATAAGTGGAATTTGAACGGATTTCCTCGTCTAAATCGTCGATTTTCGCGACCGCTTCAGTTGCCCTGCTTTCACCAAAATGTCTTAAACCCGAATGATATGCTTCTACCATCTTGTCTTTGCTGTAGTACTTTGTTACTGCAACTATTGTTGGTGAGTACTTTTGAGCAATAGAATTGATTTTTGCGAGATTTTCGATGATTTTACTTTGAGCCACGAAAAAACCTCTGCCTTGTCTCTTGAGACTAATTATAAAAGTTTTCATATAGCGTGACAATATTTTGAATACTATATGCATTTGTTGAACATATAGCATGCCTAAAACATGCATGTGCACATGTTTTGGGCATGTTCAACATGTTTAATATTTCTTAATATTTGGCACAAAATTTGATTTAAAGACACAAAAAAGGCATGCCCCAAATTCATTTTTTGAAAAAAGGCATGCCTTAAATATAATAATTTTTAGCTTCTGTGGACATTCGTCCTACGAATTCACTTACCGCAAGCGGTACCCTCCCTTGTACGGCTCAAGCTTTGCTTTCACCCACAAGAGGAGCTGCAGTATCGTTCTTGCCGCCAGCCTCGCCGGCTGCCGTCGGCGAACTCACATCCGAAAGTGGCTGTGTGACAATAAAATACAAGAGCTGTATAATTTATTGTCCACACAGCCTAAAAACTAAATACGCCGGAAATAAAGCTTACAATATCGTGCTTTGCATCTTCCATAAACTCTTTTGCAAGCATTTTCAGAGGTTTAGACTCAATGTGTTGAAATGCCAGATAGACAGGGTCGCTGGTTTGAGCAAATCTTGTCCTGATATTTGTATCATCGAGGCTGTCCAGAAAATCTTTTAAACTACCGTCAACGCTGAAATGTTTTTCTTCTTCACTCTCGTCTTTCTTTCGCGCAAGAGGAACATATTGCCCGTTGCCGCCCGTATTGTTTTGCATGTGACTTGCCGATGGAATTGCCATAATCTCTCATTCTCCAAATTATTAATATCTCTTATATATATAAAAAATATATACGGCAAAAAATTGCTCTTCTCGAACAAAAGATGTTAATAATTGTTACATCATATTTGCAAAGATAAAAACACTGCGGCTATTGTGCAAAATACAAGCGCAGGACCAAAAGGCAAGTAAAGCAAGTCTTCTTCTTTTTTATTTTTCATACTGCTTAGTATCGCCCACACGCACCAGAGAAGCGTGCTCACGACAAGTATAAGCATTAAAATCGTGGGTATTAAGTAGCGGTAAATATCAAAAACATTCGCTGCTGCTACTGCAAGAGTGCACAAAACCATCAACACTATTGCTGTGCTTAACTGTTTATTGCCCTGCCTGATGGAGCGGGCGAGGAGCAGTGGTATGGACACAGCCGCTTGGAGAAAAATACTTGCGAATATAATAACCAACAACATCTTCCATCCGAAAAATGCGCCAATGCCCATGGCAATTATGGTGTCACCTTCCCCGAACGCTCTGGTGGGGGCAAAAAGATAACCGAGACGCGCTACAATTTCAAAAAATACAAGTCCTACAAGGGCGCCTGTTATGCTTGTAACAATGGTAATATCTCCAAAGCCCAGCCAATTGTATATAAGGCCTAAAACTATGACAGGGTAAGTATGGGCGTCAAAAACAACTTTTTCCCTAAAGTCCGTTATAACCATTAAAATAAAGAATGACATCAAAATGCAAATAAAAAGCGTTTTAAAGCTTAAACCGAACTTGTAAAAAGTTACAAAATACAAAAGTGCGTTAAAAAGTTCTACAAGAGGGTATTGTAATGATATATGGCATTTGCAAAACCGGCATTTTCCCATTAAAAAAATGTAAGAAAAAACAGGTATGTTGTTGTACCAGTGAAGTTTGTGGTTGCACTCGGGACACTTTGAAGGCGGCAATACAATCGACTCTCCCGACAAAGCCCTCAGTGCAACTACGTTTAAAAAACTTCCTATACATAGTCCTGTAAGAAAAACAAAAAAACCTAAAAGCCAAAAGTAATTACCAAACAACTCATTAGGGCTCATACTTGGATATTCCTTTTTTTGTTACGATTTCAAAAAGCCTGTTCAATACCTTTTTTAGCTTCCTTGAGACCTGCATTTGAGAAATACCCAGTTTTTCTGATATTTCCCTCTGATTTAATTCTTCAAAAAAGCTCAAAATAATCAGGGTTTTTTCTTCTTCAGCAAGCTCGGAAATAGCGTCTTCAAGTATTATACGGTTTTCATATCTGTTTATTAAATTCAAATGGCTTGTGTCTACAATTCTTTCTTCAAGCCTTGAATTATCGTCGCTATCTTGACTTTGCGGTGAGTCAAAAGAAATTGTAGAAGTACGCCTGTCGAGGTTGAAAACTTCTTCAATCTTTTGTGTAGACATCTGAAGTTCGCGTGCGATTTCCTCATCCGAAGGAGGTTCGCCAAGTTTTTCGGTTAACTCTGTTACAAGTTTGTGCACGCGGTAAGACAGTTCTTTAATCTCACGCGGTGCACGAATTGCCGAAACTTTATCTCTGAGATAGTGCCTTATTTCACCCGTTATAAGGTATGTTGCATAAGTTTTAAAACTTGAACCGACATTCGGGTCAAAGAGGTCAATTGCTTTAAGCAGACCTATAGCTCCCACTTGAGCTATATCTTCAAGAGGGTCGCTGGAACGCCTTGCAAGACCGGAGGCGATTTTTTTCACAAGAGGCCTGTGGGCTAAGGCGATAAGCTCTTTAAGCTTTTTTCTTGTGACCTGGTCTTCCGTCTGTTTAAGTTGTCTTAGCCAGTTATCTATTTCAGCAGTATCAATTTCCGGTATTACCATTTAAAGCACTGTCTCCTATTTGCTTTTATCTGCAAAAACACTGTCAAGCCTCAAAAACACAGGCTTAATATCTTCCTGATTGACGAGTTTTCCTGCAGTTAGTTTTATATGTTCTCCAAGTTTCGTGTCAATATCTATTTTTAGTTGTTTTGCCATTGCCGCGGCTATATTCGGACAGTATGGGTAAATTAATACCGCAACAGTAGCCATCAAGTCGAGTATACTATAAAGTACTTTCCCGCATTCAACTGTATTGCCGTCCTTAGCCAGTGCCCAAGGGGCTTTATCGTTGACATACTTATTTGCTCTGTCTACAAGGGCTATAATTTCGCCTGCTGCTTCAGCTATTTCACATTTGTCAAAGTGCGCTTTTACCTTATCGGTAGTTTCCGCTGCATCCTTGCGAAGCTCGGAATCGTGGACATGCTCTTCTAAAATCTCGCCGTCAAAGTATTTAACGAGCATGTTTAATGTACGGTTTAGAAGGTTACCCATATTGTTTGCCAAATCGGCATTTACACGCTCCTTAAACTCCTCATCTGAGTAGTTGCCGTCTTTTCCGCCCATAGCTGTTACGCTCATAAAGTACCTGAGGGCATCAGGCTCAGTAAGTTCAAAAGACTCCAGAATGTCATGAGGGGATATAGTGTTGCCAACCGACTTTGACATCTTGCTTTGGTTAATGGTAATCCAACCGTGGGCGAAAATGTGTTCCGGCAGCTTAACTTCTAGCGCCATAAGGATTGCAGTCCAATATATCGAGTGGAACTTAAGTATATCTTTTCCTATCACCTGAAAGTTTGCCGGCCAGAATTTATTGAAAAGTTCGTCCTCGCTGCCTTTTTCAGGGTCATAACCAAGGGCTGTTATATAGTTTGACAGAGCGTCTATCCATACATAAATAACCTGTTCGGGGTCGGAGGATACCTCAATTCCCCAATTTACGTTTGATTTGGCACGGGAAACCGATATATCTTCAATGTCATATAGTTGGTTCAAAACTTCTGTCGACCTGAAACTCGGCAGGATAAATTCCGGATTTGACTTAATGTGCTCGATAATCCTGTCTTTATATTTTGTCAGTTTAAAGAAATAGTTCTCCTCGCTTACTTCCTCGGGAGGTTTTTGGTGCATCGGACAACACCCGTTTTCATCGAGGTCTTTGGCGTTTACAAAAGACTCGCAACCCGGGCAGTAAAGACCGTTGTAGCTGTGTTTATATATATCTCCCTGCGCTAAAAGCTTTTCAAATATCTTTTGAACAGTTTTTTTGTGCTGTTCGTCCGTTGTTCTTATGTATTTGTCATACTTTATATCAAGTTCGCTCCATGCCTCCTTGAATTTCGCAACATTCAAGTCGCACAACTCTTGAGGAGTTATACCCATACTCTTAGCGGTTTTTTGTATTTTGATACCGTGTTCATCAGCACCCGTTAAAAAAAACGTTTCTTCGGCACGCTGTTTAAAGTGCCTGAAAATCACGTCCGTAATTATTTTCTCGTAGGCATGGCCTATGTGCGGAGCGCCGTTTACGTAATCTATAGCTGTGGTAATAAAAAATTTTTTCATAATCTATATACTATTCTAAGCTAAAAAACGCCGTTTTACAAACCTTATTCATCCTTATGTACTACATTGATTGTGTATTGAAGGCTTTGTCGCCCGCATCTCCAAGTCCGGGAACAATATACCCCCTTGCATCCAGTCCTTCGTCAATATTTGAAGTTACTATTTTCACTTTGGCAAATTTTTCCCGAACTTTTTTAATACCCTCCGGAGCGGCCAAAAGACTTATGCATACTATGTTTTCTTCGGGAATATTTTTATTTACATACCCTGCAATGGCGTCAGATATGGAGTTTCCTGTGGCTATCATAGGGTCGAGTATAAATACAAAGTTCTTTTCAGGGTTTTTGGGGTTTGTAAATGTTTTATTGTAGTACCATACAGGAGTTAAGGTTTTTTCGTCCCTGTACATACCAAGATGCTGAACGCTTGCCATCGGCAGTATTTCCTGGGCAATTTCACAAAATGCAAGTCCCGCCCTTAAAATCGGGGCCAGGGTTATCTCTGTCTGCTCGTCAAAAACATCAACTTCTGTGGGACAAATAGGCGTTGTAATTGATTTTTTAATGGTTGGCAGGAACTTTGTCCCCTCATATATTAAAAGAGTAAGAACCCTCTTGAGCGCCAACCTGTACTTTTCAGGGTTATAGTCTGCATCTCTCAGTGCTGCCATATTGTGGCTTACAACAGGGTGTTCAAGCACATATACATTTGCCGGATTCTCGGCGCCCTTTGTAACATTTGTGACAGTTTCCCTCATAATTATATTTTACATCAAATATCTTGATTGTAGTATCTGCGTGCAAATTTTCTTCATATTTTTCTGCTGTTTGATTTTATTTATTGTATAATGTATGTAAGCAATGTAATTGCGTAATTGAATATCTGCATAGTTACTGAGGATTTTAAGTGTTTGATTTTAACTGTAATATCGGCGAAGGCGAAAGAAGTAAAGAATTAGAAACGGCTCAATATATGAGTTCCGTAAATATAGCCGCAGGCTTGTTCTTCGGCAATATCATGGGCGTCAAAGAGTCGCTTGAGTACGCGTCAGAGCATGAGCTTGCCATAGGTGTCCTTTTGGGCTGCCCCCCGGAATGTGACCTGAACGCTGCCATTTTGTACCAAATAAGTGCTATAGACGGTTTTGCCAAAACATACGGTTTGGACTTGGAGCATGTGCGTTGTGAAGATGCAATGTTTAAAAGGCTGAATGAAGACATAGAATTTGCAAAAGTTGTCGCACTTGCGGTTAAAAAATACAGTCCCTGGCTGACACTTGTTATCGGAAACTATGAATATAAAGCAATTATTGAAAAAGAGGTAAGAATAAACTGTGCTTACGAAGTGACTTTTTCTTCAACAAGTTCTATACGCGAAATCAGAGAAATGACAAATACCCCTGAAATGATACACTTTACTTCGGCGGAAGATGCAAAAAGAGCCTGGGATGTATTAAAACCTGCTCCCGTAGGCTTCAACAGAGTTAAAGCGGAGATACATTAAAAAATATGAAATTTACAAGATTTAAAATGCCCAAAGACGCTATATGGCTTGTTCCCGGACTTCAAGTAAAGCGTTGGTTCGCACTGATTATACTTGGAGCTGTTTTGGCTACCATGGGTCTTACTTTTGTGTTCAGGCTTGAACCTTTATACTTTTTTGTCTCTTCCACAAAAGAGTTTATAAGAATAATACCTGCGGAGCTTGTCGGGCTTATTCTTATATTGGTCGGCGCTGTTATTTTCATAAAAGCCTGGCAGCAAACAAACTTCTCCATGATGGGTATAAGCAGAGAACGCGGCAAAAGAGCAATGGGCGAAGAAATTTATCGCAGAATGAAACTGAACCATGGTCCGAAAATTGTTGCAATAGGCGGAGGTACAGGCCTCTCAACACTTTTGCGCGGCATTAAGAAAATGACAAATAACATCACGGCTATAGTAACCGTGGGAGATGACGGCGGTTCATCCGGCCGCTTGAGAGAAGAAATGGGCATTTTACCGCCCGGCGATATCAGAAACTGCGTGGCAGCTTTGGCAGACGATGACGATATAGTCACCAAACTTTTCCAATACAGATTTAAAACAGGCGAAGGGCTTGAAGGCCACAGTTTCGGAAATTTATTCATAACAGCAATGAGCGCTGTGTGTGGAGATATGGTTACAGCTATTAAAAATTCTTCAGATGTGCTTTTAATAAGGGGCAGAGTACTGCCTTCCACGACTGATGATATGCGTCTTATAGCGGAAATGGAAGACGGTTCGATAGTTAAGGGCGAAAGCCAGATACCCGAAGCGGGTAAAAGAATAATCAGCTTAAAGTGTTCGCCTGAATGCTGTAAGCCCACCCAGGATGTCATTGACGCCATAAATGATGCGGATTTAATAATACTCGGCCCGGGAAGTTTGTACACTTCAATTATCCCGAACCTTCTTGTTGAAGGGGTTGCACAGGCAGTCGAAAAGTCAAAGGCAAAGAAAATATACATCTGCAACATAATGACCCAACCGGGAGAAACAGATAACTACAGCGTTTCAGACCACGTGAAAGCTATTTTTAAACACGCAAAAGAGCATGGAGCTGCAGGCAAGCTTTTTGACACTGTCATAGTCAATGATATTCTTCCTCAAAATCTTGCTCAAAAGTACGAAGAAGCCGACTCACTTCCCGTCAGACTTGATACCGGCGACTTGAAGCGCATGGGTATTAAAATAGTCAGAAACAAACTCATAGAAGACAATAAAGACGGATTGGTCCGTCATTCACCCTCAAGACTTGCGCGCTCTATCTGGCATTGGTACAGAAAGAGCATAAAAGAAAAACCTTTACGCAAAGAGGATAAAGAGTATGAAAAAGTCTGCTAAAAAAATACGGGAATATAAAAATAAAAAGAAAATTACCGCACTTACTGCCTATGATTATTCAAGCGCAAAGTATTTTGAGCGTGCGGGCACGGACATTATACTTGTAGGCGATTCTCTGGCTCAGGTAATTATGGGCTACGACAACACCTTTCAGATAGGCATGGATGAAATGAGAGTTTTTACATCCGCTGTGGCCAGAGGAGTGAAAGAAGCTTTAGTAGTTGTGGATATGCCCTTTTTGAGTTATCACTGCAATGTTTCGGATGCAATGCAAAATGCGGGCGAATTTTTAAAGCTTGGCGCAAATGCTGTGAAGATAGAAGGCGCAAGCGATTACATATTAGAAGTTGTTTTGCGGCTGACGTCAAACGGAATACCCGTTATTGGGCATCTGGGCTTTACGCCCCAGTATATCAACACTCTCGGCGGTCATTTTGTTGCGGGAAAAGACTTGGACAAAACAATATTTATTTTAGAGCAGGCAAAAAAGCTTCAGGAAGCAGGGGCATTTGCTATAGTGCTTGAAATGGTTCCGGCAGAAAGTGCACGGTACATAACGGAAAATCTGGATATCCCGACAATAGGAATAGGCGCAGGCCCTTATTGTGACGGCCAGATACTGGTAGGTGAGGATATTTTGGGGCGCTATGAAGACTTTTGTCCAAAGTTTGCACGTCAATACGCAAACCTTAAAGAAGATATTTATAAAGCGGCTCTGGCTTACTGCAAGGATGTCGAAAGCGGTGCATTTCCGGGAAAAGAAGAGTCATTCTGCCTGAGTGAAGAAGAGAGAACAAGACTTGAAGATTATAAAAAGCATTAAAGAGCTCCGAACTGTTTTAGGCGGCATACAAGGAAAGACGGGCTTGGTGCCCACTATGGGCGCACTACACAAAGGACACCTCAGCCTCATAGAAAGATGTGTAAGCGAAAACGACTTTAATATAGTGAGCATCTTTGTAAACCCTACACAGTTCGGGCCAAAAGAAGACTTTGATAAATACCCGAGAACCCTTGAAGCTGACGTAAAAATGTGTGAACAGGCAGATGTGGACGTTGTTTTTGCCCCGTCATCCTCCGAGATGTACAAAAACACTATGGACACAACTCTTGTTTGTCCTCCATATGCAGCGGTAGACAAGCTTTGCGGAAAGTCTCGCGTAGGACACTTTGACGGAGTGGCAACTGTTGTCTCAAAACTCTTTAACATAACAAGCTGTGACAGGGCATACTTTGGCAAGAAAGATGCCCAACAGCTCTTTATTATTAAAAAAATGGTTGATGACTTAAACTTTAATGTCGAGATTATTTCCTGCGATATAGTGCGGGAAGAGGACGGCCTTGCCATGTCGAGCAGGAATACGTATTTAACATCGCAAAACAGAACGGAAGCCTTGAAGTTAAGCAAAGCTTTAAAGTGTGTCAAAGACCTGTACGCTAAAGGAGAAAACAGCGTAAAAGCCTTGACCGACGCGGCACTTTCCGTTATGCAGGGACTTGATGTGGAGTATTTTGAAATTTGTGATTTGAATACTTTCCATGAAGCTGATAATATAATTAAACAAGATGTAGAAAATATAGCTCTGGCTGCTGTGAATATATATCAGGGTGAAAACAGTAAGGCTGAAAACAGGGTCAGACTGATAGATAATATTGAGTTATGAACGACGGTTATAAAAAATTACATGACATAGCAAGTATAGCAAAGGTTGCTTGTGCCACCATAGGCTTTTTCTACCTTATTGCCTGGGTATTGCTGTTTTTAAACTTTCCTTTCATGGGTCCCGTTGATTTCTTCTTTGAACCGTTTGCAAAACTTATAAGAGTTTTTGGAATCTGGAAGGTTGACTTTATGGAACGCTCTGTCGACATGACTTATGTTTTGGCAGGTGTTATTTTAATGATGATATACCCTGTTTTTTCTTTTGTGGCAGAAAAAATCAAAAATATTATTCAAAAACGGGAATTTGAAGAAATAAGAATGAAAGAAAGAGACCAGCACACACTTAACAAAAGTCTTGAAAGAGAGTACCTGGAAGAAATAATGGCCTATTCAAGGTTTGCGGTATTGTTAGAACTCATTTTAAAGCCGATTGTTGACCCCAATCTTCTGGATTCAAAAATAAATCTCAAAGAGTTAAGAGAAAAAAACTATCAGGAAATAAAAAATTCAATGAAAGTAAAATATCCCTCAATGGATTACCAGATTACAGATGAAAGAATCCATGTAATCTTAGGCGATTTTAAGCAATTCGACGAATTTTTGCAGGATTTTCTGAGCGCGGTAAATATTTTAAGCGCAAATAACAAAAAAATGGAAATAGAAACCGGTTTTAACCTCACTCTCGACGCCATAAGGGCCGATGAAAACAAAAAAGACAGTCTCGACTTTATGACAAAAATTTCAAGTTTTAATTATAAGAACAAGGCAATAGCTACAGGCGCCTTCACAACAAGATATGAACTTGAGAAAAAACGTATGTTTAACGTAGTAACTGCGGGCATTTCAAGATTTTTTGAAAAAGAACATGATGAAAACGGACAGCCTGTCTACATAGACTTTGAGCTTTTTTCCCTGAAAAAAAACAAGTAGTCTTATATCTCTGTAGCTGTGTTGTTAAATATTATTCGTGCATTTTGAAGAATTATCCCTTCTTCTTTAACGGGGCGCATAAAGTCTTTGGTTAAGACCGGGCTTTTTTTGTAAAATTCGAAACCGTGAAACTCGAGTTGTCTCCGCAGGTTTTCACAATTAGGGTAACAGCTTTTCTTCTTAATATACAAATTCCATTTTTTGGAACGCCTTGAGGCTTCCCTTGCCGCAAAATTAACAATATCCATAAAGTACCCGTCAAAAGCAGGACTTAAAACTCCTTCAAGCAGGTAATTTTCGTTATCCTGAGTAGAGAGTGTAAAGTACGAATATATGCGCTCTTTCTCTTCATCTTCAAGAATGTACTTAAAAACAGCCACTCTTCCCTGGGGTGCAAAGAGCTTGTCCATAAACTGAGACGGGTGTTTTATGAAGCTGTGTCTTTGGTGTGAATTTAAAGATGAGTTGTGAAGTTCGCAGGCTGCTTTCGCATGGAAGTTTTTAAAAGTTTTAAAATGGCTTCCTGTATCTGTCGGAGGTGAAAATTTTTCACTTGATATTTTGTATATATATTCGTGAGCACAAATTCTAAACTTGCAAATGTTTACGAATAAATCAAGCATGTCTTCAAGCTTATCTTCAAATGTGACCTGAAAAGATGCTGCACCCATAGAATAAAGCTTTGAAACAGCAAAGTTTATAAGTTGTTCGCCGATTGTATAATTATTTTCTTCTAAAAAAAACTTTGTTATTTTCAACTTCCTGTAATTACCCTCTTCATTTTGAAGAGTAATCAGACCTTTAACCTTACCCTTGTCTTGGGCGATAAAAGATTCTGACAGAAATTTGAATCTCAGGGGTAAAAAATAATGAATAATGTCAAACGGGAATGGCACAAAGCCAGTACTTAAATTGTCGGGACTGCTCGATGATGAAATATTTTTAATGATTAGCTTTGAACAAAAAGCAAGATTCTTAATTACCGCCATAAAATAATAATATCATTTTTTAGAATACTTTTCTACAACAAATGTCTTAACAGCTTAACTAAGTTGAAGTGTTGTTTGCGCTGAATTACAACGATTTAGCCATATGTATTTTACAATAGGAAAAACACCCGTAAGTTTTACGGGTGTTTTTTATTATTATGCTTATATTACTTCAGTCTATGTAGTAGGAGGTGCTGCGGGAGGTTTAACCGGAGGTGTAACAGTTTTGGCAGCAGTTGCGTCAGGGGTAGGCACTTTTTTCTTTTTGAGGTTTGAAACAAAGTCGTTTAACCTTTCCCAACCTTTAAGCGCAAGCCCTTGAATCTTCTCCTCAACAGACTTTACTTTGTCCGCAATTTTGTTGAAGGACTTAAGCGCTGTATACTTTACTTTGTCGCCAAGTTTTTCAAATGAACCTATGTGATCTTTAAAGAGTAAGTTATCAGGGTTCAATTTGCTAATTTCTTGTTTAATCTTTAATTTTTCTGCCATTTTTGGCGTTAATGCAACGGCAGCAATAACTGCAGCAGTTACTAACAAGGCAGGAAGAATGCGCTTTTTCTTTTTAGGCTCTTGGGCAAGTGTCTCGTAGTTCCATACACTGCTTGAATAATCAACATTTGTTTTTGGAACATAGCTTGGAGTATTAAACTGGCTAAATACATTGTCGGGACTGCTCAATGATACCGGATTCATAACCTTCTCCTTTTTTATCACACACCTCAGTGACAACATTATAAAACTTCTGAAAGGTTTTTGTTGCTATTCCTTATATAAATGTTACGAAATGTTACCTATTACTTCTTTTTGTATTCCGGCGGGGCGTCTTCACGCTCAGGGTTCCATCTTTCAAGACCCATCTGCTTTCTCACCAGACCTATGCCCACATGGACACGCCATTCGTCCATCTTTAACTGCGCAGATATAATTTTATGGCAGCCTATAGGAGGAAGCGGTAAAAGCGGCTCATAAAGATTTTTTATGGCCATAAGCTGGTCTGCACTGACCGCAAGTTTTCTTTTCGGAAAATTCATTTTTGGAAGCATCATTTTTTGACGTATCAGATTGATTCCAAAAAATACTTTTTTAGGCTCCAAACCTATCTTTTCACCTATAACCTCATGCGCATCCGGATTCGGCAGAGGTAACATTTTTCTGTACAATTCTTCAATTTGAGCCAACTGTTCTTTATTGACAAGAAGCGGTCTTGGCGGACCACTTGGTTTTCTGAAACCTCCCGGTCTGGGAGGACCTCCGGGTCTGTTGTTGAAGCCGGGTTTTCTGAAACCGCCTCCGCCTTGCGGGGGTCTTTGGCCCATTGGCCTTTGGGGCCTTTGTCCGAAACCGCCCTGACGGTTGTTATTGTTGTATGGCCTTTTATTATAATTGTTCTCGTCGGCATTTCCTGCACTATAGCTTCTGGGGTAGCTTTGTGAAGGCGCTTGCTGTACAGGTGCATCAGATGGAACAGACGCTCTGTCGGGATAAAGGCATGACGGACAGATTATCCTTTTAGGATTTTTTGTCTCGAACTCGTTGCCGCACTTGGTGCATTTGTTTGTATACATAGTTTCTTAAATATCCTTTGCTTCTAGGCTCTAATTTCTTCCCATCATCAACTCTAATCGTAAATGGCAACTAAAAAAGAAATCTCCTAACATTAAAATTCCAAAATAGAGGACTACCTGACTATATTTTATAATTAAAAATTTAATATGACAAGCTTTTTTTATCATTAAATTTGAACTTTATTTTTTAAACTGTTAAAATGTGCATATGGCGCAAAGTGATTTAGTAAATTGTAAAAAATGCGGAACCCTCTTTGTTAAGAGCTCAAGGGATATTTGCGAGAGTTGTCTCAAAACCGAGGTGGCAACCGTAGACAAAGTAAAAATGCATCTTCAAAAAAGCTCCAAAAAGCTCACTTTGGATGATTTAGCGATAGCGCTGGATATTAAAAAAACCGATTTGGAGGAGATGTATGAAAAAGGCCGGTTTTTTTCGGTACTAAATAAACTTTTGATTAAGTGCAAATTTTGCGGTATTGAAATAGATGATGATAATAAAAACTCTTTTGTTTGTCAGAAATGTTTACAGAAATTCAGCCCTAAAATGAAGGCACATGCCCATGCTTTAGGAGAAAGCACTTCTTTGTCAGTGAAAATAAGAAGACGGGCGGACGACCCTGCCAGCAAGAAAACCAGATACGGGTTTATCCAAAATTACGAACTTTAAACGATAAAGTTGTTGCCGTACTTTAGAGAACCTATAAAGTAGCATTCTCTAAGCATTTTTTTCATATTTGTATAAACTTTTTTCTTCTCGCCGTGGTCTTTGGACATCTTCTTTTTCACTTCGTCATACTGCACTGTTGCAGCCATTGCAATGAAAAAATTGTCTACGGGAACATTGTTCAAAATCGCTGTTGAACCCATCTTATACCTCTTTAAAATCTCTCTGTAAATATAATCTCTCTACATAATTAAAAACAATAAAGTATAATTTATTGACATGTTAGCTAAATAATATATACCTTTGTTACAAAAATTAATAAATAACACTACTCATCCGCGTACGCGAACTCTCTCTCAAAGTTCAAAAAATGTTCTTCCCTGAGGGTGAGCAGCTCTAATGTGTTTTGCAAGTCACTGTTTGATTCTTTAAATATTCTTATATAATTTCTCGTAATCCCCGTATTTTTGTTTTGACCCTTTGGTTTTTTTTCATACAGCACTTCAAGCCTTCTGCCCGTGTTTTCATTCAGGAAATTCCTATACAGCTCTTGTGAAAGGGAAATCAGCTTCCTTGTTCTTTCTTTTTTAATACTCTCGGGAATTTGCTCCTTCATATCCGCCGCAGGCGTACCTTTGCGAATGGAGTACGGGAAGGCATGGATTTTACTCAAGCCGCATTTGGCAAGGTTTTTGTATGTAGTTTCAAAGTCTTCTTCTCTTTCACCCGGGAAACCTGCAATTATGTCGCACCCCAGAAAAGGGAGATTAAAAGTTTTCTTGAGCTTTTCAACCAGAGCAAAAACTTCCTCCGTGCGGTAGTTCCTGTTCATATCCTTTAAAGTTTTATCGCACAGGCTCTGGAGTGAAAGGTGAAAATGCGGACAGAACTTTTCAGACTTTGCAAGAACTTCTATTATTTCATCCGTTATTTCATTTGTGTACAAAGAACCCAAGCGGTATCTGTGTATATCGGACTTTTCAACTTTCTTTAAAAGCTCAATGAGGCCCATACCGCATTCTTTGCCCCATTGTCCCAGATGAGTTCCCGTGAAAACTATTTCCTTGTGGCCGTTTTGTGCAAGGGTATTTATCTGCCCGATTATGTTTTCAATACTGTTTGAGCGGGATTTACCTCTTGCATGCGGGATTATGCAATAAGAGCATCTGTTGTCGCATCCTTCCTGTATTTTCACAAAAGGCCTTGTAGTAGAGGCTTTTTTAAGCATTTGATTGTTAAATTCGGAAACGGAAAAAATATCTTTAACTTCGGATTTTTCAAGATGTTTTGAAATATTTAACTTCTCATCGTTTCCCAAAATAATGTCCGCATAATCGGGTTTTTCTTTCAAGAGCTGAGCCAAACAGCCGGTCAGCACGACTTTAATATCTTTATTTTTCTTTTTGGCTTGTTTAATAAGGCTCAAAGTCTGTTTGTCCGTGTGTGAAGTCACGGAGCAGGAGTTTATTATGAAATACTCTGCACTTTGAGTTTTTTCAACTTGTTCAAAACCGTTTTCCAGAAGATTCTGGACTATCAACCCGCTTTCAAGCTGATTCGTTTTGCAGCCCAATGTCTTTATGCAGAAAGTGTTCATTTTGCTTTCTCCAAAACGGTTACACACTCTACGTGGTAGGTGTGCGCGAACATATCAACTCCCTGAATATCCTTGCAGCTAAACCCTTTTTCCTCTAAAAGTTTTACGTCTCTGGCCAGAGTTTGGGGGTTGCAGCTTACGTATATAATAGAATCCGTGATTTTAGAAATAACTTCCAAAACTTCCTTGTCGCAGCCTTTTCTCGGCGGGTCTAAAATCACGTGGTCAAAGCTTCTTTTTTCACGGGCAAACTGTTTAAACTTTTCTTTAGCGTCCCCCAAAAATACCTCATAGCTCTTGCATCCGTTCAGTTTGAAGTTTTCTTTGGCGTTTTTGACGGCTTCTTCATTCTCCTCTACAAGGACAATGTTTTTTGCAACATCCGATACCCAGATGCCTATTGCTCCCACGCCCCCGTATGCGTCCAGAATATTTGCCCCGGGCCTAACTCTCTTTTTAACTTCATCAAAAAGTACCGAAGCCCCGTAAGGGTTCACCTGAAAAAAGCTTTGCGGTGATATTTTATATGTGAACTCTCTGCCCGAAAAAGATTTCATTTTTTCGAAAATAAATTCTCTTCCGCAAATGTGCTCAAACTTATCTGCAAAAATTACATTTGTATTTTCAGGGTTGTAATTAATGCTGCAGCCTGCTGTGTTTGGCACGCCCTTGAGAAATTCCGTAACTTCTTCATATTGCCTTTTCTTCAGTTCACGCGCGTTTAAAACAACGGTTAAAAGCGCTTCCCCGGACTTTCCTTTGTTGTTTGAAGACTGCCTTAATACAATGTGTTTCAGAAGTCCTTTTTTGGTTTTTTCATTATATGCCCCAAAACTCCAGTTTTTTCTAATGTAGTCCACAATGTCGTTTAAACTTTCGGGCTGTATGGGGCAATATTTTATATCAGTTATGTCATGGCTTTTTTCTTTAAAATATCCGACAAGAAGCCTTTTAGAGACCTTTGTTTCTCTGGCCGGACACTGAACTTTTAAACGGTAATTTTTTGTTTGAGGGCTTGGCAAAACGGGTAAAACGTTGTAGTCGTGCCCGAAAGCCTCTTGTATAATCTGTCTCTTTTGTTCAAGTCCGAATGCATAGTCTACAAACTGCCAATGACAGCTGCCGCAGGCATTAAAAATCGGGCAGAATGGTTTGACGCGGTGTTCCGAGGGTTTTATTATTTCCACAATTTCAGCGTGCGCATAGCTTTTATTTAGTTTGACAATCCTTGCCTTGAGTATATCTTTAGGGCAGGCATTTTTTATAAAAACTGCAAAGCCGTCTGCTCTCGCCAGGCCCCACCCTTGGTAAGTCAGCTTATCAACCTCAAGCTCTAAAATATCCCCGCATTTGAATTGCTTTTTTTCACTCTTAATAATCAATATTGAAAATACCTGTCAAAGTCTACATCGTCAAATGAACACAACAGTTGATATACAGGGTCGTCTTCGTCCATTCGTTGAAACTTGTAATCATCAAATTTCCAGAACTTCGGGTTTATCCCGATTGAGCGAATAATCTCATGGTCGTACAAAATTTTCAACTTTTTCTTAACTGTTTGGAGGTCCATTTCAAGCGACTTTGACAGCTCGACTGCACTAATACCTTCAGCATTAGTACACTTTTCAGGAGTTAAAAACATAAGCTCAAGTCCAACTCGCCTAAGCTCGATGTCTTCATCTGTATTAACGGGGTAGCTGCACATAACAGTCATTTAATACCTATAGCTTTAATTTTACATCGTATATATCGACTATAAATCGTAATAACTTTAATCGGAGGTACAAATGTGCTGCTCACTCCAACCCCAGCATCTTCATTGCTTTTCCGTCCTTTTGCCAGTTTTTCTGAACTTTTACAAACAACTCCAAAAAGACTTTTTTGCCTGTTATTTTCTCAAGCTCATACCTTGCCTGCGTGCCTGTTTTCTTTAGCATTGAGCCGCCCTTTCCTATCAGTATGCCTTTTTGGCTTTCGGCAGCAACGTAAATAACCGCGCTTATTCTGTCTATTTCTTCTTTTTCCTCATACTTTTCGATTAAAACGGCTACAGAGTGCGGTATTTCATCTCTGGAATTTAAAATAATCTTTTCCCTTATAACCTCTGATGCTATATTTCTCAAACTTTGATCCGTTACTTCCTCATCGCAATACAGCTTATCCCCCTCGGGCAGATATTTTTTAATATTTTCAATAAGGCTGTCTATATTTCTTCCTGTCTTGGCACTTACTTTCAGGGTTTGAATATTTTCAGGTTCAAAGAGTTTTTTATAACTGTAAACATTAACCTCGCGTTTTGCCATATCTTTGATTAAATCAACTTTGTTTAAAACACACAGTATAGGCGTTTTTAGACCCTTAAGGTAATTTTCGGTTATCCAACTGTCCCCTTTGCCTGCGGGTTCTGAACCGTCAACAAGAAATAATATCAGGTCACAGCCTTCAACGGCTGCTTTCGACTGTTCGGAAAGGTATTCCCCGAGTTTATTCAGGGGCTTATGAACGCCGGGAGTATCTATAAAAACTATCTGCGCATCATCGTCTGTGTATATACCCCTTATTTGCTTTCTCGTCGTCTGCGCACTGGGAGTAGTTATAGCTATTTTTTGTCCGATAATTTTATTGAGAAGGGTTGATTTTCCTACATTCGGGCGTGCAATCAATGTAACAAAGCCAACTTTACAATTCTTGGATTTTTGCGTATTCATAGTATTATTGTATAATAAATACGGGAGATATTTTGTTTTAAAAAGGAGTCAGATGAATAGAATTAAAAAAGGTATATTAACCCTTATTTTAACCGTAGTTTTATCCCTGTCGGTTTTTGCTCTTGAGGGTGAATATAAAAATAATCTTTTAAAAGTTGACTTTACAAAATTGGGCGACAGTTACTATTCGGTCAATTTATTTACTCAAAGGCCATACAACTCTGCAGTAAAGGTTATAAAAAAGTCAGACACGAACTACTACATACTTCTTCCCGAAACATACCATTCTATCACTTCCACTCCTGCGGGAAATGACATTAAAAATGTTGAAATTAAACTGTACCCTTATGCCGGTCAGGACATAAACAACGGCTATACAAAAATCAATATAACTACAGCAAAACCGCTCAACTTTACGATGAACACCAAAGTTGCTTCAGGCGCAGATGTGCCAAAAGTGGATTTTGAAAAACTTGCAAAGCTGGACTCAATATTTGCAGAAGCTCCAAAAACAACGACGGCGGTATCTTCTACCACTCAAACAGCGAGTACTGTAACAAGCCCCGCCGTACCCGACATACAGCCAAGAACCGCTCCTTCTACTCCTATGATTAAGCCACAGGCTACAAGTTCTGCAGCTCCTGCTACTGTAAGTAAGTCTGAAAATAAGCAAGTAGTTAATGTTCAAATGCCAAAGCCTGATATAACACAAAGAGTAGAGGCTGTTAAAGACCTGGTAAAAGCAGCATCCCCGTCAACATCTAAAACAGTTGTAATAGACGTTGAAAACGATAATGAAAGAGCAGTTGCCACAAGAACAACGATAGATATCCCCGGCGAAAAACCTGTTATCTCTATTGACAACATACCTTCCGACGATATTTCTCCTCTGGATATTGATGATATAGATGCAGAAGGCGATATCATGTCTGTTGATGATGAAGCCGCACAAGAAGACTTTTTGCTTGCAGGGGAGGAAGTTCAAACACTCGAAGATGATTCTTTCTTGTCTACGGTAAAATCCGCCTTGAGGCCTGCTTACCATTTTCTTCTTGACAACTTAGGTCTTGCGGTTGCCGCCCTTGTAATACTCCTTCTGCTCCTGCTCGTTATGTTAAAAAGAACAAAAAAACCTGCTCAAAGTGTAGGTATTTCAAGTCAATCGGATGTTATGCAGGGTGAACCTTTAGAGGGAGAAATAGTCCGCGGTCCTATCCCCGAAGAAGAGCCTTCAATAATTACAGCAGAAGACTTTATAGATATCTCTCCCGCTGAATTTGTTCATAGCGGTATTGAGCAGACAAAAGAAAGCTTTGAGGATGTTGTTGAGGAGACAGTATCCGAACAGGAATCTAACCAAGAGGCAGAAATTCTCTCTTGTGTTGAAATTGAATCCGGCCGTGGATTCTACCTTGCGCGTTTTGAAGGAAAGATTTCTCTGCTCGGTTATGTCGGTGAAGATTTGTTTGTTATCCACACATTCAAAGAAGACCCTCAGGATGTACGCATTATGCATAGACTTTCAGAAAAATCTTCAGAGGGTACTTTCTATCTTGTTAAAGTTGAAAATACAAAGATGCTGGTACGCTCAACGCCCGATGCACTGACATTAGAACTGCTGATGTAATCGAAGGGGAGATTATCCCACTGGTGCAAGGTGTCTAAAGTTACTATAGAAGTAGTGTGGAATGGATTTAAGGAGAATATTTGCTTTAATAATAGTTGTTTTGGCATTCGTACCTGCTGTTTTAGCAGTGGAGAGTACCAAACCACAATGGGATGAATTTTATCCAACACGCACATACAACATGGAATATTTGCCCACAGATAAAGCCTTTGCTAAATCTCTATCAGGTTGGTCTTTGTGTAGATATGATGATAAAAAATGGGTTAAGGGAGCCATTAATACATTTATGGGGATTAATTGTTGGTGGCAGTCCAACTCGGCAGCAGCACGTATAGCTATGTATAACAACACTGTGCCTTTCTGGAATGAGAAACAAATTGCTTTTAATACCCTGTTAGCCGCCTGTGATGCAAAACCCAAGAACCAACAAGGAAGCTGTTATATAGAAGTCCGAGAACTATTAACAACCCAAAAACCTGAAATAAAATCCGTGATAGTTGTTTCGAAGGGGTTAGATAAATACATCTTTCAGGCCAAATGACAGGCATTATTAAATTTAACATTCCTTTACAGCCTAAAATCCTGTAAACTTTAAAAATTAAAACGCCCTTTATCAAGAAGGGCGTTTTAATAACTCTGATTATTTCTTTTTAGAACATCATTAATGCTTTAACAGAACGCGCGGTGTCCTGGACTTCTTTTTCAGAATGCATATTAATCGTATCTTCAAGGATTTTTATAGCTTCTTCTTTATCCCTAAGGGCTAAAAGTTCGTTTATGGTTGTCATTGCAACTTGAGCGCTAAGGTCGTTGATTCCTTTTCCTTTGTTCACGATAACAATTCTCAAAGCTTCGTGTGTATTTTTGCGAACCAGAGCTCTGCTTGTTTGTTCTCTGATTTCATTAATTTTACAGTTTGTGCCAAGCTCATCAAGCACTCTTATAGAGTCTGTATCTTGATGTTTTGCTAATGCTTCAATAACGTTGTGTATTTTTCTTGACATAATTACACCCCTTCCACTGCTAATGCTTCTTTCAGCATTGCTTCAAGTTCTGTAACCGGACGCTTGCCGAGCATAGTTACACTGTATTGAGGGTTTAAAAGAGCATATGTTTCCGGATTGGTTATTTTTTCCATCATTTGTGCAGCGTCTTGTTTAATTTTTCCGCCGAAGGATACTACAGAGTTTTTAATAGAATTAAACTTGTTTATAGTTGCAACTCTTGCACTGGCAACAAATTTTGCCATTGTAGGGAAATGATTTTCAATCGCATTGCCTGAACCTGTCTTTTTAGAAGACGATTCAAAAACGTCCATATTTAGCATAGTCCCCTTAAAGGTTATGCCAAAAGGATTTGAGTGCGCTTTAGAGTTTTCGTTTTTTTCGGCTCTTTGTATCTTAAATTGTTTGAAAGTCTCCAGACTTGCTTTTAGTGGGGATATTTTTTCCATGCTATTCCTCGTTCTCTTTGTAACATCTTTGTCTAGAGGTTATCATAATGTGAATAGGTAAAAATCATCTTTTTATATGAAACATATAAAAAGAATATAACCCCTTTTGCCTTCGGGTCTGTACCCATGAATTACAAGAGGGAGCGCAGTTTCGGCCACTTGTATTTTTGCCAAATTTATAAAGGCATTTGTTTTTAAGGCCAAAGTTTCACCAAAGCTTCATTGCACCCTTTATACGTGTATTGCCCCTGTCCCATATGATAAGATACGAGGTGGTTTCGGCGTCGTAAAAAATTTCGGCCTTGTTGTAAATGAAGTCTTCAGGGTCTATACCTTTGTAGTTTTTCTTCTTTTTCTTTTTCTTCTTTTCTTCTTTTGTCAAAGGTTTATCCAAACGGGGTTCGACTGAAATGATTGGAACTTTTGCTTTTAATTTGCCGCTTTGGTACAAAAGAAGAAAATTGTTTTCAATATCTGCCGCAACAATATAAAACCCCCGTTTCAAACCCCTCCCGTCTTCACGTATAAGGTCTTCTTCTATCAAAAGCAGGGGCAGGTCTTTATCGGGCGTTTTTGTAGTGTATATAGGGTTATCCTGCTCCATGCCCCCGGAAGGATAGGCAGGGAAAGGCACGGATTCTTCACGGGTGTAACCGAAAGCTATAAAATCTACAGGCACGTCAATAAGCATAAGAATATTTTACTGTTTGTTTTTAACATTGCAAAGTTTCGTCATAAACTTTCCTGTATTCTTTTGCGCTGAACTCCCAGGTATATTTTGAATCTATTGCATTTTTTATCAACATATTCCAGTCGTCTTTTCTGTCATAATAAGTCCAGACGGCATTTTTAAGCTCATCTACCATTGAACTGGCGTCGTAACATAAGAATTTAAAGCCGTTAGCGTGTTCGTTGGGGTAAGCAATAATAGTATCATCCAAGCCCCCTACCGCACGGACAACGGGAATCGAAGCATATTTTAAAGCTATCATTTGTGAAATGCCGCAAGGTTCAAAAAGTGACGGCATAAGGAATATATCACTTGCCTTGTACACCTCTTCAGATAAATCTTGTTTAAAATCAACCCAGGAGCGGATATTTGACGAGTTGTTCGACGTCCAGATGAGCATTCTCTCGAACCCAAATTCACCTGTCCCGAGGAAAATAAAATCTGCAGGCATTCCCATTAGGTCAAACTTTGCAAAGTCTATCAGCTCAAGTCCTTTTTGATAAACCAGACGGGAAATCATTGCAACAAGGGGTCGGTCAGGGTTTTTAGGAAGCCCGAACATCTCCTGAATGTGCTCCTTTATTTTAGGCTTGTCTTTCGGGTTGAACTTTTTGTTGTAATGGGTGCCGTTCAGGATGCCCTCCAATTTATGTGTTTGTCCGCGCAAAGTGTAGTCCATACCTTCGCCGAAGTCGCCTCCTAAAATCTCATGAGCGTACCTTGGCGAAACCGTTAAAATCTTGTCGCAGGTGTATATAGCGCCTTTGACCCAGTTTACTTTTCCGTAGTGCTCCAAACAGTTCTCATGGTACACATTGTCCCAACGCATATTGGCAAAGTCAATTATGGCATTGTCGCAAGCGCCTTGATAGGCAAGGTTGTGAATAGAAAATACACACTTGGTGTTTTTGTAAAAATCGTCGTATTTATAATTGCTCTTCAGATAAACAGGAAGCATTGCCGTGTGCCAGTCATTGGCGTGTATGATGTCGGGTTTGAAATTAAGAAGTTTAGCATACTCCATAATGGCCAACGAAAAAGATACGTAGCGCTGCTGTTCGTACATCTCGTCAACCCATTGGGGATAGACTACATCGAAGCAGGAGAAGTATTTAGGGTTATCCACAAAGAACACGTTTATGTTTGTATTTGGAAGTTTTCCTATTTTCAGTTTGAAAATATGCTGCGTATGACCCATATTCATGCGCAGTTCAGAGTTTTCAAGTTCTTTTATCCCCCAGCGCTCCTGGTCTATGCTGCCATAAAGCGGTGTAAAAATAGCTATTTCACAGTTTTCACCTTTTTCTAAATACTGGGGCAGCTCACCCACAACGTCCGCCAGACCGCCGACCTTTGAAAAGGGTGCAACTTCCGCACTTGCAAAAAGTACTTTTAATTTTTTCATCTATCCACTCCTTATACTTACTATTCAGAGAGTATTTTCAGAGCAAGCCTTAAGAGTTCTTGAGAGTCGTCTTTCTCAAGCCCTTTAAGGGCTGTCTCTATAGCACTTGAGTATTCACCCTGAGAATATCCCAGAGAGTTTAATATTGTCTGAACTTCTTCAATTGTATTGTTCGAAACTTTTGTATTACCTGATTTTTCAGACTTACTGATTATAATTTGCGCTGTTGTCTGCGTATTTGTCAGCTTGTCTTTTAGTTCAAGAATAATTTTCTGCGCCAGCTTGGGTCCCACTCCTTTTGCTTTGGAAATATACTTGTAATCCCCGTCTATAACAGCGCCTATAAGTTCCGTTGCGCCAAACTCATCAAGCAAAGTCAGGGCAACTTTAGTCCCTATTCCCGAAACTTGAGTGAGAATATCAAAAATAACCCTGTCCTCTTTGTGGACAAAACCGCAAAGAAGCATGGTATCTTCTTTATGGATGAGTTTGGTATAAACCTTTATGTTTTCACCAATTTCGGGCAAAAAACTTATAGTTCTTGAATTGCTCAGCATAATATACCCTATGCCGCTGCACTCGACCGTAATATGGGGGTCATTTTTGGATATTAAAGTTCCTTTTATGTAATCATACATAGAGCTTTTCTTCCTCCGAAAGTGAAAGCCCCAAACTTGCAATCATTTCCCTGTCATCTTGAGGTGAAACACCCATAGTGGTAAGGTAATTCCCTATCATTACGCCTTCAACACAGCTTTTAACAGCCGTTTTGCAGTTTTCCTTACTTAGGCGCGAACTTCTGCCTCCGCAAAATCTTACAACGGCTTTGGGGTTTGCTATTTTAAAAACAGCTGCAGTTCTTAAAATGTTTTCTTCATCAATTTTGTTTAAATACCCCTCAAAAGGAGTTCCCTCAATGGGTGTAAGTATATTAAAAGGAATAGACTCCGGCGCAATCTCTGCCAGCTCAAGCGCCATCTCCACTCTCTGTCCGGCACTTTCTCCCATGCCGATAATAACTCCGCAGCACAGCTCAAGCCCTGCTTTTCTGATGTTGTTAATCGTTTCTATTCTGTCTTCATAGGTATGAGTGGTGCTTATCTCGGGGTGATAAGACCTGGAAGTGTTTATGTTGTGATGATAGCGAACCAGACCTGCGTCTTTCAGCATTTTTGCCTGTTCATATGTCAAGATGCCCAGAGAAGCGCAGGACTTAAGTCCCAAATTATTTATGGCTTTTATCATCTTGCATATTTCGGGCAAGTCAGCGTCTAAAGGCCCTCTTCCGCTTGTTACTATTGCAAATTTATCTGCTCCGTTTTTCTTTGCTTCAAGAGCAGCCTTAACGACATCTTCAACGGAAACCAAAGGATGCGAAGCCACGCTGCTGAAATAGTGCGAACTTTGAGCACAATAGCGGCAATTTTCACCGCACTTACCTGTCTTTGCGCTTATTAGCGAACAAAACTCAACCTCACCTGAGCGCAGCAAAGAAGCTTCCTTTAAAAGCTCTTGCAGGGGAAGATTGTATTTTCTTAAAAGCTCATCCTTTTTCATAAAACTATTGTATATCAAACAAGCCTTTTTGGAGCCTAAAGTTTATTGTAAGCATCTAGCACTTTCTTTGCGTTTTTTTCCTGACCCAGCATTTTGTAGGTATAGGCCAGACTTTGGTAAAAGTCCTTGTCGTCTCCTTTTAGGCTTATCGCTTTTATGAAATTTTTCTTTGCATTGCCGTATTCCCTTTTTTGCAGATAGCAATAACCTAAGTTGTAGTAGGCATACGGGAATTCTTTGTTGTATTTGATGCTCAATTTAAAGTTTTTAATAGCCAAATCCCAGGACTGCCTTTTAATATAGACTGTGCCAAAGTTGTAGTAGGCTTTAAAGTACTCGGGGTTTACCGCCAGTGCCTTGTTTAACATATCAAGCGCTTTGTTTGTGTCGTCGGCATCTTCGTATATGTTGCCCATTATTGTGTATATTTCTTCATTTCTGTATTGGGAAGGTATGGTTTCAAGAAGTGCGAGTGCGCGCTGGCCTTGTGAAGTGTTATACAGCGCCATAGCATTTGTCTTTACGTCATAAACATCTTTTTCCGACCAGACTACGCCGGCCTGACTAGGTAATATAATCAGGCTGAAAATTAAAAATATTGCCGATAATATCCACCGCAGAGATGTTTGCATTATTTTTTCTTTGTTATATAAAGCTTTCATAATAGTAATTCCCTCAAAGACATGTTAACATTTATTTAGCGGGATGTGCAATAAAAAGCGTTAAAGTTTTTTTGAGTTAGAATTAACTAATAAGTTACAAGCTGAACCGACCCCCTTGGGCCTGATAAGAGTAAATGAACAGATTAGAAGAGAAACAACAAAAAGTATACAACATGTCGTCGCGTCCCATCAGGAGAAAGCAACAAAGCGTTGCAGGCAGTTTTTTCAGGTCTTTTTTAACAAGTCTTCTTATTATGTTTGTCTTTATGGCTATTATTTACCGCACAGACCTTAAAAACACAATAGCGTCTATTACGGGTTGGGCTGACGGTACCTCCAGAATACGCGCAGAGTTTACTTTGCCGTTTTCCGCCAAGCGTCAAAACATCCTTGTAGCAGGCGTAGATGTTTCTGACAACAGAAGCGATCCCTTTAAGGGCACAAGAACAGACTCCATGTTTTTAGTAAGCATTGCTCCCTACGGTAGAAACGTTAATGTCATCTCTATACCCAGGGACTCAAAGGTCTATATAGGAAATAATACCAAGCCCGACAAGATTAACCATGCCTTTGCCCACGGCGGTATTAACCTTACCATTAAGACCGTTGAAAATACTTTTGGCGTCAGGATAAACCATTATCTTGTGGTTAGTAACGAAGCAATAATTAAATTTATAGATACAATAGGCGGTCTGCCAATATATGTAGAACAAGATATGAGATACCACGATTACTCTGCAGGTCTGCACATTGACCTCACGCGGGGCGAGCAGACTTTAAACGGCGCAGAGGCCGAAGGTTATTTGAGATACAGAAAAGACGCTCTGGGAGATATAGGAAGAATCCGCCGCCAACAATGGTTTATGAATGCTCTTATGGCAAGGCTTAAAGAGCCGGCGGTGCTTGTAAAAATTCCGGAAGCACTTAAGACTATTCCCAAATACATTCAAACAGACCTTTCTGTGTATGAAATGACACAGTATGCAGCATTGGCTAAAAACCTTGATTCTTCTACCATACAGGTTGCCACACTCCCGGGTTCTCCTTCTCAGCGCGGCGATATCAGCTACTGGATATTGGACGCCGAAAAGACACAGAATGTTATAAACCGTCTGGTTTACAGAGACAAGCCTCAAGCGCTTCAACGCGCACTCTCTGTCGGCATCTTATACTCTAGCGCAAAAGAAAACAGCGCAAAGGATTTAAAGGCGCAACTGGAGCAAAACGGGTTTGAAGTAAATATACAAAACCGTGAAAAATTGGGCTATGGCCACATAGCAATTCACAATATGGATGTTCCGCAAGACATTATTCTGGGTCTAAAAAAAGCAATCCCCGAAATGAAAGAAAAGCAGACAGTATATGACTCCATAGGCTTTAACAGGGTAGGTAAAGACTTTACGATTATTCTTTCGGGTTCTTAACTTCGGTTAATCTAAAAGTCTTTCCAGGGCTTTAATGTCTTCATACATGACTCCTGCTTCTGAGAGTTCTTCAGCGCTGAGTCCAAACAGGGTAATAAGGTCTTCCACGTCTTTTTTAGAGTGTTTGGCTTTAGAAAGAATGCTAAAAACTTCGTTCACGGCACCTTCTCTTGTCATGTTCAGCGACGAATTTTTCTTATGCAAAATTCTTTTCTTTGATTTTCCCATGGGTTTCAAGTATGGGACAAATTTTGAAAACTGTAAATAGGTTGTAAATTATTATTTACCGTTTCCGTTAGTTTTTAGCGTCAGTAAATAATTTTCCACACCTATCCTTATGCCCTTTGCAAGTTCTTTTTGAAATTTTTTGTTTGTTAACTTTTCAAGCTCCGGAGGGTAAATCAAATATCCGCACTCTACAAGCACAGAGACCATTTCAGTGGGTCTGTTCAGTGCAAATGATGCAAAATTTACCTTGTCATCTCTGAAACCCGTAACTTTTAAAAGCTCATCTTGCAGACTTTTTGCCAGAGGAAGGGCGAAGTCATTGTAATAATACATCCCTACCCCGTGTTTTTTGTTGACGTCCTGTCCTTTGGACAGCGAATTTTGGTGGATACTCAAAAGTATCATCGCATTCTCTTCTTTTGCTGTTTCGATGCGCTCATACAGGTCTGTATCCTTGTCTTTTGTCCTCGTCATAACGACTTTAGCCCCGTTTTTTTCAAGCTCTTTTTTAACGCGTTTGGCTATTTGAAGATTAACGGTTTTTTCCGCTATAGTTATCCCGTCTTTACGCTTGACGCAGGCGCCAAAGTCTTTACCCCCGTGGCCTGCATCTACTGCAACGATAATATTTTTAAGAGGTTGATTTTTATTAATCTTCGGAACTTTAGCCACATTTAAAATCAAAGCATTATCTTCGCGCTCTACCCCGTATCCCACTAAGGGTTTGTTCAGAGCGTATTTTATGGTAAATGAATTGTTGCCGTTATCAATAACACTTGTCTCCCTTGTCCTGCCTTCAAGTCTTGTTTTAAAAGGACTATACCCCGCGTCATAAAAGGTAAAAGCTACGCCCTGAGAACTTTCTTTTGTGTCATAAGCGTTTTGAAAATCTTTCATCGGGATTTTTGCACTGTAAGAATGCTTGTTTTCTTTAAATGTAATCTTTTCTATTGCAGGGATAAATTTTTCATTGATTACAGCCTGTGACTCTACGTATTTGGTTTCTATCCAGTAATACTTATTACCCCCGAGGTCTACTCTGTAAAAATCTTTGTATTTTTGGTCAGCATATACGGTTATACCCTTTCGAAGGTGTGCAAAACGTTTGGCGTCAACATTGGGAGATACCCTTAAGGGTGCATAGTCAAATGTGACTTCGAGTGCTCCGTATTTTGCAACGCCCATGTCTTTTGTATCTATTATTGCGTTTGCCGTATTTGTCACGGACAGAGATATTGCGAGAGTAAACGCCAAAGTAAACAATATTGTTAAAAAGCTTATGCGGTAAATCATAGTAATTATATTATCACATTTACACAATTCTTTATAAACAATTGTTTTTTGAAACTTTTTACGATACGCTTTTTTCTGTCAAGATTATAAAGCAATGGTTGGGATATTAGAGATATGCAAGAAAATGAAGTTTTCGTGATTGACCTTACATCGGCAAACACATCAGGGGAAATTATCAACAGTATTTCTCTGGCGCTTGAGATTCCTAATGCCTCGGGAAAAAAGATTTTCTTAAAATTAAAAGATACAATTTTAAACAAGTCGCAGCTTTTGAGCATTCAATCACTCATTTCAAGCTACGGCTCTGTTTTATCAAAGGTAGAGACTCAGTCTTTAATTACATACGAAGTATGCGAAAGTTTAAATATTCCCGTAACAAAGCCTTTTGAGTACGGTTCGGATACAGAGCCGAAGAATGAACACGGAGAAGAAATTAAACAGGAAACAAGAGGCTCTATTCAAACACCAGATGAGTTTTCTGCTAAATCCTACAGCGAAGTCAAATCCCCCGAAGAGCTTTTTGCGGATAAGGTTTCTGCAGACGGACTGCAAGCAGGCGGAGCAGGTATGAATTTGGGACAAAACCTTGAAGAGTTAAGGCAGGAAGTTGCAGCCCAAGAAGCTACTGTTCCAACGGTATCTGAAGAGCAGCAGCCCGAAATAGTTGACGATTTTATGAGCTTTGAAGAAGAACAGGCTCCGATTGAACAGCCTCAAGTTGAAGCAGGGCAGCAGCTCCAGGGTGAAAACCTGTTTCTGCAAGACGGTGAAGAGAGTATTTTCGGAGACCCTGTTGCTTCTGACCTCGGTGAGCGCAAAACTATAAGCGTATATAAAAAAGCAAACGAAGAAGAAGGTGATGACTACTACGAAGAGGTAGACTTCTACGCACCTCCTACAGACGAACCTGTTGTAATAGATTCAAAACAAACAATATACGTTACCCAGACGCTTCGCTCCGGCCAAATTTTAGAGTTCGACGGAAACATAATTATAATAGGCGACTGCCACCCGGGCAGCGAAATTAAAGCCTCGGGCGATATTACAGTATGGGGAGTTTTGGGCTCCATAGCCCACGCAGGCATAAAGGGCAACAAAGAGGCCAAAATTCGTGCGCTAAAGATGCACGCAGTTCAATTGAGAATAGCCGACTGTTACTCAAGGCGTCCCGACGGAGACAACATCCCCTACATAGTCAAATCACATACGTTTACCCCCGAAGAAGCACGTATAGTGGACAATGGCATTGTGTTATTCAAGATATAAGTTAGGTAGTAAGAAGATAAAGGAAGCAAAGGAATGACTGACAATAACGAAACAGATTCAAATGTAGTTGAGACAAGTACTCCTGTGCAAAACGAAGTTCAAACTGCAGAAAAATCTGAAAAAGATTCAGCTGCAACCGAACCGAAAGTTAAGGAGAGCAAAAAGAAAAAATCCAGAAACGGCTCTGTCATAGTAATAACTTCAGGTAAAGGCGGCGTCGGCAAAACTACAACTTCGGCCAACATTGGTACCGCGCTTGCCAAAGGCGGCAATAAGGTTGTACTTATAGATACAGATATCGGTTTGAGAAACCTCGACTTGCTTCTCGGTCTTGAAAACCGCATTGTTTATACAATTGTAGATGTTGTTGAAGAGCGCTGTAAATTAAAACAAGCGTTGGTAAAAGACAAGAAAAACCCTAATCTTTGTCTTCTGGCTGCTGCCCAAACAAGAGACAAATCTGCTGTTAATGCAGACCAGTTGAGACAAATCTGCGAAGACCTCAAAGAAGATTTTGACTTTGTTTTAATCGACTGCCCCGCAGGTATCGAACAAGGTTTCCAGAATGCAATCGCAGGAGCCAACGAGGCAATTGTCGTGACAACTCCGGAAATGTCGGCTATTCGCGATGCAGATAGAATTATAGGGCTTCTTGAAGCCAAAGAAGAAGTACAGAAATACAGACTTCTTGTGAACCGTGTGCGTCCTAACCTTATAAAAAATAACGACATGATGAGTGTTGAAGACGTCGTCGAAATACTTTCGGCGGAGCTCATAGGCGTAATCCCCGAAGACACGGGCGTTATAACCTCAACCAATAAAGGCGAACCTATAGTAAACGATGAAAAATCTCTTGCAGGTCAGGCGTATACAAATGTTGCGCTTAGAATTTTAGGCGAAGATGTGCCGTTCCTTGACATAGACGAGCCTAAAACCATTGTTGAGAAAATTAAAAAATTCTTCTCAAAGAAAGGTAAGGCGCAATAATGACAAGAGAAAATATTTTTGCCGAATTGTACAATAAAGTATTGAGTTTTTTTGTAACTCCGCAAGTTATGGACCCCACAAAAGAGAAGGCAATGAGCAGACTAAAAGTTGTGCTTATGCAAGACAGGGTTGGTTTTTCAGAACGTGCGCTTCAGATGATGAAGAGTGAAATGGTGTCTTGCATTTCCAGATACATGGAAATTAAAGAAGAACAGTTCGAACTTCAACTTGAAGCACAGGACGAAAATACTGTCCTTATGCTTACAATACCTGTTGTCCGACCAAAAAGTGATGAAGAAATTGATACTGCCATAAAAGAACAGGAAGCAAAAACTCAAGTGAAAGCGGAAGAAATTGTTCAGGAACTTGAAGAAATTATCGAAGAAAGAGCCCAGGCGCTTGCCGACGAACTTCTGGAAAGTAAACAAGTTGAAGACGACGGTTCAGAAGATGTAGAGCAGATGCAAATAGAACTTGAGCAGGATATAGAAGTCGATGAAGTCCAAGAGGAGGCCGAGTGCGACAGCTCTGATAAAGAAGCTGTGCAAGAGGTGGCCGCAAAGGGTAAAAAGAAATAGACCGCTTGCAAAGGCAGTTTGTTTATGTAAGGATAATCTAACAAAGAAGTTATCCAGGGAGAAAATAAGAAAATGCAACTAATACTTAAAAAAGACGTTCAAAACTTAGGTGAAGTAGGAGACTTGGTAAATGTTAAAGACGGCTACGCAAGAAACTTCCTTCTTCCGAATAACGTAGCGGAAATAGCTACAAAAGGCGCTCTTGCTGCCCGTGAAGTGAATATTGCCCGCATTAAAGCAAAATCAGAGAAAAAACACCAAGATGCACTTGCGCAGGCAGAGAAAATTCAAGCGGCAGGCAAACTGGAGCTTGGTGCTAAAGCCGGTGAAAGCGGAAAACTTTTCGGTACCGTAACAACCAAAAAACTTGCCGAAGAAATTCTTGCAAAAACAGGCATTGAAGTTGACAGAAAAAATATTACGCTCGACCACCCTATTAACAGAGTAGGCGACTTTGTAATGACAATTAAACTTACTTCTAAAGTTAAGGCACAGCTTAATGTTTCCGTAGTTGCTTCAGAAACCATTAAAGAAGCTCTAATCGAGGAAGAAACCGAGAAAGAAACTGCCGAAGAAGCTTAGGTATAATACAGATTTAAAAAAGCAGCTTAAAGGCTGCTTTTTTGTGTAATAACGAAATGAGCAAGTGGGAAGAAAACGAAGTTCTCATTCCCCAAGCGAAAGAGATACAAAGAGGCGAAGCCTCATGTTAAAGTACTTCAAAAAATGTATTGTATCAGGATATACGCTTGAAATTTATATACAAAACCGTTATAATTACAACAGCGAAGCTGTTATAATTAAGTGAGCGACAGCTCTTCTTGTAGGCAAGGCAAAGCCGCGCCATACAAGGGTGGGTGTCCAAAGGACTGAGTAAAGAAAAAATTATTTTTCTTTACCGAGCGAATGTATTAAAACAGCAATTTACATGCGGAGTCTGTATACAGTTTGAAAGGCATAATTTGAGCGAAGTACAATTTCACAGTGACTTGAATAAGTTAATTGAAATTCTTCCCCCAAAAATTAAACGCAATCTTCAGGAAAATCTCCTCGAAGATGCTATTGAAATTGTTTTAGACATTGGAAGACTCCCTGAAATCCGCTACGGTAACGGCCAGACTATATTTTTGGGCAAAGAGACTGTTGCATCAGAAGAGCTAGAGTTTATAGTAAAACAGGTACCCGAGTTCACTACAGATAACCGTTCAGGTATAGCGGGCACGCTGCATAGGATTTCCGCCATAAGAAACCGTCAGGGGAAAATTATAGGCTTAACCTGCCGTATAGGCCGCGTTATAACGGGTACTATTGTTTGCATTAAAGATTTTGTAATGCAAAACAAAAGCATATTGTTTCTGGGACGTCCCGGTGTGGGCAAAACTACAAAGCTCCGCGAGATTTCAAGACTTGTGGCGGACGAGTTGGGCAAACGCGTTGTAGTAGTTGATACATCAAATGAGATAGCAGGAGACGGGGATGTTGCGCACCCTGCCATAGGCCGTGCAAGAAGGATGCAGGTGCCCCAGCCCGAGTTCCAAAAAGATATTATGATAGAGGCCGTTGAAAACCATACTCCCGAGGTCATTGTCGTGGATGAAATCGGTACGGAAATGGAAGCGCAGGCAGCTCGTACCATAGCGGAGCGCGGTGTAATGCTTATAGCGACGGCACACGGAAATACACTTGAAAACCTTATCAAAAACCCTGCAATGTCTGACCTTGTCGGCGGTGTAAGCTCTGTCACACTGGGAGACGATGAGGCCAAGCACAGGGGCTCGCAAAAAACGGTACTGGAGCGCGAAAAGCATCCGACCTTTGATATTGTTATAGAAATTATAGACCGAAATACTTTAGCTGTTTACAAAGATACGGCTGAGGCCGTTGACCACATTCTACGCGGTTGGCCGATAACTCCTGAAATCAGAAAAGTTGACCAGGAGTATGGGAACAAACCCGCAGAGTGCACGACTGTAAGCAATAAAGTAAGTGAACTAGAGCCTAAAGCCGAAGACAGCCCTTTGAATTTCAGTTTTAACAGAAAAAAATACATCGACAGCGTCAAAAAGCACAAGAAAATTTACATCTACGCTGTTTCCCGTTCAATAGTGGATAAAATAATCGAGCGCCTCGACATTAACGCAGAAATTGTCCGAAATGTTGAAGATGCGGATTTTGTTATCGCGCATAAAAACTTTGCTAAGGGCGGCACAAAAATATTGGCTACAGCAAACGAGTACCGTCTTCCCGTGTTCTTTGTAAGGACAAACTCTGCTTCGCAGATTCAAAGGGTTTTAAAAGATGCGCTCAATCTTACACAAGAGTCCCAACTTGTAGAAAATCAGGGTCCGTATATGGATGAAACAGAACTGGCGCTAGATGAAGCTAAAGCAGCTATTGCAAAAATATATGAAGGGGCGGATAATATAGAACTGGAGCCTCAACCGCAACAAATAAGAAAGTTGCAGCATGAACTTGTAGAAGCTCATAACCTGTCTTCTAAAAGCGAGGGTGAAGGCAGTCAAAGGCACCTGAAAATTGTGAAAAGGAATAGCGCCTAACAGATTAAACAGCGCGGCAGCTGGCGGAGCAGGCTAACGCCCTGATATCAGGTCTTTTTATACAGCTCCGTTGGGGAAATTGAGTGTCCATAATTAAAAACTTATTAAGATTTGCCACAAAAGAGAAGCCTAAACAATCGGTCATAACAGAGGAGAATATAGGCGGTGTTTTATTGAAGTACAAAAAGCACCACGCTTCAAAGCGCATCAAAATAACCATCCAAAGCGAAGATTCTGTACTAGTCACACTCCCGAAAAGAATGGCCTTTAAACATGCCAAAGATTTTGCTCATTCGCAGTTGGCCTGGATAAAAGAAAATACCTCTAAAATGCCCCGAATGAGGTATGTTCAGAACCCTATTGAAATAAAAAACTTAAGAAAATCTGCCAAAGAATACCTGCCCAAAAGACTTGACGAACTCGCCAAAATGCACGGCTTTAAATACAGGAGGGTCTTCATAAAAAACATGAGGACGCGTTGGGGAAGCTGCTCGTTTTTTAATAATATAAACCTAAACCTCAATCTCATGAGACTGGAAAATTGTTTGATTGATTATGTCCTTTTGCACGAGCTTTGCCATACCGTTGAAAAAAACCATAGTAACAGCTTTTGGAACCTCTTAGAAAAACATTTGCCCGAGGCAAAAAGTCTTAGAAAACATTTAAAAAATGTAAACATGCATCAATAAAAAATTTTCAAAAGACACTTTTTTGTCTTGAGGTGTTTTACTTTTAAAAAGTATGAAAGGTGTCTTTTATGAACTTTAATTTTGTGGCTAGTACCCCTGTTTTCAGTGGGAAATTGGGAAATGAAGGACTCTACCACCTTTATAAACTCCGCGGAGGGACACTTGATCCAAAAAGTCTTGCAACACTCGCAGATGAGCAGGACACTTTTGAAAAAAGACAAAATCCCGAAGCATACGAAAAAAGGCATAAAGGTGATAAATGCGAAGCTCTAAGAGAAATGGATGAAAAGTCTCAATTTTCCTACAGTACAACGCTTGAGCAAGCCAGAAAAATGGTTGCCAAACATATAGAAAATGAAGACTACGATGCTATTTTAAAATTGGCAGGAATAAAAGTTATGAGAACTACGTCTGGAGAAAAAGTTTTATCGGGATATCAACAACCGAGCAAAAAACTTACATATAAAGACCTTGGCGTTGATGAAGAAAAACTTCTAAAGGACGTAAAGGCAATAAGGGGAGATGCAGACTTTGCAAATTCATCTCTGGAAAAACCCGGAGACATAGAAATAATAATGGGAGATGTAATACTGCACAGTTCAAAAATTCAAGATATGAGTGGTGTAAGAGGAATCGGAGGTCACGCTTTCATAGGCAAAAATGACGGGCCGGAAGATTATAACCTAAACCCCAAAATAGTAAGGTGCGGTATTCAAAATGCAATTAATTAGACTGCTATAATCCAAAAAGAAACTTATTTAAAAGCGCGCTCTGATTCATTTCACTGCTAAATGCCACATAATTATTCATCATTCCGGACGAATAATCCGTAGGTGAAATATCTACAAGCCCTTCTTCTGCACCTTCTTCGGACTGTGCTTGCTTCCCTTCTCCTTCAATCATTGCGCCCAGGGCTTCTGTCAGTTTATCCAAATCTCTCTCGTAGTTATAAGTCGGGATAATACCCAGAGAAATAAGCTTCTGAATGATGACCAAATGGTCACCGGAAATTTCCTTCTTTGAAGTTCCGAAAGAAGGCGCGAAAAAGCTTAGTCCCTGTATGCCCGTGATCATATTTTTTATTACGGTAAAAAGCGGTGAAACTTTAGCTATATTAAGAAAAATTTACATTTACTCTTTTTAAAAAAATCTAGGTGCGCAAGGAACTGTTTCGTTAATACTTGAAAAGCGGCCAAAAGTTTAACCCAACTTAACACGATTTTGTGCTAGTTTATTACCATGAAATACGTGCCATTACACCTTCATACGGAATACAGTTTGCTGGACGGGGGGATTAAGCTCAAAGAGCTTTTTCAGTTTGCAAAAGAAAACGACATGCCCGCAGTTGCCTTGACTGACCACGGTACAATGTACGGCGTTATAGATTTCTATCTGAACTCAAAAAATATCGAAGGCGTCAAGCCGCTTATCGGTTGTGAGTTTTATATTTGCGACGGGGATGTAAAAAACGATAAAGAAACCAAGAAAACCATGTACCACCTTGTGCTTATCGCAAAAAATAATCAGGGGTACCAAAACCTTATTAAAATGGCATCTATCGCGGCAGTTGAGTGTTTTTACTACAAGCCCAGAATTAACCATGAGATATTGGAAAAATACCACGAAGGTTTAATTTGCCTCTCTGCTTGTATTCAGGGCGAGGTTGCCAAGAATATTCTTGACGGCGATGAGGATAAGGCGCTTGAGTGTGCCAAGTGGTACAAAAATTTGTTCGGTGAAGACTACTACATTGAGCTTCAGGACCATAATTTAATCGAACAAAAACGCTCTAACCCAAAACTCATAAACATTGCCCGTGAACTTGACATTGAAATGGTCATAACAAACGACAGCCACTACTTGCGCTCGGAAGATGCTTCCTGGCATGACACGCTTTTGTGTGAACAAACCAAATCTTCCAAGTCGGATCAAAACCGTTTCAGGTTTTCTAACAATGAATTCTATGTAAAGACAGTTGATGAACTAAGACAAGCCTTTTCGTGGATGGAAGAATCAGTTTTTAATCGGTGCATTGAAAACACAGTAAAAGCAGCCGAAAAGTGCGACGTTGAGATTGACCTCGGCAAGTCTCACTTGCCAAGTTACCCTGTGCCGGAAGGTTTCACGACTGAAACTTACTTTGACCACCTTGTAAGAGAAGGGTTGAATAAGCGCTATGGCAAAATTACACCTGAAATAGAAGAGCGCTACACTTACGAAAAAAATATTATTATTGAAATGGGCTTTCCTGCGTATTTCTTAATTACTTGGGATTTTATCAACTGGGCTAAGAAAAGCAAGATTCCTGTAGGCCCTGGCCGTGGTTCCGCCGCAGGAAGCATGGTAGCCTATGCCTTAGAAATAACCGATATTGACCCAATAAGGCACAATCTCCTTTTTGAGCGTTTTTTAAATCCCGAGCGTGTGTCTATGCCCGATGTCGATATCGACTTCTGTAAACGCAGGCGTAGTGAGGTTATTGACTACGTTACTCAAAAATACGGCGAAGACCACGTTTGTCAGATTATTACGTTCGGTACTCTTGCGGCACGCGCGGCCGTAAAGGCGGTTTGCCGTGTTTATGACGTAGACTTTACCGAAAGCAATAAATACTCCGCTATGATACCCTCGACCCCGGGTACCAAGCTTGATGAAGCCCTAAGGGACGGGATGGAGCTTAAAAAAGTATGCAATGAAAACCCGCAGGTCAAGGGGATGGTAGAAGAGGCCCGCCAGATTGAAGGCCTTAAAAACCAAGTTGGCACACACGCTGCAGGTGTTATCATTTCACATAAACCTTTGGATGAGATTATCCCTATAGCGCTCTCAAAAGAAAAAGCCGTAACAACTCAATATGCAATGAGCGATATTGAAAAACTTGGTCTTTTGAAGATGGACTTTCTGGGACTTGAAACTTTGACCATCATTCAAGATGCGCTTGATTTAATCAAGCTGCGCCATGGCGTGAATATCGAGATAAACAACATTCCGCTTGATGACCCGAAAACGTTTGCGCTTTTGCAAAAAGGTTACACTGACGGCGTGTTCCAACTTGAAAGTTCGGGCATGAAAAAACTTGTAAAAGAACTCAAGCCGACAGTTTTTGAAGACTTGGGTGCTCTTGTTGCGCTCTTTCGCCCGGGACCCCTGAACTCCGGCATGGTAGAAGAGTTTGTAGAGTGTAAGCACGGCAGAAAGCAAATAAAATACCCTCATCCCTCACTAGAGCCCATCCTTAAAGATACATACGGGACGATGGTGTATCAGGAACAGATTATGCAGATTGCGCAAAAGATTGCAAACTACACGCTCGGTCAAGCTGACATTTTGCGCCGTGCAATGGGTAAAAAGAAAATTGACGAAATGCAGAAGCAGCGTGCAATCTTTGTTTCTGGAGCTTCCGCCAACGGCATTGATGAGAGAATTTCAAATGACCTTTTTGACAATATGATGAAGTTTGCCGAGTATGGCTTTAACAGGTCTCACTCCGCGGCTTATGCATTTGTTGCATACCAAACGGCATATCTAAAAGCACATTATCCTGTTGAGTTTATGTGCTCTACCCTTTCGAGTCAGGCAGGCAATCAGGAAAAAACACAGCAGTACATTGCCCAGTGCGAAGACTTGGGCATTCAGGTGCTTGCGCCCGACATTAACAAGTCCAGCTCCGAGTTTTATCCTGACGAAGACAACATCCGCTTTGGCTTGGCCTCTATTAAAAACGTGGGTCAGGCGGTTATCGAAGAGGTTGAAAAAGAAAGAGAAAACGGAGTTTTTGAGAGCTTCTATGATTTTTGCAGGAGAGTAGATTCAAAATGCCTGAACAAAAAAACCCTTGAAAGTTTGATTAAAGCAGGTGCATTTTCAGGTATTGAGAAAAGCCGCAAGCAGCTCTTGATGAACATAGACCACGTCGTAAGTTATGTTCAAAAGGCAAATAAGGACAAAGAGCGCGGTCAGGTCAGTCTTTTTGCTGGCCTTGAAGAGGCTTCAGACCTGAGTATACCTACTTGCGAACTTTTGGGCGATTCGTCCGAGGAGTTTACAGATACAGATATTCAGCAGTTTGAAAAAGAACTTATGGGTATATATGTAACGTCCCACCCGCTTTCAAGCATAAAAGATACATTAAAATATTTAACCACAGATACCATAAACGAGATTATGGAAGCCCCTTTAAACGACAGAGAGGTTACTATATGCGGACTTCTCTCTAAGGTTGTACAAAAGCCGACAAGACGCGACCCTGCCAAGTTTATTAAAACGGGTCATATTGAAGACCTGATGGGCAAAATTGAATTTGTTGCTTTCCCGAAAATTGTTGAAGCGCTCGGTGCTATGATTAGAGAAGACCAAAAAGTTATTATGAGTGCAAAGGTTCAAAACAGGGAAGAGGAAATAAACCTTATTGTCCAAGACGTTAAACCTATCCAAAACGTGAATCTTGTGACTATAAAACTGCTTGAAGATTTAGCCTTTGAAGAAAATGAATATTTAAAAGAGCTTATGGTAAAATACGGCGGTGACGACCCTGTTGTTATTGACTATAAGGATGAAGACGGTCAAAGGCGCGAGCTGCTTGTGGGCAAAAAGATTTGGGTGAATTATTCAAACGATATGCATCAGGAAATGAATCGGGCTTTTGGAGACAAACTTCAAATACTTGTCAGGGAGCTTAATTAGTAGTTCATTGCGCTTTCTGTAAGAATTCTTGCAGCACAGTAAGCTCCGGCATCTGCACCATCAGAACTTTTAGAGCAGTTTGAAATAACCTGGTCACTGGTGTATCTTACTTCGGGGTCCGTACCGGTCAATAAGCCGTCAGGTTTTATGCTGTATGAAGAAGGATATACTAAAAAGATAAACAAATCCCTTCCCCATTTATTGGGTTTTCTTTTTCCGTTTATATCAACAAACAATATCCCACTGTATGATTTACCGTTATTATTTCTTTTTCCGTAAGCATAAGAGACGCCGTCGGAAGTTATTATTTTATAATAGCTGACCGTATTAAACTTATGAGCATTTTGAACATCATTCCCGTTGAGATACACATAGTCAGCATTAAAACACCCTTCATCCGTTGTCGCGCCGCAATCTTTCAATATGTCGAAATGGGGCTTAAAGTACCTTTCAAAAGTAGTTTTAACATCTCCCGACCAGTCCCAGTTTGCCATAGACCCGTGTTCTTGCTCTGCCTCTCTTTGTACTGCCTTTAGGGTGTTGTAAGCCTTTTTAAGCCCGACTACATACTGGTCTTTGGTGACTTTAGTTATAACGGCAGGAATAGTAATCGCCGCAACAACACCTATGATAGCAAGTGTTAAGAGGACTTCCGCCAGAGTAAATCCGTATTTTTTCATAGCTTTGTTCTCCCTTTCATTTTCAAAACTATGGTATCATTTTAAATTTGATTCGTCAATAACATGACTATAACTGTATAAATTACCATTTATACCCACTTGATAGTTACAATTTTAAATTTTAAGTTTCACAATAATTCAATGGGTAACAGATGTTTTAAACTCGACAAGGTTTTATGCAGAAAATTTGGCAGAAAAGTGAAATTTTTGCGTGAAGAAAAACAAATAATACAAGAAGAACTTGCTTTTCGCGCGAACATTTCCCAGAGCTATCTTAGCGCAATAGAGCGCGGAATAACGGACACAACGATTTCAACACTAAAAAAAATAGCAAAAGCTTTAGATGTAGAGCCTTGGGAACTTTTAAAGCTTGATGAATAGAGCGGCGGTTAGCTTACAGAGAAGATGTCTTTGATGTCTTGGTAGGTAAGCGTTTTCGCTATGTTTCTGTCAACAGAAATTACGCTGTCAACAAGAGAGCGTTTTTTAGACTTGAGACGCTGAATTTTCTCTTCAACCGTACCTTTTGTAATAAGCCTGTAAACAAATACTTTCTTTGTCTGCCCTATACGGTAAGCCCTGTCTGTGGCCTGGTCTTCTACCGCAGGGTTCCACCAGGGGTCATAATGGATAACATAGTCTGCGCCCGTTAAGTTCAAGCCCGTACCTCCTGCTTTAAGTGAAATGAGGAATATAGGAATGGTCGGGTCATTATTGAAGCTGTTAACAACTTTTTGTCTGTCTGTAGTTTTTCCTGAAAGATATTCGTGCTTAATTCCTTTGCTTTCCAACCAAACCTTAACAATATCAAGCATGTTAACAAACTGGCTGAATAAAAGTATTCTGTGCCCCTCAGAGATAATTTCCTCAAGCATTTCTTGCAGGTGTTCGAACTTGCCGCTCTCGTTAATACCCAGAGTTCCTTCTTTGTCGTATAGTCTCGGGTGGCAGCATATTTGCCTTAAGCGCAGCAGTGCAGAGAATATAGACATTCTTGACTTTTCAAGACCAACTGTTTCAATGCTCTTGAACAGCTCTTCCTTAGTTGAGTCAAGCACTTGGAGGTAAAGGTCTTTTTGTGCGCTTGTAAGTTCGCAGTATGCAACGTTTTCAATTTTATCAGGCAGATCTTTTGCTACATCGCGTTTCATACGGCGTAATATGAAAGGGAAAATCTGCATTTTAAGTCGTTTTTCAACGGCTTTATCTTCTTTTTCCATTATAGGGTTGACATAACGGTGATTGAACTCTGAAGAGTCAAACAAAAAGCCCGGCATCAAGAAATCAAATACACTCCAAAGCTCCTCAAGCCTGTTTTCAATAGGAGTACCTGAAAGTGCCAGCTTATGTGATGCGTTTAATGATTTAACTGCCTTAGAAGTCTGACTGACAGCATTTTTAATGTTTTGCGACTCATCCAGTATAACGTATCTGAAATTAAACTTTTTAAAAATATCTACATCGCGTCTTATAAGGGCGTAACTGGTTAGGACAATGTCGTATTTATCCATTTCTTTGAAAAGGTTTTTACGTTCGGCTCCGGTCAAAGTTAAGACTTTTAACTTCGGTGCAAACTTCTCAACTTCATTTTCCCAGTTAAAAACAACTGACGTAGGGCAAATAACAAGGCTTGTGCCTTTGCCGTCTTTCTCTTTTGCTTTTTGAAGCAAAGTAAGGGCCTGAAGGGTTTTACCCAAGCCCATATCGTCGGCCAGAATGCCGTTTAACCCGTATTTGTATAAGAACCACAACCAACTGTAGCCTTTAGACTGGTATTCCCTGAGCGTTGCAATAGTAGCTTTAGGAAGTGCCGTGTTTTCCATATTTGAAAAAGTCGAAATTTCTTTCCAAAACATTGCGAATTTACGAGACATCTTACTCTGGACTTTCATATTTTCCATTTCAGATACAACGCCTGCACGGTATGTTTTTACAACATATTTATTTTCTTCGTTTCTGTATGCATCATACGTATTGAAAGACTTTAAAAGAGTTTCAACGTTGTCTGCGGGGATGGAAGCTTGCCCGTGCTCTTTGGAGTTGTAGTACTTGGCTCCGTCATACACAAGTTCCTGAATTTTTTCAAAATCTATGCGCTCTTTTTCGACCATACCGTATAATTCAACTTCAAAGCGGTCTATGGCACCTTCCGAAAAGTCAATATCGGCATATAGTTGAAGTTCTTTTGAGGCAAGTCTATAGAAGCTCAAATCATCTTTTTCAATAAACTTCCAACCTTCACCTGCCTGCTTGATATGATAATTATAAAAATCTATAGCGCTTTCTTTTTCTAATGCCAGATTGTTAGTCTGCGTAGGTGCAAAGCGGCATACAAGAAGCATTTGATAGGCACTTTGTTCAAACTCCATATCCCTTTGAACCCAGTACAAAAGGTCTTTATCAGGCTCTTTTACGGTTACGTAGGGAGATTTGGGCGTTCTTGTGTAAGGCACACGCACACCGTCATATTCAAAATCCAAAGATGCAAGCAAGGATTGGTCATAGTCTATACCCAGCTCCACAATACACTTGGGAGGACGTTTTTCAAAGGCCAGTTTTTCCATCTCAGCTGAAAGTTCGACGGTCATAAGCTCTCTTAGCTTGGGCAGTTCTTCATAGATAAACTTACCGCCATCAGCATCTTTAATGTCTGTAAAAGAAGCCTTAATAAGGTTTTGCGGAATAACCGAAACCTGAACATCTGTCGGGAAAATGACATCCCTGTATCTCCCCCACTTCAGTTGACGTGAAAAATAACGTATTTCTTCAAAGGGGTATATCTCTTCTTCATCAGGCGTTTTCCAGTACAGTGAGAGCAGTACGTTCCCTACATACGATACGTTAACTGCCAGACAAAGCTTCCAAACGTCATCCGTAAATTTAATTTTCTTATGGGTTTTTGCGTCGACCACATCTTCCATCTTGGCCAACATTTTAAAGAAATCATCAAATTTGTTAATTTGAACATCATACCAACCAGACTTTTTATCAAGCCTGGACTGCTTTAGAAGGAGATGAAACATCTTGGCTTCCAGCTTCTGTATGAGGTTAAGTTCAAAAGAATCATCTGCTTTCTGTGCTTCGATAACAGCCTTTAAAATACCTTCAAGGTCGCGCATAATGCGCTTTGTACCCCTGTCTTGCACAAGGATGGAAAAATAGTTCTGTCTTCTTTTGGGGTTAAAATGGAAAACGTAGCCGCCCTGAGGCTCTTCTGTGAAAGGTATATCTTCGTTTTCAAAGTATGGAACAATATCATACTTCTCATACAGATACTCATCCCAAAGATGCGCTTTGAGCGCAGTCAAAGCCACTGCTACTGTATGCTTACACCAAGGTTCATCTAAAGGGCAGTCGCATGCAGGCTTAACTCCCGACTTTGAAAACTTAAGGCTCACTTCGTAGCTTGACTTGTAGTTACCTTTAACTTTTGCATTTACAAGATTATCTTCAAGCTTAATATCGGTTACGATGCCTTTTAAAAAGCCTTCATAACCACGCCTCCAGCTGCCGGGTTTAGCATTATCCTTAATATATTTATTGTTAAAATTATACTTCACAAATTACCAATTATTTTTATAAAAGCGGGTGAACCTAAAGCAATTCACTGATTCCTCATTAGGAGATTAAAATTCCGTGGTTTAGCTCTAAGAGCAAGCATATGACAAAAACTACTGTTTTATGACTGCTGCTACAAGAACAAAATAGCATTAAACAAAAGAAAAAGCAAGAGTTTACACAAAATATACTGCCAATGTAATACTTTCTAACATTTTTCATACAAAGAATCACTCACTGTAGTTCGCCATGGGGAAATAAGCAAGATTTACTTGTTTATTGCCCGATCGGGTGATAACTTTTGTTTTAGTTTGTATAACAATTTGCTTATGACGAAGAAAATTGAAGGACAAGAGGAATTTCTACTTTTAAAGAAAAAGAATGAAGAATTCATAGCGACACTTTTACATGACATTAAAAGTCCTATGATGAGCATTAACATTGCCCTTTCAAATAACCTTAAAAATGAGCTTCTCAGGGATATTTACAAGATTAACCTTGCAAACATTAACTTTATTGAAAACCTGCTTTATTCTTACTCCTTTGAAAGCGGCGAAACTTCACTAAACTATAGAGAAGTTGACCTTACGCATATTTTACATGAGCAAATAAGCATCTTTAAGCATTTGCTTATAGAGAAAAGATTAAATATTAAAGTTGCAGGGTTTCAGTCTCTTCCCCCTGTTAACTCTTGTCCTGTCTCTATAGGAAGGGTATTTGCTAATTTACTTTCAAACGCGCATAAATACGCGCTCCATGGAAGCGAAGTTTCTATCGAAGCGAGGGCTTCATCAGATAGTGTTGTGATAGAATTCTCAAATGCAATAAGGCATAAAGACCAAGGCTTTTGCGACAATATTTTTGACAAGTTTTACACACAGAAAAGATATTTCTCACAGGGTTTAGGCCTGCATATTTGTAAAAAAATCATAAAAGGGCTTGGCGGAAAAATCTGGGTAAAATCCGCTGACAAAAAAATAACGTTTTACGTCGAGTTGAAAATTATAAACCGCTAATATTACCCAAAACCTCTATTCAAATATATTGTTTGCAGAGCTTGAATCGGGACAAGGTATTCTGGATGACATTTCGGCAATAACACGTGACACCTCAAAACCTGAAATCATGACTTCAAGAATGAGTTGTGAATTAATAAGTACGGTTTCTGTGTACTCCATAGAGTCCATATCAAGTACTTCAAACTCAATAAAGTCTTCACCGACATATTTAATTTTCCCAAATTCGGCATCTGTCGCCCATCTTAGAAAAACGACAGCGCGTTCAAGGGCTTTAAGTTTTTGTATCATCCTCATTAATTGAAAACCTTTCCGAGAAATGGCCGTTTTGCATCTTAATCAAGCAAAAGTCCTATATACATGATAGTATTTTATTTATGAATGTCAACTTTTTGGGCTTTAGCTGTAACAACGGGTATACAAACATGGCGCTCGATGAAGCCATGCTTAGGGACGTTATTTCTATCGAAAAAAAAAGTACCTTTGTGCGTTTCTATACTTGGTCTCCCAGGTGTATAAGTCTGGGTAAAAACCAAAAAGACATAGACCTGAGCGGTTTTGACATAGATGTCGTTCGCCGTATAACAGGCGGCAGGGCGCTTTTGCATGATAATGAACTTACTTATTCTATAGCTGCCCCTATAGAAAAGGGCGAGAGTGTTTTAGAAAGTTACAAAAATGTTTCAGATGCAATAATTCTGGGAATGAAGGAATTAGGCATAGAGTTAGAATATGCAGGTAAAAAAACAGAAAATGCGCAATACTGTATGAATATTTCATGCGGCGCGGATATAAGTTATAAGGGCAAGAAGTTAGTAGGTTCGGCTCAGTTTCGCTCACAAGGGTATTTTTTGCAGCACGGCTCAATACTCTTTGATGCTGACTTTGATTTTATAGAAAAACTTTTCGGCCAAAAAGTCGAGAGACATTCTATAGCGACAATAAAGGAAATTAATGATAAAATATCTATACATGATTTAGTAAAAGCGCTGGAGTTTGGTTTTTATGAAAAATTTCGAAATAAAGCTATTGTATGATGCGGTTTATAACCTTTGCATAGAGGCAAATGTACGCCTCCCCAAAGAAGTTTATGAAAAACTTACTAAATATGAGCACAAGAACAGGCCGCAAATCATACAAAATGCGTATTCTGCTTGCCAAAAGTGCAGGCCGCTTTGTCAGGATACGGGTCAGGTGGTTATTTTTCTTGAAATGGGTCAAAACCTGGTCCTTGAAGGCGAATATGTTGAAGATGTTATAAATCAAGCGGTTGCTGACTGTTACAGGGAAAAATTTTATCGCAAGTCTGTTGTCTCTGACGCGATTTTTGACAGAACAAATACCCAAACAAATACGCCTGTCGTCATTCATACCAGGATTATTCCCGGTACCGGAGTAAAAATTCTGCTTGCAATAAAGGGCGGCGGTGCCGAAAACTGTTCTCAGGTTAAGATGTTTAACCCTACAGTGAACCGTGAAGAAATATTCAAGTTTGTTAAAAAAGTAGCCAGAGATGCAGGTGAGAATGCCTGTCCTCCTATGAGTCTGGGTATAGGCGCAGGCGGTACTATAGAAGAAGCTTGTATGCTGGCTAAAAAAGCTTTATATACAGGTGAAGAAGTGACTACTATTGAAGTAGAGGATGTCTTTGAAATAAAGGTGCTGACAGCGCCTACTCACATAGCTTCGCTTCCTGTATGTGTAAATGTTAATTGCCACAGTGCAAGACACTCAAGCTGTACTATTGAGGATGGCATCATACTTTATGAGAAAAATGATTACGAAATGCAGTCAATGCCTTTTATCTATAATCTCGAAGAAGTTAAGACATCGGATGTTGAAAGAATTAAAAAACTCAAACATAAAGAAAAAATTCTTTTAACGGGTACCATTTATACAGCAAGAGATAATGCCCATAAAAAACTTGTAGAAATACTTGAGTGCGGAGCAATCCTGCCTATAGACCTGCAAGACATCATTTTGTTTTATGCAGGGCCTTGTCCGACTGCTCCGGGTGAGATTATAGGTCCTGTAGGTCCGACAACGTCAAAACGAATGGATGCTTTTGCTCCTACATTATTTGAACAAGGCGTTCTTGCCGTCATAGGCAAAGGCGAGAGAGGTATACGCGACGGTGTTTATCTGAAACTTACGGGCGGTGTGGCTTGTCTTGTTCAGGACTGTATACAAAGTGCCGAGGTAGCGTTCTTTGAAGAGCTGGGCACAGAGGCCATCTACAAACTTGAAGTAGAGAAACTACCCCTTGAAGTAGGCGAATAATAACAAAAAAAGCGCTTGTTTTGTGACAGGCGCTTTTTATATGTCTTTGTCTTTTTTATACGCTTATTTTTTGTTTAAGTGTTTCAGCTGACTCTTCGTATCCCGCTCTTCCCATAAGAGCATATGTATAGTTTTTAGCCTGCTCGACACCCGGTTGGTTGAATGTGTCTATATTGTACAGCTCACCCGCAATCGCTGTTTGAACTTCCAGCATATAAAACAGTTGAGCTATGTTGTATGCATCAATCTTTGGAATAGTAATGGTTAAATTAGGACGCTCATAGTCACAAAGCGCTACAGCAGTTGAGTCTGCTTCAGCATTTATGAGTTCATTAACTGTTTTACCGCCCAAGTAACCTATGCCTGTATATTCAAATATATTTGGAATTTGCAGATTTATATCAAACTCGTTCACCCTTATAAAGTTTATAACTTTATCGTTGGGGCCTTCGTTGTAAAGCTGAATTTGTGAATGTTGGTCGGTTGCACCGAGAGCTTTAATCGGCGTCGGGCCCACATTCACTTTTTTACCGTTTTTATCTTCTTCTTTACCCAAAGACTCTGCCCAAAGTTGAACGTACCAATCGGACACATATTTTAAACGGCTTGAATAAGGCATCATAACAGAAAGATTTTTGTTTTTTTCCGTATCCATCAAATAATGAATAAGTGCATTTTGAGCCGCTATGTTTTTGTGAATATCCGTATTCTTAAGAGCTAAATCCATATCTTTAACGCCGTGCATCAAGTCGTCAATATCTATTCCTACAAGCACAAAAGGTACCAGACCTACCGCAGAGAATACTGAAAATCTTCCGCCTACATCATCAGGCACAACAAAAGTTTTATAACCTTCTTCATTGGCTATTTGTCTCAGAATGCCTGTAGATTTATCCGTGGTTGCCACAATATTTTTTCTGTAGTCATCACCTAAAGCCTGTTGAAGCTTGTCTTTAATAATCATAAACTGAGACATAGTTTCGGCAGTCGAGCCTGACTTTGTAATAACATTTACCAATGTACGCTTTAAATCAAGCATGTTAAACATGGCGTTTATCTGGTCGGGGTCAATGTTGTCTAAGAAAAATATACGTGGAAGGTTGCTTCTGTCCGACGGAGATAAAAGGTTCCAATAGGGCTTTAAAAGTGCTTCCGTGATTGCTATTCCGCCTAGTGCGGAGCCGCCTATACCCAAGACCAAAATGTTGTCGAATCTGCCTTCAACCATTGCAGCAAATTCTTTAACGTACCATACAGTCTCTTCCTGGTACCCGAGATTCATCCACTGGAGCCACTGTCCGGGCTTATCTTTACTTGTATTTAAGTCGGTAATGATTTTTGATATCTGAGGTGCGTACCGGTTAAACTCAAACTCGAGGTTTAAACCATGTTCTTTCCCGATTATATCCTGCGATACATTTTTTAAATTCAATTCAATCATTTTGCAGCCTCTCACTAAACATGCGCTATAGAGCGTATTTATTCTGTACTCTTTTTTATTGCACTCAAAGCGTATCAATATACCATATACCACATTCTATTATGCTGACAAAAATCTGTAAACCCCATGGTGAAAGCTTAAACAATAAAAAAAAGCCGCATATAAGGCGGCTACTAGACTTGGGGAGGAGGTTTTGAGTAGGACTTTCGTCCCTCATAAATGTGAATACGGAATTATCGCGTTACACTTTAAGTTTTTTTAAGAATCTCATACGAATATAGGAACTCTGTTTAAAGCTGAGGACTAATTTGATAAAATATATATATGAGAAGATTACTGTCGGCATTCTTAATACTTGTTTTGGCATTTGCAATGCTTCCTGCCTGCTGCGCTCCTGCTAAAAAGACCGCTGCTAAGGCGGAAATAGAAATTGAAACAAAGGACCAGTTTATACTGAGTGGTACTCTGTACTTTGCACAAGCGGTAAAAAGACCTCTCGTTGTTATGCTTCACTCTTTCGGTATGCGCTCTAATAACTGGCAGGATCTCCCTGAAAAAGTTCGCAATTTGGGCTACAACGTTTTTGTTATGGATTTGAGAGGTCACGGGAAAAGTGTTTATGACGTCAATATGAAATACCACTCAAGAAGCTACTTTAAAACCGAAGACTGGAGAAAGAATCCGCAAGACGTACTTGAAGCAATTAGTTACATTAAAGACAACTATCCGAAAATTGACTGTGAAAATATTATATTCATCGGCGCAGACTTAGGGGCAAATATTGCTGTGCTTACGGGAGCCAGACTCAAGATTAAACCCAAACAGTTTGTTTTGATTTCCCCGCTTATAAACTTTAAAGGACTCTACATACCGATAGTTATCTCGGGCTACAATACTACTCCTATGCTTATCATGGCGTCGGAAGCCGATAGAAACACTATAGGTCAGGTTGAGATGCTCGGCCGGTTTATACAGTCTCCGGTAACAAGAAAAAATTACCCCCAAGGCGGAACGGGTATGCTTTTGATAACCAGAAACAAAGGCGCCGAAGCTGATATTTTAAACTTTTTAAACCCTGTTAGTACCGAAAAACCTGCAGAATAGACAACGATTTGAATTTTTTGCCGCTCATATACAAAATTTTTCAACTATAAAGACGATTACGATTGCTCAACATCTCTCTATACTATACAAATATAGAGTGAGGTAAATATGGCAAGAGAGCAGGTTAAAAAGTCGAAAAAGGCGCTTCAGGAAGGACTACGCGTTGTATCGTCTCCTGTTAAAGCACCAAAAGTTAAGCCTTATAATGATATCGACTTGAATAACTGGAAACTGTATTCTCATCTCCATACAGGCACTCTTTGGGAGTTTACTGCAAGAGAGAAAACAAACGGCCATAGTTACGATTACCACGGCAACTACATTCCGCAGATTGCAACACAACTTTTTGAACGCTTTACGAAAAAGGGCGATGTTGTGCTCGATATGTTTTTTGGGTCGGGTACATCGGGGATAGAGGCTCTCAATATGGAAAGACGCTGCATAGGCGTTGAACTCCAACAAAAAATGGTTGATTACGTCAGCGAAAAGTTTTCGGCGCGCCAATTGGTAAAAGACGTAAATATCCTCTGTGCGGACAGTGCTTCAAGTGAAGTCAGCGCAATGGTACAGGACAGACTTGAAATTATGGGTAAGGACAAAGCGCAGTTTCTTGTTCTCCACCCCCCTTATGACGACATTATTAAATTTTCGGACATTGAAGGCGACCTCTCTGCCTGCAAAACGACCGAAGAGTTTTATGACCTCTTTGAAAACGTAGCAAGAAACGGCTATGAACTGCTTGAAAAAGGAAGATTCGCTGCCCTCATAATCGGCGACAAGTATGCCGATTCAAAACTTGTACCTTTGAGTTGGGAGTGTATGAAAAGAATGGAAAACGCAGGTTTTACGACCAAGGCTTGCATAGTTAAAAATATTACGGGTAACGAAAAGGCCAAAGGCAAAAATGCTAATTTATGGCGCTACAGAGCGCTGTCAGGCGGTTTCTACATCTTTGAACACGAATACATAATGGTCTTCCAAAAGGTATAGGGGTTTTCAGTCGTCAAACTTCAAAAGTTGCCAAGGTTCTATGCCGAGAGCTTTTGCAATAGCCTTTAGCTTGGATAAGTTAACATCGGTTTTTGCAGTTTCGAGCATAGAAACCATGGATAAAGAGATATCGGAATCTGCCGCAAGGTCTATTTGGCGCATACCTCTAAGTCCCCTATATTTTTTTATATTTTTAGCAATTTTTAAAACAAAGTCCTTGTCCATTTTTCAATTATCAATTACACTGGTAAAAAACCATACCAGTGGTTTTGATAAAGGAGAAAAATATGCAAGAAAGAACAAGAAAACACATTGAAAGAGCGCTTGAGAAGATTGATTTTTCGATAAACTCGATAAAGTGCATATGTGATGTGCTCATAAAAAATTTGGAGAAAGAACAACGAAAATTAACCGGTCTTTATAAAAAAACGCTCAAATAAAAAAGTCCCTTAGCTAATTGAGGGACTTTTTTATTAATATTTGATTAATTAGTCAGTATACAAGGGTGCAAGTTTTGCTTCTTGTTGAGGAATTATGCCTTCTTCAATCGGAAGCCAAGCCCTGTAGTCGATGACTTCAAAACAATTATCTATAGCTTCAATTGCCTTGAGTGCCGATTCATCTATGCATCCCGCATCTATCATGTCGGCAATCTGCTCGAATCTGTCGACGTGCTCTCTGAACCTGTCTGTAGCATAGTCTTTAGCCTGCCAAGTAGTGATTAAGAAAGGCCAGTCCGAACTTTGCAGAAGCAGATTTTCTTTAGCAAGTTGATTTAACGCTCTGTGCAGCAACTTGTCGCTTGGGATTTGCTCGTAGCGTGAAACTATGTCAATCATTCTTCTTTCGCAAGCGTGAATAATCGGCCACATCCACTCTGTGAGATGGTTTTGCCATACCCAGAAGTGTCCGCCCTGCCCCCAGGAGCTTTCAGGAATTTGAATAGCTTCTGTCGGCGGGTGTGCCTTAAGGTATTCGCCTGCCGTTACTCTTTCAACTTCGGGCAGATACTGGTGGAATTTTTTAATAACCTGTTTAATAAACTCCACACCTTCAAACCACCAGTGACCGTATAATTCGGTATCAAAAGAAACCATTACAAGTCCCTGTTTTCCACCGTTAGCCATCTTATAGTCATTTAAAAGATGGTAAATCAGTGTTGTATAGTGGTCTGAGTTTTCTCCGACTTTACTCATTGCAAGTACGGGGTCGTACAACATCTTGTCGCCGAGGTCGGCTGTTTCGGATGTTATTCTCCAGTAGTGCATACCCGAGTTACAGTCTTTTCTGTGGAACTCTCTGTAGCATCCGTCTCCGGGATATCCGTCAGCTGCTGACCATACCTGGAAACCTGCTCTGTCATTTCTGCCCATCACGGCAACTTGCGCATCAGGCAGCCAATACGCACTGTACGTATCGTAGCCCGTGGCTTCCCTCTTGGGTAGAGGAATATATTCTATATTTCCATAAACTCCTATTGTACGGCGGTTTCCGATTGAGTTTCCGCCTTCAATAACGTGTGACTCCGTAAAGAAGTACTCGATATCGTTATTTTGGAGTGTTACTTCAATCGCAGGACGCCACTTTTTCTCACCGTCCTTACCTGTAAACTCATACCCTTGACGGTATGCGCACTCAGGAAGCCAAGCTCCTTTAGAGCGCTTTCCGAAAAGTTTTTTGGTAGTGTCTGAGCCTACTTTAAACTGGGCGTTAAGATTGCTGTCGGTTGCCATAAGCGGTGAAAAACAGTGTGTAGCAGCAGATGTTGTTATCTCTATACACTCTAAGTCCTGATATTTTCTGAATCCGCCGATTAAATCTTTGTTAAACTTGTTAACGAAAAGATTTTTAATATGGTTAAACCAGTCAAAATAATATTTTGCGAGATACTTTAAATGCTGAGAATGCGCAACCTCGGGGTCGGGGTAACGCTCTAAGTCTTCTGATACTGCTTTTATCCTGCTATCCAGATATTCCACAAAGCCTTGTTTTAAGTGGTCGTCATTTAACTGTTCGGCAAGAACCGGAGTAATGCCTATAGTTAACTTTGCTTTGACGCCTTCATCATAAAGCTCGGCAATCATATTTAAAAGAGGTACATAAGTCTCTGCCATACACTCATATAGGCACTCTTCGCCAAACGGCCACATACCTGCTTTTCTGTAATAGGGTAAATGGGAATGCAACATAAAAACGAATTGTCCAACGGAATTTGTTGCCATAGTTTGAGCCTCCATTAATTAGCTAATATAATGGCTATGCCATTTTCACTTGTCGCTCGCTTCAAATGTAAAAAATCTTTTTCACATTATGCTCGCTCCTTGTTATAACTTTTATATCATGAAACACATCAAAATATAACCCTTAAGAATTAGTTAATATGTATAATTATAAAATTCTTTCTTATTATAATTTGCTTCTAACACAACACATACAACCATTTGGGGCAATTTTAACTTGTAAACATTTGTAAATTTTTTGTTATCTCAATATCGGCCGAGTCGGAAAATAGCAATTTTTGACATTTAAATAACTTTATACTAATAAGGGACTTGTATAGGAATTTTCATGGTTAACGGACTGGGACAACAATATAATAGCATTCAGCACACAGGGATAAGAGACTATGTATCTGAAGATGCCCAGAATAATATAAAAACGGTTGCAAAAGGGGCAGAAGAAGCTGCCACAGGCGCTGCGCAAGGAATCGTGGAATACAACCAGTCGTCAAACCCGATATTGGGAATGGCTGTAGGCGCTAAAAATGATTCGGGAAAATCCGGCTTATACACTGCAGGTACAGCGGCAGGCTTTGTTGGCTTAAACATATGGTTAAACAAGGGCACCCTTTCAAAAGAGTGGGATAAGTCTTTATACGGAACGCTTGAAAGATTTGGCGACAGGATAGGAAAACCCATAAAAGAATTCCTTGAAAAACACAGCTCGGGAAAACTTTCGGGAAATTTAAAAGGTGCAAAAAATTGGTTCTTTGACAAAGTGCCGTTCTTAACCACTCCGACAAAAAACACTTGGGAGATGGCAAAAAGCCAGCTTACGGGTCTTGCGGGAAGAACGGTGAACGACTACGTTCCTATGGCGACAAAAGTTCTTCAGGAAGGCAAAAATGCTAATGAAATAATAAAAGGTCTGGGTGTAGCAAACGTTGACGCCGCACTTGAAATATTCAAAAATACTGCGGGCAATGAAGATAAAATAAAAAATCTTTTACAGATATTAAGTGACAATAAATCCGGAATTAAACCCAAAGAAATGTTGGATATTTTGGAAGGCAGCAAAAATAATGCCGTCAATTTCAAAGAAATTATGAATGGAATGAGCAAACATTTCGGTAAAAATTCAGCCGACGACGCTCTCACCGTATTAAAGGAAATAACCAGCGAAGGAGGCAAAAACAGAGAAGCACTTCGTAATTTTGCAAAGGCTGTTGATAGCGATAAAATAAAAATTGTCGGCAAGAGAGCATCTTTATTTGGCATACCATTACCCAAACCCATTGCCGAATTCTTCACAAGAACAACTAACGGAAACCACATTTCAAATAAAATTGTATCCTCTATTGGCTCAGATACTGCAAAGACAAAGCTTGGAAAAACATTGCCAAGGGTCTTTTCTAACGCTTTTGAAGGAATTACAAGCGGACATGCAGGGTGGACATTAACCTTTATAATGGCCGCAAGCTTTATGGGAAGTGTTATAAAAGATACCGTTGATGCTCCTAAGGGCGAAAAACTTACAACGTTTATGGACGGACTTACAAAAGCGGTAATTCCGGTAGGCTTCGCGTTCTTGTACGCTGCTCCTCAAAATATCGTCGGCGGTATGAAGTATATTGGCATGGGTGCCAAGGGCAGCGGCAAGGCAGGTCATCAGGCGGCGGTAAATCTTTTCCAAAACGGACTTAAGACTTTAAATGAACAGGTTGATGCAGGAAGTTTGAACTTTAGCGAATATACAATCAAAGCCAAAGAACTCAAGACAATGCTCAAGGGTAATGCAAAGTGGTGGCAAAAACCTTTCAAAGCCGTAGGTAATCTCATCTCTATGGGTCAGGAAAGAATTAAACCCCTTAAACTTGCACCTTTAAATGGTAACAAACTCGGCTACAGGGTAGCGGATACTATAAATACATTAAAATATCAACTCAAAGGCAAAGGAGGCGGTCTGTTAAGACTTGCAATAGGTATTGCGGCACTTTCTCCTCTAATCTACAGCGTAGGTTCAAAAATAGTCTATAAAATATTCGGCAAACCTAAAAAAGTACAGGAAGAAGAAGCTGCTAAAAAGACTGCAAAAGCCGAGAAAAAAGCTCAAAAAGAAGCTAAAAAAGCAGCAAAAGAGGCTGCCAAGAATGCTCCGCCCATAGACCCCCAGAAACTTGCAGAAAGACTTCAGCAGCACCCCGAGCTTGCTGCAACAATAGAAAACAGTCCGGAAATTCTTGAACAAATATCTCAAAATCCTCAACTCCTTATAGAGTTGCTTGATGAGGCAGATAAAATGAAGGGCGTGACTACAGCACCAAACAGAGGCGTAAGCCCTGCAATGGCTGAATATTTGAAAAACAATCCCAAAGCTGCTCCTGCATCTGCTCCCGCACAAACATATGCCCAGCAGCAGGTGAGCCAGCCTACTCCCCAGACTTTTAATCCGACAAATTTAAGTCAAAATAATATGAATGCGACTCCTAAGCAGCCTGTACCATCAGGCATAGGTGAAAATCCTGCACAGGCTCCTATTGCCGAGCCTCAAAGAAGCTATGTTCCATCAGCAGAGCCTTTCAAAAAACTTTCCGAAGGGCAGGCGGAAGAAATAAAGCCCGAGGTAAACAATGCTCTTTTAAAAGCAGAGCGCGCTGAAGCAGAAGCTATGAAATATCTGGGTTAAAAAATTGCGAAAAATATAAACTGATAATACCGCCCTCATGGCGGTATTATTATGAGGAGCGAACATAATGGAAAAATTTTCACATTTGCAGTGAGCGACGAATTAAAATGGCATAGCCATTATTATGTTATAACGAATGAGCTGAAAAGAGACAAAGCCTCATGTTACAATTGTTACAATTTAGGCCAAAACATTAAATTTTACCCTAAAAATGCCGTTAATTAATATATAAGGCAGAAAAAGAACTAACTTGGAAACCAGGAGTACAGACTTTTGATAGAACTGAATGTAGATTTATCATTTCTTTCTAAATACTTTGAGCTTTCAACCTCAAGGGTAAACTCTTATTCTACAAAAACCATAGAAGAGATAATGAAGCTTGAGGAACAAAACGGTAACACTCAAGTTTCCGAATTTGCCGGAATTCTGCAAAACCCAAATAAAGTAGTAGAACTTTTCAGGCTTATGGACCCTGAAAACAGATATATGATTATCAAAAATCTTTCTTCCGAGGATTTAAATAAACTTTTGCCTTATTTGAAAAAAGACGACCTGGTGTGGGGTCTGAAATATTTTACAAAAGACAAATTAATGGAGCTTATACAGCAGCTTCCCAAGCAGGAACTTTTCAGTGTTGTTTTTCAAAATTTTACGCTCGAAGATATCGTAAAACTCATGCCGACCGACGAACTTAATGAGTTTTTAAACAACGACAAAATCGAAAAAAATGACATCATGAAGTACTTTAACCAGCTTGAGTTCAAAGACCTGATGAGACTTTTCTCCGAGTACTTCGGCGACGAGTTTTTAACTCAAGACGAAAATGCCGAGAACAGAACGATGATGCTTCAAACTATTCAAAATCTTTCTCCACAGGACTTCAATAAATTCATAATGAACATGCAGGTTGAAGACAAAGGTTCTCTCATTTTAAACCTTGTGGAAAATAAGCCCGAACTTTTAATGGAGTTTCAAAACAAGAGTATTGCAAGACCGATGATGCTTCTTGAAAAAGCCGAAATCTTGAAATCTCTCAATGTTCTTGAGAATGAACTTTTAATAAAAATGGTCGAACACTTACCCGAAGACCTCATACAAGTTGTAGCTTCACAAATTGACCCTGAAGTCTTTGCTACGATTTTAGTGGATAAGTTTTCCGATATTCTTAAACAAATATCATTCTAAGTTTGCGCCACAGCCATCTTTAATGTATAATCTCCTTTATATAGTATGGTTGAGGTTTTATGTACGGTGTAATTTTAGCTGGCGGCAGCGGCTCAAGACTATGGCCCTTATCGAGGGAGCTTTATCCTAAACAGCTTTTAAAGCTGAATTCTAAGAAAAGTCTTTTGGAGAGTACTTTTTTAAGACTTCGCGAGATAATGCCGCAGAATCATATTTTCAGCATTACAAATACAAAGCATGCTGTTGATGTAAAGACTCAACTGAGCAACATATACACAGACGCCCTTGTACTCGCAGAACCTTGTGCCAAAAATACGGCACCGGCCATAGCTGTGAGCGCAAAGTATATTATAGATAAAAACGGCGATGATATTATACTTGTTGTTCCTTCCGACCATCTTGTCAAGGATGTAAAAGCGTTCAAGGAAAGTATTCTTGAGGGTGAAAAGCTCGCCAATGAAGGATACATAGTAACTTTTGGCGTTAAGCCCGACTCTTATCAAACAGGGTACGGCTATATAAAGACTTCAAAACTTAAGAACGATGCTTTTGGCCTTAAGGTTGATGAGTTTAAGGAAAAGCCGGACTATGCAACCGCTAAAAAGTATGTTGAAAGCGGAAACTACTTCTGGAATGCCGGTATATTTATGTTTAAGGCAAGTGTTTTTATAAAGGCCCTTGAGGAGTATGCTCCGGATATCTTTAAAATTTTAAAAGAATTTGACTTCAAAAAGCAAGACACCATTGACTATACAATATTTGAAAAGATGCCTTCAATTTCTGTAGACTATGCTGTCATGGAACGTGCAAAAAATATAGCGCTTATCCCCTTAAAAAGCGACTGGGACGACGTTGGCTGCTGGGAAGCTATATACGGCACAAATGCAAAAGACAAAGAGGGCAACGTAAAAATCGGCAATGTTATGTGCGAAGACTGCAAAGACTCACTTTTTTACGGGTCTGAAAGACTTGTTGCAGGCGTGGGGGTTGAAGGCGTTGTTGTTGTCGAAACATCTGATGCTATTATGGTCTGCAAAAAGGACAACACACAAGACGTTAAAAAAATCTTCGACAAACTAAAAGAAATGAAAGACGAAGCCCACCTTATTCACACAACGGTTTACCGCCCCTGGGGCTACTACACAAACCTTGGCAGAGGAGACGGATACCTTACAAAGTTAATTTCAGTAAGTCCCAAAGGCCAGCTTAGTCTGCAGTCTCATGACCACAGAAGTGAGCACTGGGTGGTGCTGTCAGGAACTGCCCGCGTAACACTTGGAGACAAAGTGTTTATGCTAAAGGCCGGCTCCAGTATAGATATTCCCGTTCAAGCAAAACACTCCCTTGCAAATCCATATTCGGAAGAGCTTAAAATTATCGAAGTCCAAAAAGGCGACAAGCTTTCAGAGGACGACATTATACGCTATAAAGATATTTACGGAAGAGTAAAGGCATAGAAATATGAATGATTTAGAAAACAGAATGACCGATTTGCTTAGAGACTTAAAAGCAAATCACGGTGTCGCAGGCACTAAATCCGAATTTGAAGATGAAGGCGCAAGCTTTGAAGAAGCTGTTCTTTTAAAAAGAATAGCAAACAGGGCAGGGGTTGATTTTACTCTAAAGATTGGCGGCTGCGGGGCATTAAATGACCTTTATGAGGCCAAAAAAATGGAGGTCTATAATATTGTATCTCCTATGATAGAATCGGACTATGCCCTGAAAAAGTTTGTCAGGGCAGTGCACACAGCCTATTCGGTTGAAGAATACGACAGGTTGAACCTATATATAAACATTGAAACCGTAAACGGCTATAACAATATCGACGATATCTTTAAAACACAGGAAATGGAAGAAATTACGGGCATTATACTCGGCCGCGCCGATATGGCGGGTTCTATCAAACTTACAAGAGAAGACGTCAACTCAAACGAAATATTCAGCATGGCAAACTCTCTTGCTGTCAGAGCGCTTAAGGCGAATAAAAAGTTCATTATAGGCGGAAATGTCACGTCAGAATCTCTCGAGTTTTTCAAAATGCTCCCAATCGGTTACTTATCGGCTTTTGAAACAAGAAAAATTATCTTTGATGCTAAAAAAGCGTTCGAAAGATCAAAAGAAGAAGTCGCACAGGGTATATTAAAAGCACTAAATTTTGAGCTTTTATGGCTTAAAAATAAGCGCAGCAGGTTTGGCGTTATGCATGGCGAAGACCTTCTAAGGCAAGCTTCTCTGGAAAACTTATGCTCTAAACATCGGGACGAAACGTATGCATAGTTTCGACTGCTTCATTTTTGACCTGGACGGTACACTTCTTGATTCCTCATGTCAGGTAATAGACTGCATGAGAAAAGCTTTTAACGGCTGCAATTTAAAAGCGGACGAAAGTAAACTCAACTCGAACCTTATAGGTCCGCCGCTAAGAGATATCATCAAAATGATTGACTGTGACATAAGTGAAGAAAATTTGGTAAATGTTATTAAAACATTCAGGGAAATTTACGAAACTGACAGGGACTACTCAAGCAAGCTATACGACGGAGTAAAGGAATTTTTGGAAGAGCTCAAGGCTCAAGGTAAAAAGATTTTCATGGCAACGTTTAAACCCATGCGCCCCACTCTCAGGTTGGTAAAAGAGTTTGATATTGAGGCGCTGTTTGAAGATGTATACACTGTAGACAAGTTTGGCGACTACTGCCCTAAGGAAGATATGATAGCGCACATTTTAGACAAATACGGCTTTGATAAATCCAAAACCGTTATGGTCGGAGACGCCGTAAACGATGTTGCCGCAGCTAAAAACACGGGCGTAAAAGGAGTGGGCGTTTTGTGGGGTTACGGTGCTGATAAGGCAGCCTTAAGGGCAAATGCAGACTGCGTTATCAGCCATATCGGGGAATTGAGATGTCTGAAAGAAAAGCTAAAAAACGAGTCTTAGTGACAGGCGCCAGCGGTCTTATAGGTAAAGAAACACTTGCCCCCCTCAAGGACGCAGGTTTTGATGTATACGCAATTTCTCGTCAAAAACAAAGTTCAGATGCCAATTGGCTTAAAAATGAAGTCGGATATACGCTTCAATACTCTATCGAAGACGCCTTGGATAAAATAATCACTGAATTTTGCCAGATTTAAAGCGAAAGGGCGCAAATTTTTTTGTGTTTGTTTTTTAAATTATAAGGTATAATAAGATACAATGCGGAGAACGTAATGGTTCGTAAGATATCTATAACTGAATTCAAAAAAGACAAACCCGACTATAAAGACATCACGCGGTCAAAAGAAAAGACTATACTTTTTTGGCTGACAGATTGGGTTGAAAGTTCGCTTGCTCAAAACCTGATTGCCCACGGCGACATTATGCCTCCAAAACCCGAACTTGCAAAACTTTTGGATGTTAGTACAGGCACAATTCAAAATGCTCTTCGCTACGCCGAAGACTTGGGGTATTTCGAGTCAAAACAACGCGTGGGCACGATGGTAAGAGACAAGTCAGTCCTTTGCGCTGCCGTAAATAAAATGTTCTCCAAAAAGGACAAAGCAGGAATTGAGATAAAAAAAATTCTCCAAAAATACCCGACAGGAAGCATGCTTCCAAGTGTCCGTTCATTGTCTCAAATAATTTCCGCTTCTTCGAATACTACTCGTTTGGCTCTGGACAGCCTTGTGGCGCAAGGTGTTTTGGAGCAACGTCTTGTTAAGGCAAGTGAAAGCCGCTGGTATTTAAAGCGTGAAATTGAATTTAAACCCTGGGAAAAGGAGTGGCACGAAGACGGTGTAGACAATAAAACTCTTTCACAAAAGCTGAAAGGTGATATTAAATCTCTAATAAAAGCCGAATATAAAATCGGAGATAAAATTCTCTCTAATGAAGAGCTGTCCAAACGCTTTGGCGTGAGTATAAGAACCGTCAATGATGCCATGAAAATTTTGCAGGAAGAAGGTTTCATACTTTCAAGACGCGGGCAGTACGGTACGATATACACGGGCGAAGAAAAAACCAAACGGGAAAAAAGTGAAAGAGCGGAGAAGTCAATATTTATGAGCAACCCTTTAGGCAAGCAGAAAAAGCTGCCAAAAAACAGTTACCTATATAACTGGGAGATTGCACTGGGGGAGCTTAAAAAGTACATTATAAAAAACTATGAAGTCGGTGACAAGATATCTTCTATGCGCGAGTTGGCAAAAATACTTAAAGTTAGCCCCAATACTGTTAGAACTGCAGTTTTCACTCTTTGCTCACAAGGCATTTTACACACCCAGAGAGGAAAATACGGCGGCACATACATTTTAAATATGCCCGAAAACGACTCCGACGCCTTTACCTGGTTAGCGCTAAATCCCAAATTTATGGAGAACCTCTCCTCCTAAGTCCTGTCAGCATTTGACAAATTGAATATCTGTCCCCGACTATATCTCGGCAGCGAAAGAACCTGCAGTGCTGCTGTCATATTGCTGATAAACAATGCCCTGACTTATTTCAACTGCGTCTGTGCCCAAAGAGCAAAGTATTTCCATAGCAAGACAATCGGGCTGTTTCACGATAGCGTAAAGCAAATCTTCAGACATAATCATATTTTTACGGTACTTTTTGGCGTGCCTGTATGCTATATCCAAAAGTTTTTTTGCTCGATTGGTATACGTAAAACTTTTTATAATAGGGTTTTCATCCCACATGGGCGCTTCAACCCCTGTACGTTTTTTAATCTCGTTTCTGATATCGCTTATGGTAATGCCAAGCTTTGCAAGGGTAGCAGCAGCGATACCGGATTTATGCTCCAGTATACCGAGCAGTATAAACTCTGTTCCTATTGTGTTTTTGCTCATATTTTGAGCTTCGTTTTTGGCAAGCCGCATAATAGAAAGTGTTTCGGGCACTTGAGTGCTCAAGTGTCTGGTGATAACTTCCTCGAAATCATTTGTAGCGGGAATAAAATCTTTAATAATTTTATACGCTATGCCCGTTTTTGCTTTTAATATTCCTAAAATTAAATGTTCGGGGCTGACTTCAACAGAGCCGCTTTCCCTTGCAGCATCTGCAGCCAGCAGCATGGCCTTAAATGCATTGGGCGTAAATATAACTTTTTTGCCGCCATACTCATCATCTCTGTTTAAAAAACCTTCAAGCTTTTGCGAGTAGCTTTCCTTGTTTATGCCGTATTTATCGAACACTTCCGTTAAATCATCGTTTGCAGACTCTATTATAGATTGGAAAATCTGCTCTGTGCCGAGTATTTCATACCCTCTGGTTGAAAGCTTTGAAACGGCATTGTCGAAAACAGACTTTATCTTGTCTTCGCCAAATAAGCCCGAAATATCATTGTCAACAGTTTCAGAAGTTTCGGGGTGTTTGATTTTAACTTTTTTCTTGGTAATAAGCTTTTCAAAGTTGCCTATAATAACATCTTCATCCATACCGCTTTGTTTGAGTATTTTATAAGCGCCGGAGTCTCTCATTCCCGCAAGGGCAAGGTAAATATGCTGCGGCATTATAAAAGGACTTTTGAAGTTGTCCGCAGTATCAACCGCTTTTTCCAATATCCTCTTTGCACTGTCGCTAAAAGGTATTTCACCTTTTCTGTGGTACTTTACCTTATCTTTCAGTTTTTTACTTATAATCTCTTGAAGTTCGTCTATCTCAAGTCCCGAGCTCTCAAAAATGCGGGCATCTACCCCTTTGGCTTGAGCAACCGCAGCCAGAAGAATGTGCTCCGAGTAAACCATATTATGACCCATATCCCCCGAAAGTTCCTGGGCGTTTTCTATTATATTAATGGCTTTTTGTGTAAATTTCTGAAACATACTTTATATAATATACTAAAATTCCTCCCCTGTATAGCTTCATTGTCTAAATAAGAGGAGGAATTCATTTGTTTGTAATCAATTAACTGCTAAGCATCTTTTTTGATGTCTCTGATGCTAAGCCCTATACGGTGTTCTTGAGGAGTGAACTTCTTGATAAGAACTTCAATCTCATCACCAAGGTTGAACATTGAGTTAACATTTACGTGTCCGTCGGCAATTTCAGACGAGGGGAGAAGCGCTTCTACGCCCGGGAATATGTTAATAAACGCACCGAATGAAGTGATTTTATTAACTGTTCCTTTGATGATGTCTCCTTCGGAGAATTTATTTGCAATTTCTTCCCAAGGGTTAGCGCCCATTTTCTTTAGTGACAAGCTTATTCTCTTTAACTCTTCGTCGATTCTGATAATTTTAACCTGAAGTTTTTGTCCCAAGGCAATAACGTCAGACGGGTGTTTGATTCTTTCCCAGGAAATTTCGGAAATCGGAAGAAGTCCGTCAATACCGTCTATGTCGATGAATGCACCGAAGTCGGCTATGCGGACAACTTCTCCTTCAATAACCTGATCGACTGAAAGTTTTGAGATAACTTCATCTGCGACCATCTCTCTTTGCTGTGTGTAAACTTGACGTTGAGACAATATAAGTTTGTTTCTCTTGGGGTCTGCCTCAAGTATTTTTACATCAAGTTCCTGCTCAGGCTGCACTTCAGAACCAGAACCCGCGCGAAGTTGAGAAGACGGAATAAAGCCGCGAAGCCCTTCAACTTCGGCAATCAATCCGCCCTTAACAGAAGAAATAACTCTTGCAACAACTGTCTCATTACTGCTTTTAAGGTCAGAAAGTTTCTGCCAGGCTTGAGCGCAAGAAAGTTTTTTAAGTGAAAGAAGTGCTACTTCGTCATCTTCTTCGTCCTTCATAACATAAAATTCTTTCTCGTCCCATAGTTTTACTATGTCATCCACGTTTTGGGAATGGTGGTTAACTATTTCACGGTTTGGAAGATAAGCTTCCGTTTTGGCGCCGATATCAACCAAAAAGCCTTCTTTGTCCTTTTTTACAACAACGCCTTTTACGACATCAGCCACGTTTAGTTTGTAAGTGTAAGAATTCTCCAATAACTTTTCGAATTCGTCCGTTGATATATTACTCATATCAATTGTCTCCTTTCAGTTTGTATAAAACTTTGTTAATGATGTAATCCGGGGTAGATGCACCCGCTGTTACTCCTATACTTTGTGCTTTTTTAATAAGCCCTTTATATTCTTCAAGCTCTTCGTCTGTTTCAATGTGGATTGTTTCTGACACCTGCATCAAAATCTCTGCCAAGTGAGTTGTGTTAGCGCTTTTTTTGGAGCCTACAACAATCATTAAATCGCTTTCTTTGGCGAGTTCTCTGGCTTCATTTTGACGAAGCGAAGTTGAGGCGCAGATTGTGTTCACTACCCTTAGTTCCTTTGAAATGGGTAAAAGGTACTCAAGCATTTCATTTAAGTGTTCAATCCTCTGGGTTGTCTGAACAACAACGCCGACCTTTTCCTGTTTTTTTATTAAATCCGCAATTTTTTCCAACGCTTTTATATTTTTTGCAACGTATACATTCTCGGCACCCAATGCAGCCCTTTTTGCATTTGCTTCAATCGCACTTACTTCGGGGTGTTTGGGCTCGCCGAGAATAATAAGAAAATACCCTTCTTTTGCAAGCGCAATTGCCTTATTTTGTACTTTTTTAACGTCAGGGCAAGTCAGGTCAACAAGTTCATAGCCTTTATTTTTAATATCGTCAAAAACTTCAAAAGACGCTCCGTGGCTTCTTATGACACATATAGGTTCATTGCCCGACTTGTTTTCGGGCAAATTTTCAACAGTTAAAATTCCCATACTCTCAAGGTCTTTAATAACTTGAGAATTGTGGATAAGCTCACCTAAAACATAAATATCTCTTTCAGGATTTTCTTCTTTTAGTTTTTTCGTAGTCTCTACAGCACGTTTTACGCCATAGCAAAATCCTGCGTGAGAGGCAAGTTTGATGATTTTTTTGTCTGATAATGTGTCCGTTTTAGCCACATCCTTTTGTATGAAGTCGCTCAAGTAACTTTTAAGCTTTTAAGCGCTGATAATATTTAAACATAAATATTTTTCTGATACAATAATTTAGACTAATGTTCAAATGAGCAAGAGTAAAGAAAAATTATTTTTCTTTACGAGCGAATGCAAAACAACGGCGAGGCCGTTATGCTTAAGTTGTACTTTTACAAAGTCTGCAGCGTGCAGTATTGCAAAGACTTGTCTGATAATTGCAGCCATGCCTTTGTTCACATCCGAGAGTTCGGCCGTCCGGAAAAGTCGAGCGTCGGATTTTCAGATTTTTCCGGAGGTCGAAATGGAAAACTATAAAAAAGATATACTATACTGGGCAAAGAGGCTGTACCAAAAGAATATGTCGCCGGCTACCTCGGGAAATATCAGTGCAAGAACTCCAAAAGGAATTTTAATTTCCTGTACAAATGTTTGTCTGAATGATATGGGTGATGAAGATTTAATCTTAATTGACTACGACGGGAACATACTGGAGGGACATAAAAAGCCGTCAAGCGAGAAACATCTGCATACTCAAATATATGAACTTAGAGACGATGTAAATGCAATAATTCACTCTCATTGCCCCCTAACTACTGCTTTTGCGGTTGCGAACGTGCCTATGGATACGCCTATAATGCCTGAATTCGTGTTTCACTTTGATAAAATTCCCGTAGCGCCTTACGAGCTGCCCTCTACAATAAAACTGGCCGAGAAAACCGTCAGGTATTTCAAATCGCATGATACGGTACTTATGGCCAACCACGGCGTTGTAACGGGTGCGGCTACGCTTAAAGAGTGTTTTTACAACCTGGAATCTCTCAGAGCCTATGCTGAAACATATTTTGCGTCCCACGTTTTGGGCAAACCGAAAATTCTTACAAAGGCGCAAATTAACGACATTAGAAAATTAAAAGGGTAGAAGAATTATGACCACTCAAATAATTGAAGCAAAAGCCGGAAATATAACACCGGAAATGGCTTATGTGGCTCGATGTGAAGACGTAAGCGAAGAGTTTGTACGCAAAGGCGTAGCTTCGGGAAAAATAGTTATACTGAAAAACAATTCCCGCAAAAACTGCAAACCTGTCGGTGTCGGTGAAGGTTTGAGCGTAAAAATTAATGCAAACATAGGCACCTCAAAAGAAAAATCCACTATTGAAGAAGAAATCGAAAAAGTAAAAATTATCGAAGAAACCGGCGCAGACGTCCTGATGGATCTTTCTACGGGTGCAGGTATAGATGAAGTCAGAAAAAGCATTATGGCCTCAACTAATCTGCCTATAGGAACCGTTCCTATGTATCAGGCAGGAAAAGAGGCTATAGATGAGCATAAAAGTCTCGGGAAACTCAGTAAAGAAAAACTTTTTGCTGACATAGAAAAACATTGCCGCGATGGTGTCGACTTTATAACCGTTCACTGCGGTGTTACAAAGTTTGTTGTTGAGCAGCTTGAGCGCCAGGGCAGGGTAACGGGAATAGTCTCAAGAGGCGGCTCAATGCTGGCCTGCTGGATAAAAGCCACAGGAGAGGAAAACCCTCTTTATCAATACTACGATGAACTTCTGGACATAGCTTTCAGGTACGATGTAACTCTTTCTTTGGGCGATGGTCTTCGTCCCGGCTGCGGAGCAGACGCAGGCGACAGGGCGCAGGTTGCAGAAACAATTGTGCTTGGCGAGCTTGTTAAAAGGGCAAGAGCGCGCGGAGTTCAGGCTATGGTAGAGGGACCCGGCCATGTCCCTTTAAATAAAATTCCCTCTATGATGCAAACAATTAAAGAATTGACTGACTACGCGCCATTATACGTCCTCGGCCCCCTTGTAACAGACATTGCGCCGGGTTATGACCACATAACTTCCGCTATTGGCGGAACGCTTGCAGCGCTCCATGGGGCGGACTTCCTGTGCTATGTAACTCCTGCGGAACACTTGGGACTGCCTAATTCCGAGCAGGTAAGGCAAGGCATAATAACCTCGAAAATAGCTGCCCATGCGGCTGATGTTGCACGAGGAAATAAAAAAGCTATTGAACGTGACAGGAAAATGTCTGCCGCCAGAAAAGATTTAGACTGGGAAGGCCAAAAAGCCTGCGCAATAGATAAAACTGTTTTTGAAGGTATTCCCGATGACGGTAAACCCTGTACTATGTGTGGCGAATACTGCTCAATGAAAATCTTCAAAGAATATTTTTAGCCCTCAAGATATTCAAAGCCCTTAAGGAATATTCCTCGAGGTTCCGTCATTATAAACCTCGCACAAAGCTTCCGCCTTACGTGCTTCTTGCATTCTGATGCGCGTCTTTTTCACCGTATTCTTCAGTGTTAAAAAATACCCGAGCGAAACAATTGTGGCAGAACCTACCCAGGCTATCGGGCCCGCGTAAAAAATACCCACGTAACCGAACTTGGCGGCAAGTACTATAGCCGCATAAGAGCGCAACCCCAACTCGCTGAGACTTGCAAAGAAAGGAACTATAGCGTCGCCCATACCCTGTAGCGTATTTCTGAATACAAAAAGCTGCCCTATAAATATATAGAAAGTAGTACTTATATTTAAGTACTGGTGTGCTATTGATATTACGTTAGGGTGCGCATTTCCTGCAAAAAGACTTATAATGTCCGTGCCCCAGATGCGTAAAATTATTGCCATCAATACGCTCAATATAAAAGAAACCAAAGAAATTTTACCTACTCCCTGCCGTATCCTTGAAAAGTTTAATGCGCCGAAGTTTTGAGCAGTATATGCCGTTATTGCAATAGCCAGAGAGGCCAAAGGCATAATGGCTATTTGTTCTATTCTAAGGGCATATGTAAAGGCGCCGATTACTTCCGGGCCGAAAGTGTTGCAAACCGCCTGAACAATGAGCATACTCATACCGAGAACAGAGAACTGAACTGCCATTGGAACACCTATTTTAAGGTGGTACAATACAAAATTTTTATTAAGCTTCAAGTCCTCTTTTTTTAAGTGCAGTACCGGAAACCTTTTTGCTATGCACAAAATGCAAAGAAAAGAAGATACTGCCTGGGAAACGACAACAGCCGCCGCCGCTCCCTTCACGCCCATGCCAAATTTTGATATAAGTACAATTGCTAAAATAACATTGAGTATAGAGGCTATTATTAAAACATATAGAGGAGTTTTGCTGTCTCCGAGCGCTCTTATTATGGAAGACAAAAGGTTGTACAGGTTTGTACTCCACATACCCCATATAATAATGTACAGATAATCATAAGACTCTCTGAAAATTTCAAAGGGAACATTCATAAGCATCAATATTTTTTCAAGTGACAGAAGTACAAATATCGTAAATATGAAAGTAAATCCAAAGCTTAGAATAAGCGATGTGCCCACTGATTTTCTTACACCGTCAAAGTCTTTTGCACCAAACCTTTGTCCCGTAACTATTGCAAAACCGTTAGTAAGCCCGACCAATATGAACATAACCATAAAAAACAGGGGCGCAGTAGAGCCTACCGCAGCAAGCGAGTTCAGCCCTATTAATCTTCCTACTATTACAATGTCGGCAAGATTATACAACTGTTGGAAAATATTTCCTATTAATAAAGGAACCGAGAACCATAAGACAAGCTTAAGAGGATCTCCTTTTGTCATATCCTGTATCATTTTATGCTCCGTATTGCTGTATTGTCCCATAAAATAAATTTTTAATCTAATCACTTTAAAATTTTTTAGTTGACATTTTAGTCATTGTCTCGTAAATGTCCATACCGAAACGGACAATATAAAAATTACACCTGTGGTTATTTTATTTACTTTAAAAAACACTTAGACTTGATTAAAGTCGGAGGCCATATTGCTCTGACTACTACCCAATCGACAAAAATCTCATTTATAAGGGAGTGAATCATGTTAACAGAGAAAAGATGCGAAAATATTGATGATAAAGTTTTTATGGAATTTCATGATGTGGCCAAAGAAGTTATACCGTGGCTCGAAGAAATTGCATGCGAATACCATTGCAGACTTGAAAAGAAAGAGTGGAAAAGTAAATACAACCATTACGTGGTTTACGACTATGAACCCTTCTGCTCTGAAGGATTTGAAATTTCCATAACTCTTTCGTGCAAATGTCCGAACTTTTTAAACTTTGTCAGATATTTATTTGAGCTTAAAATGCATACCATTAACTATTTAAACAGCTGCGTAGCAATGTAGTTAGTGCGGTATTAATACAGTTCCAACAATACTTTTAAGACATCCTTTTGTCTATTTTTTTCGAACCCCTCTACGGCTTTGTCAATCGGCAAAATGCAGCTGATAAGGGGTTTGACATTTATCGCGCCGCGTTCCAAAAGTCTCATTGCAGGGGGAAACTGACCGCAGCGGGAGCCCAATATAGTAATCTCGTCAACCACAACAGAAGCAAGGTTCAGCCCTTCTTTTGCGGCTATAGTACTCTTTAAAACAAGTACTCCGCGCGGTTTTGTTAAAGACAAAGATGTCTCAAAACCGCCTACCGACCCCGTGGCTTCTATTACTATGTCGTAAGACTTGTCGGGTTTAACATCCTGTAGGAACATAGTTTTTGCGCCTGCATCTTTTGAAATTTGAAGCTTTTTTTCATGCTTTCCTATGTGTACAAAGTCAATATTGTGGGCATTTAAAACAAGCGAAATGCAAAGTCCCAGCTTGCCGTCTCCTAGTACCGCCACTTTGTCGCAAGGCTTAATATGAAGCTGCTCGAGTATTTCACAGGCTGCGGCCACAGGCTCAACAAAAACCGCCTCCTCGTCGCTCACATGGTCGGGGATAGCAACAAGATTTTCTTCGGGCAGAGTAAAGTACTCGCTGAAACATCCGTCTTTTTGCCATATACCCAATGTCTGCCTGTTAGAACAGTGTCTTTTGAGACCCCTGGCGCACCACTCGCACCCTTCAATATTACAGGCACAGTTAATGTCTCCGACGACCCTTTTGCCTATCCAACAAGAATCTACACCTTCACCCGCAGCTTCAACCACGCCGGTAAACTCGTGTCCGAGAACGCCCTTGTATCCCATATACCCTAAAGTAATTTCATGGTCAGTATTACAAATTCCGACCATTTTGGTTTTTATAAGAACCTCTCCTTTTTTTGGGGTTGGTTTTTCATAGTCGCCTACTACTTTTAGTTCACTGTCGTATATAACTGCTTTCACTTAAAACTCCTTCTATATAGTTACTGCGCCCTTGTTCGCTTCCTGAACGGTTTTAACGTACTTGGCAAGGAAACCTTTTGTTGCTTTTTCGGCTTCCGGTACAAAGTTTTCCCTGCGGACTTTTAATTCTGCCTCGTCAACTAACAGCTCTATAGAGCGTTTGTTGATATCTATTTTTATTTTATCTCCGTTTTTAATTAATCCTATAGGTCCCCTGGCCTGAGCTTCAGGGCAAATATGGCCTATACAGAGACCCCTTGTGCCGCCCGAAAAGCGTCCGTCTGTTATAAGCGCACATTTTTTGCCGAGACCTTTCCCTACAAGAAGAGAAGTAGGCGCAAGCATTTCACGCATCCCGGGACCTCCTTTGGGGCCTTCATAACGTATGACAACTACATCTCCCGCAACAACTTCATCTCCTTCGATGCCTGTCATAGCTTCTTCTTCAGAGTTGTAAATTTTTGCACTTCCCTCAAACTCGAGACAACTTTCGTCCACACCGCTTATCTTCACAACTGCACCTTCCGGTGCAAGGTTACCGTATAAAACAGCTAGCCCGGGGTTGGATGTTATCGGGTTGTCGAACGGCTTTATTACATCGTTATCTACCCAGGAATATTTTGCTATCTCTTCAACGGTATTCCCTAAAACATTTTTTGTATTTTTAAACTCCGGTGTTTTGCCCCAAAGTGTTTTAAACGTTCCTCCGATACCTCCTGCATTGTCAAAGTCTGTCATGGTTAAAAGCGCGGAGGGGTCAAGTTTGATTATCTGGGGAATTTTAAAGCTCAACTCTTCAAAGTCTTTGAGGGTTATATCCAGGTCTGCTGTATTTGCTATAGCAAGCAAGTGCAGAATGGAGTTTGTCGAACCGCCCAGTGCCAGGTCAACAATAATGGCGTTTCTCATAGAATCCCGTGTAATAATATCGCTTGGCAGAGTATTATTTCTCACAAGCTCCATTACAGCAAGACCGCTGTCAAAGGCAATTCTTCGTTTTTTGGAACTTACCGCAGAAGCTGAAGCACAGCCGGGGAGGCTCATACCCATAGTCTCTGTCAGGCAGGCCATAGTGTTTGCAGTGTATAACCCCTGACATGCGCCCATGGTGGGACAACAGTTTTGTTCCATTTCATAAAGCTTGTCTTCAGTGATTTCTCCTGCCCTAAATTTGCCTATAGCTTCAAAAGAGCCTCTTATAAAGGTCAGCTCTTCACCCTTGCAATGACCTTCAAGCGACGGGCCTGCAGTAACCACAACGGTCGGTATATTTAACCTCAGGGCAGCCATAAGCATGCCGGGTGTAATTTTGTCACAGTTTGTAAGAAGAACAAGTCCGTCAAGCTGATGCGCTCCCGCAACAGCTTCCACGCAGTCTGCAATAAGGTCGCGGCTGGGCAGAGAATAGTGCATGCCCGAATGTCCCATTGCGATACCGTCGCATATAGCAGGTACTCCGAATATAAATGATTGTCCTCCGCCTGAGTGTATGCCTTTTTCAATCTGTCTTTCGAGGTCGCGCATTCCTATATGACCCGGTACAAGGTCGGAAAATGAACTTGCAATGCCTATAAAGGGCCTCTTCATTCCTTCTTTGCTTACTCCGCTTGCATACAATAATGAACGGTGAGGAGCTTTGTTAACTCCCTTTTTAACGTTGTCGCTTCTCATATTTACAATATCCTCATATCCTTTTGTTCCTGCGGGTGGCTGCCATAATGCAGCTTTTAAATTCACTTCAAGCCCATGTCTCTTATTATATCTTAAAATCATTGTTTTGGAGCATTTTATGCTTTTTAGTCCATGTTAATATTCTAAAATGAAAAATTTTAAATTATATATTACGAGTGTACTATTGTTGTCTGCTGTGAGTTTAGGACAGGCATGCGAACATTGTTCGGCGTCAACACCTGCTAATGTTACCATTCCGAATAACGTACAAGCGCATGTGGAGAACATCCAGTCTGTTGCTGACAGAAGAGACTACAATATTCCCAATACTACTGACTATAAGCTGAAAAAGAATACCGCTCCGACAAGAAACATTATAGAAATTGAAAGAGAAGTTCCGCAAGTAAGCGTTAGAAAAACGATTTCAGGTGATATAGAAATCGGCGGTTACTACCCTTCGAGAGCTTCTGTAAAAAGATTGTAAAATAATGTTAATGTCCCCGCTTTTTAAATATGTGATTTGCGTATTTCATGAGAAGATTTAACTGTAGGGATATTGAAGGCGTTCAATGTTAAAAGAACCCAAAAGGGAAGTAAAATCTGCGGGTATCAAGTATGTTATTCTGGCTGCGGGCAAGGGTACCAGAATGAAATCTGAACTACCCAAAGTTTTGCATGAAATTTTCTCTAAGCCTCTTCTGGGTTGGGTTTTAGATGCTGTAGGTAACTCGGAGAGCATTGTTGTTGTAGGGTATGGCGCAAAAAAGGTTGAAGAGTACCTTGAAAGTTTCCCTAACTCGTCGCCGGTAGTGCAAAAAGACCAATTAGGAACAGGGCATGCCTTAAAGTGTGCGTCCAAAAATTTAAAGGACTTTAAAGGTAAAGTCCTTATTTTATGCGGCGATACGCCTATTATAAAAGCTTCCACTTTAGAGAAGTTTGTCAAAAACCATGACGAACACAAGGCTTCTTTAAGTGTTATGAGCGCCGTTTTTGAAGACCCTACGGGTTACGGCCGTATTATACGCTCGGAAGACGGCGGAGTAAAAGAAATAGTAGAAGAAAAAGATGCAACTGACGAGCAAAGACAAGTAAAAGAAATAAACGCAGGAATATACTGTTTCAACTGGGAAGAAGTTTCTCCAGCGCTAAGAGCCCTTAAAAACAATAACTCCCAAGGAGAGTATTACCTCACAGATATAGTTTCCTGGGCTGTTGCAAAGGGTCTTAAAACCCAAGGCTTTGTCATAGAAGACAAAAGCGAAATTTTCGGTATAAACTCGCGCAGACACTTAGCCATAGCAACAGATATAATGAGAAAAAACAAACTTGTTGAGCTTATGGATAGTGGCGTAACTATTGTTCAGCCTTCCACAACAAGCATTTCTCCCGATACTCAAATAGGCGAAGATACAATTATATACCCCAATACATTTATAAACGGTGAAAATACTATAGGCAGGGACTGCAAAATAGGTCCGTTTGCTCACATCCGCGGCAGATGCGAGATAGCGGAAAATGTTAAAATCGGCAATTTTGTGGAATTAAAGAATGTTAGGGTTAGTAAAAATACAAACATTTCTCACTTGAGCTATGTGGGAGATGCGCAAGTAGGTCAGGACGTTAATATTGGTGCGGGCACAATAACTGCGAACTATAATTCAATTACAAAAACCAAAAGCGAAACCATAATCGAGGACGGCGCTTCAACGGGCTCTAACGCCGTGCTTGTCGCTCCCGTTAAGTTGGGCAAAAAGGCTTTTGTGGCTGCAGGTTCCGTTGTTACAAAAGACGTCGGGCAAAAATCTCTTGCTGTGGCCAGAGGCGTGCAAAAAAATATTGTTGACTGGGTTAAAGACTGATATAAAAGAAAGGGATACAGGAAATGAAACTAGGGCTTGATTCTTTGCCTCAACTTGAAAGAGAAATTCTACCAACACATGATATTAAACTCTTTAGCGGACGTTCAAATTATGTGCTGGCAAAGGAAATAGCAGAGTATTTGGGCACAAGCGTCGGCCCTATGATTATCAAAAACTTCTCCGACGGCGAAATTTATGTTCAGGTTCAAGACAGTATTCGCGGTGACGATGTTTTTATTATCCAACCTATATGCCATCCCGTTAACGAAAACCTTGTAGAACTTTTAATCCTTATAGATGCCTTCAAAAGAGCTTCCGCAAAGACAATTACAGCGGTCATCCCGTACTACGGATACGCGAGACAAGACCGTAAAACAAGCGGCAGAGAAGCCATTACGGCAAAACTTGTAGCCGACCTTTTAACAACTGCCGGCACTGACAGAGTTCTTACGATGGACCTTCACAGCGGTCAAATCCAAGGCTTCTTCAACATACTTGTCGACCACATTTACGCTACGCCTATTCTTGTAAACTATATCAAAAAACTAAATATACCTTCATCCGACATTGTAGCGGTCAGTCCCGACACAGGCGGCGTTCAGAGGACGAGAGTATTTGCCAAGAGCCTGAACTGTCCTTTGGCCATCATTGATAAACGCCGCGACAAACATAATGAAGCTATAGCAGACCATGTTATAGGGGATGTTTTGGGTAAAGTCTGCGTTATGTTTGATGACATGATTGATACGGCAGGTACTATTTGCGAAGCGGCAAAACTTTTAAAACGCGAAGGCGCTAAAGAAGTTTATGTTTGTGCAGTTCACCCAGTATTCTCCGGCCCTGCCTTAAAAAGACTTGATGAAGCGCCTATTAAGGAAGTGATTGTTACAAACACCATTCCTTTGAATAACGACTTCATTCCTACAAAAATCACCCAACTTTCGGTTGCTCCGCTTTTGGGAGAAGCTATTTCCAGAATACACGACGACCAGTCTGTTTCTTCTCTGTTTGGTTTTGAAAAGGAATATAAAAGCTGATGCTTGAGGGCCTGAAAAGCTGCACTAAATGCCTTTTACATAAAGAGCGCAACAATGTTGTGCTTTGTGACGGCAGCGAAAAAGCCAAAGTAATGCTTATAGGGGAAGCGCCCGGCGCAGATGAGGATGCTTCAGGGAAGCCTTTTGTCGGAAGGGCCGGCAAACTTTTAAACGAACTGCTTAAATCTGCGGGCATAGACAGGCAGAAGGATTTATACATCTGCAACACCGTTAAGTGCCGCCCCCCGCAAAACCGTAAACCGACTGATGCCGAAAAACAAGCCTGTCGGCCATACCTTGAAGAGCAGATTAAAAAAGTCAATCCGCAAGTTATAATACTTTGTGGAGCTACAGCAATGACCTCTTTTATAGAAGATAAAATTACAATCACAAAAGCCCGGGGTAAAGTCTTTGAAGTCAAGGGAGTTAAATTTGTCCCGATTTTTCACCCCTCCTACTTATTAAGATATCATTCCACAGAAGAGGGCTCACCGAGAGATGTAACAAAAAAAGACTTAATATTTGTAATGGGTTTGTTAAGTTAAGCATTTTAGTATAAAATAAAGCATGAGGGATATTATTGGGAAGAAGTGTTTATGGCAGATAATTTAGAAGTTAGAGTTGAGCAGTTAACCAGTGCCATTCGGGGACTTTACGATAAACCTACGGCTACTGTGGGTGACATTAATAACGCTATTAATTCTGTTATGCAGAGGCTTGATAATTCAAACGACGCTAATTCAGAACAGCTGGGTCAAACTCTTGTTAATGACATTCGACGCATTATGGAAGAGAAACACAACTACCTGCAAGAACACCTCTCGGGTTTTGAAAGTGCCCTCAGGCAGATTGCTTCGGGGTCAAATGACCAAAAGCTGAACGGAGAAATTTCCCGCCTTACGGCAGAAGTTTCGACTGTCTATACGAAAATGAGCAATCAGGAAACCCTCTTAAATAATATCGCCCGCTCAATTGACAACTCAAGCGGAAGTGTAGAGGAAATCGAAAGATTAAGGAATGAAATCGCATCTTTTTCCCGCGGTTTCGAAAACATTACCCAAACGTTAAATAAAAATTTCAATGACTTCTTAATCCAGGTGCAAGGTTACTCCGGCAAAGAAGACTTTAAAAGACTTTTTGTGGATATAGACAGCATTACAAACAATACAAATGCCATCATTTCAGCCCTCGCCATTATTGACCATAAATACAAAGACCTTACAGGCCTCATTGATATGGTCACAAAGAAGGAAAATGTATTCTCCCAGGGCCTTGAAGAGCTTTCAAGAAGCATTAAAAATCTCGAGGAGTTCTCCGCACTTATCAGAAACGCAGGCTCCAAGGACGATTTAAACTATTTGAATGAAAAAATATCAAACCTGAAAACTCACATAGAAGCCGCAGACGCCGATACCAGGGCAAAGATGAGCGAACTTATCTATGGTGTTGAAAGCAAAATAAACGCCCTCCAAAATAACGGCGATTTCGACAGACTAAAAGAAGAAATGAGAAGTTCATACGCTGAACTTAAAGAAAACTCGCGCTCAATAAAAGACGAGCTTCAAACCCAGGTAAAAAGTGTGGCAACTTCTATAAGTTCAACACTCAAAGAAGATTTTACACTTCAAAGCACATCCCTCAATACAAACCTTCAAACCCTAAGCAGTGAAATTTTGAAACTGCAGGAATATCTTGCAAGAAATGTAGATACTAAAACAGATGAAATCAGAAGTGAAATTAAGTCATTCGTATCCGACTTCTCCCAGCTTCGCGCTTCCCTTGAGTCCTCAACACGGGCGGAATCATTGCGCGAAAATCTGGAGCGTATAAATGATGAAAACTTTATCAAAATGTACGACCTTATCCACGAGCAGCTGGTAAATCTCGATAGCAGTATTGAATTAAGAACCGCTTCAAACAAGCTGGAGATTTCAGGAGCTATTTCAAGCCTTCAGGGTGACGTCAAGTCTGTAGTCACAAGTTTGATGAACCTTAAAAACGATTTAGGAGATGTTTCAAGACAAAACCTCCACATTTTAAGAGAACCCATAGAAAAAGCCCTTTCCAATATTGAAAACCTCACAATAGGCAATGAACTTAAGCAGTTGCAGGCTGCTATTGACGGTATAATGACCGACATCAGAAAATCCTTTGAAGCACTAAAAGACAATTTCTCTGAAATTGCAACCTCTTCAAATATCGAAGTATTGCAGCAGCTTAATTCTTCAATTCCCTCAATTGCCGACAGGCTGGAGATTTTCAGAACCCACGTTATCAGTGAAAACTCTGCAAATTTGCAGGAGTTAAGACAACACTTTAATGAGGCTATGGAAGCTGTTAAAGCAAACGTAGAGAGTGTTACCACCACCTTAAAGGCAGATTTTGCAAATATAAACGATGAAATATCCGAAACAATTAAAATAGACATGCAAAAGCTTTCAGACCACATAGTCGAGAGCGTTGAAGGTGTCAATTTGAGTATTTCGCAGGAGTTCAACGACCACAAAGTCAACATAGACGAACTTCTTGTCCGCATACAGGACTATGAGAACAGGTTTAAAGACAAATTGGACTCTATTGAAGCTACTTTTGAAAGTCTCAATCAGGAAACCTGCGAAAGAATGACTGATGCCATCAATACTAACAACAAACAGTATCAAGACGCCATAAACTCTGTTAAAAAAGACATAGTAACGCATGTTTCAGGTATGGGCGAACAGTCCCGCTCTGCAATAGCGGAAGTAAGCCTTAAAGTAGACCAGCTGTTGGAAGCGCAGTCTGTTGGTGCTTTAACCTCCGTAGGGCCGGACGAAAAAAGTGTTGCATATGCCAATCTTGAGACAAAGCTTGAGCGTTCAAACCTTCAGCAAATCCATAACGCTAAAGAACTTATGGAGGAAATCCAAAACCTAAACACAGAAATTTCTTTCAAAATTGAAAATATGCTCGAAGCGGACGACTCCGGTAATGTCTCGAAGTTTATGGCAAAACTTGAAGACAAGATTCAAAGCCTGCTTGATAACGGCAGAGATATTGACGAACTTGCCAAAGCAACAAAAGACCATATAGACAATAGGATGAAAGAGATTTTGCAAAAAATCTCCAAGTCAAACGCCATACAATCCGTTAAGTCAGACAAGAAATCCGACGCTTCGGTTGATGATGAAATATCATCAAATTCAAAAGTACAAGAACTTGTTTCAGGCCTGGAGTTTCTTCAAAAGAATATCTTTGAAGAAATGAAGGAGTCTTTTGAAAAGCAAAATGAGATATTGAATGATATAGCTGACACTAAAGTTCCGGAAGTTGATACAGATGAGTTGGCTAAAAAGATAAAAGACTACATAGACTTAAACGAACTTGTAGATAAGATAAAAAATGCGGCCGATGCTGATGAAATAGCCAAAAGAGTTAAAGAAACCGTTGATGATTCGATAAAAAAAATAAAAGAACCCTTAAATGTCGATGAGTTAGCTATCAAAATCAAAGATTCTCTGGATATAGAAGAATTTTTGAAAAGAGCAAGCGAGCCTGTTGATGCCGATGAAATGGTAAGCAAAATTAAAGAGCAGCTTGATGTCGATGATATCGTAAGAAGACTTCGTGAAACGGTTGCGTCTGTTGAAAATAAGGTAAGCAATACTTTAGAGAACAAAGTAAACGGCGTAGAAAAACAAATACAGGAACTCGGTGAGGCAATTTCAAGGCTGCAAAAAAGTACGCCTGAAAATACATATACATACACTATGGAAGATATTGAGTCCGATCTTGCAAAAATGCGCCTGAGTTTTGAAAAGAGTAATTCTAAAGTGTCCGATTCGGTCGATGCCCAGAAAAATGCCCTTGACGATATTAGGGGAAGATTGACAACACTCCAGAAAGCAGCTCTTATTTCAGGCGGAGACGACAAGGTTGAAGATATTGCATATCAAATCTCCAAGAAGTTAAATATGCAAGAAGCCAGATTTAACGATGTAGAAGACAAACTCGGTGCCATTATTCAAAAGCAAAATGAAGAGTTTGATATAAAAGCTTTCATTGATGTGTTCTATGAAAATACAACGCAAACAAAGAGCCTTGCAAGCCGCGTAGAAACTATGGAAAGCCAATTAAGTGTTATTGCGCGCCATATGCAGAAAATCATCTCTTACATAGAAGAATAATCAGCAAATAAAGCCCTGGTTGCTTTTAAAGATATACTCCATCCATATTATTGTTATTCCTTTAAAACAATATAAAATGTTGATTGTCGAATGTGATAGCTTAATTTTAATCAGGAGCTTTAATTATGTTAATAAGGAGAACAAAACAGGCGTTTACACTTGCCGAAGTACTTTTAACTCTGGCTATAATAGGCGTTGTTGCAGCGCTTACAATACCTGCCGTGATTACAAAAGTAACCAAAGACCAATACGTTACAGGTCTTAAAAAAGCATACAATACCGTAAAAACTGTAGAAAGGGCTGTCGTACAAGAACATGGACCGATAGAGAATTGGGATGTGACGGGGGCTACAAAGGACAACTTTGAAAAATATTTTAAAGAGCACTTTGATATTATAAAAATATGTGAAGACACACAGAAGGGTTGTTGGCCCGAAGCTTCCGAGCGGTCACTTCTAAACGGTGATAAGTGGCCGGCTGACTTCAATACCTCTGCCTATTACAGATTCATAACCTCGGACGGAATGGCCTGGGCCTATTATGGCACCGGTTTTGATGTTGACGTAAACGGCTTAAAAGGTCCAAACAGGGTGGGCAGGGATATATTCTACTTTTACGCTCACGGTAATCCTTTGAGCTTTAAGCCAAATGGGTGGTATTGGTCGAGTGTAGACATAAATGCCAATTGTAACACTTCAACCGGTGATGGTTGGATATGCGGTGCAAAAGTCCTTACAGAAGGCAAGATGGACTATTAAAACTGAACCAAAAGAACACAGATAGAACTTAAAATATTACTTATTTAAGTTCACATTGGCGCGCTGAATGGCTTTACTCCTGTCAGCCCTTTGCTTGTATAAAACTTCAAAGTTTTTCTGAACATAGTCATAGTTGGCGAGTGTCAAGTCTATGGACTTATTTATAAGGAAAAATACTATAGGTGTCCCTATAATTATTGTTGCAAAGGCTGCAACTACGTGCTTAAAAGTTTTTTCGACAGCTCTTCTTTTTATAACCCCTCTCTCGGTATCCTTTTTTAGTTGGAGGGACTCGTTTACGTAAGCATTTCTTGTATCTGTGTCCATCGCATCGAGCTTTTCAATAAAATCTTTATTTATATAAATAATGTATTTTTTAACCGCAATGCTTTCTTCGATCTCTTCAAAAGGATCCTTCCATTCACCGGACTGGGCCAGACTGGCTTGTGCAAAAGCCATGGCATTTTGAAGAGCCTCATTTTCGTCTGTTTCTTTGTCTATTGTTTTGTCTTTGTTTTCACTCGGGAAATCCGGCACTTCATCATCTTCACTCGCGCTGAACATACTTGCGTTTTCATTGAACATTTCAGGCGTAATAATCTCATCATCTTCATAGATTGCAGCATTTTCTTGAACTCCGGTATCTTGCGCGAATGTTTGCTTGTCTGCAACTTTGAAACTTTCTGCTTCTTCAGGCGCAGTGTCTTCGGAAGCATCCTTTTTTTCCTGTGTTACCTGCATAAAACCGTCATCAGGCCGGCTGTCTGTTTCCTGTTCTTCAACCTCATCGCTTAGGGCAGTGTTTATTTCGGCAAGCTGTTTTTGCGCCTCTTCCTGAGCCAAGCGTTCTTGTTCACGGGCAATTGCTTCTTCGCTCAAAGGTGCATCATCTTCCAGTATATCTTCTTTTTTCATATTTCGCTTGATTTTTTCAAGCTTATCATCCGCTTTTTTATCTTTTTCTTTTGGGTCTTTATCTGTCATAATCTTTTCTCCGGATTATTTCCATGTTAGAATTATACTTGATTTAATGTCAAAATGAAATCATGAAAGTAATGGATAAAACTAAACTGGTAAAAGAATTACAAAGACTTAAAACCCCCAAAATGCTTGTTGTGGGTGATTTTGGTATAGATGAGATGGTGTTTGGCGCAACCGAACGTATTTCAAGAGAAGCGCCGGTGTTGATTTTACAACACTCAAACACTAAAATTATTCTCGGTACAGCTTCAAATGCCGCAAACAACATATCTGCCCTAAATGGCGGCAAAGTAAGCGCTTTGGGAGTATACGGAGCAGACTACCACGCTCCTGTTTTAATAAATACACTTGAGCTTGCAAAGATAAGCACCCAATACATGGTCGAAGACAGGACAAGAAAAACAACCACAAAAACACGTATTTCGGGCTCCTGCTCGCAGAGTGTAACGCAGCAAATAGTAAGAATTGACAGACAAACAAAAGACCCGCTTTCAGAAGAAACCGAAGCGTTTGTCATCGAAAATCTTGAAAAATCCATACCCGAACATGACGGAATTGTGCTCTCTGACTACCATTTGGGCTTTTTAACAGACAATGTTATACGAGCTTCTATAAATATTGCCAAAAGATACGGCAAAATAGTTGTAGCGGACATTCAAAAAGACTTCCACAGATACCGCGGAGTTGACGCCATAACTCCGAACCAGCCTGACACTGAAAGATATCTCGGATATTTTATAAAAGACGAAGAAACTCTTAAAAAAGCAGGTGAAGAACTCCTGGATAAACTGGATTTGAAATACGTCCTTTTGACCAGAGGCGGTGAAGGAATGGTATTGTTCGAAAGAGGCGGCAAATATACTAAAATTCCTGCTTTCAACAAAAAAGAAGTTTTCGACGTCACAGGCGCAGGCGATACCGTAGTCGGAGCTTTTGCTCTTTCGTTGTGCGCAGGCCTTGACCCTGAAAGTGCTGCTTTTGTGGGCAATTTGGCTGCAAGTATTGTAATAAGGCATTTTGGCTGCCACGTCACTACCGTTAATGAGCTGGAAATGGAACTCGAGAATCTTAAGGAGATTGTATGGATATAAGGAAACTGCTTGGTAAAATTAGGCCGTTTGACCTGATAATAATAGGCATTATAGTTGTGGCCCTCATAGTGGGCTTCTTGACTTTAATAGGCAAGCGGGCAACATCTTCTAAGCAGATAGAGGCAAATACACAGGTAGCAATAGAAGTTTTCTTTAGAGGCATAATGGTAACTTCAAGCAACTCTCCGTTCAAGGAAGGCGAAGAGACCTTCATTACAATAAGGAATGTTCCATATACCAAGCTTAAAATTAAAACCGTAAAGTTCGAGCGCAAAAAAATAATCGTACCTGTTCTAAACGCACAAAAGCCTTTCAATGTTGTTGACGATGTTTCAGCTCCCTTTCAGTATGATTTCCTTGTAACGGTAATGGATGATGCCAAAATTACTAAAGACGGCGCTGTAGTCGGTGGAAATAAAATTAAAATGGGCTTACCGGTTACACTTGAAGGCGTAGACTACAGATTTAACGGTATAGTTACAAATATCACCCTGCACAACCCTCCACAAGAAGGTTCCGGCAGCGGTTTAACCGAACAGGTGCAAAACAGTAACGATGTTCAATAGCGCCAAGAGTTACATAGTTGATGCAAAGAATGACTTTTTTGCACGAGTGCAGAGTTCAAAGTTCGCACTTTTTTGCGCGGACAGTTTAATTTTTAAAAACATAGACAATATTACTCTTGTGCTCTTAATTCTCACTCTTATTGCGACAGCTTTCTGCACAAGCGGTGTTATAGGTCTTTTTGCAATCCTGACTTCTCTCTCGGTAGCCTTTAAACTTCTTGTAAAAAAGGGCGAAAGACTGGTTGCTTCAAAACTTGATTTTGCAATTACACTTTTTCTTACCGTAGCGATATTAAGTCTTTTCGGGTCCTCACTGTTTTTATTGAGCCTGAAGGGCTTTGTTAAAATATTAATATACATCGTATTTTACTTTTGCGCATTTCACTTCCTGTATTCAAACAGAAAAGCAATACCGCTTATACTGGCTGTTATAGCCTCACTCGTGACATTTGAAAGCGTAATAGGTATTTTGCAAAATCACTCAAGTATTTTGCCTATCTCAACATGGCAAGATACCTCAAACTTAGACGTGCATGAGGTTATGTCCCGTTGTTACGGCACCTTGAAGCCCTACAACCCCAACCTCTTGGCAGGTTATATACTGGCCGGTATATCATCGGTATTTTACCTCGGAGCAATTAATTTTTTAAACAATAACAAAAAAAGAACCGCACTCTTCTTTGCAGCGCTGCTTCTCTCCTTTCTCGCCCTGATATACTCCGGCTCAAGAGGGGGATATCTCGGGCTTTTTGCCTTTATAGCAGCTATGATGACAGTTATCTGTCTGTATGTAAAAAATACAATAGGTTTTGAAAATATTAAAAAAAGATATAAAAACATACTCATAGGTATAAGTGCTGCAGTCTTGCTTTTCATAGTATCAACCCCTGCAATATACAAACGCATACTTTCAATCTTTGCTTTTCGCGAAGACAGCTCCATTTCCTTCAGACTTAACGTATACGAAGCAAGTTTCAGGATGTTTTTGGACAATTTCTTTATAGGTATAGGTCTCGGGAATCAAAACTTCCGCGAAATATACGGGCTTTATATGAAAACCACTTTTGATGCACTCGGGGCATACAGTGTCCCCCTTGAAATAGCGGTTGAGATGGGTATATTTGGACTTTTGGCGTTTGCTTACTTTATCTGTCTTTCGTTTAAATATTGTATCGAAATACTAAAGAGCAGTGAAAGCAACAAGTACAAGGCCCTCGCAGCGAGTATCTTCTTGATGCTTACGGCAACTATGGTGCACGGTCTTTGGGATACCGTGTGGTACAGGCCCCAGGTGCAAATTATTTTCTGGCTGAATATTGCAATACTAAATACACTCATTTTGAAACCAAAACTTACCCCCGTGAAGGAGTTGTAATATTTTTAAACCTGATATAATGATGCAATGTTAAATAACGCTATGCAAACAGAAAATAAAGAAAATCTTATTGAAATAAAAGACTTGGTTAAGACTTATTATTCCGAGAGCGGTTTTTTAATGCCAGAAGCAACCGAAGTCCACGCAATCCGCGGTGTTACCCTCGAGATAAAAAAGGGAGAAATCCTCGGTCTGGTCGGCGAGTCCGGTTGCGGCAAATCTACTCTGGGTAACTGCATCTTAAAACTTTTGGATATAACTTCGGGCGAAATTTACTACCAAGGTGAAAATATTTTAAAATACAGTGCAAAACAGACAAGAGACTTTAGGACTAAAGCTCAGCTTATCTTTCAGAACCCGTATTCCAGTTTAAACCCTAAAATGAAGATAGGGGAGATTTTAAAGGAACCCCTGATAGTGAACGGCATAAAAGACAAAAGTCTTCAAAAAGAGTATCTTGAAATAGTTTTGGACTATGTAGGACTAAGTGAAAGTGATTTAAAAAGATTCCCTCACGAGTTCTCGGGCGGACAAAGACAGCGTATTGCAATAGCTAGGGCCCTTATTTTAAAACCGGAGTTTATAGTCGCTGACGAACCCATATCTGCTCTGGATGTTAGTATTCAGGCACAAATAATAAATCTTCTAATAGACTTGAAAAACCGTCTAGATTTAACCTATTTGTTTATTTCGCACGACTTAAATGTTGTCAGGTACCTTTGCAGCAGGGTTGCCATTATGTACAGGGGTGAAATAGTCGAAATCGGCGCAGTGGAAGATATTTTCTACCACCCTAAACACCCTTATACAAAAACTCTTCTGAGTGCAATTCCGACAATAGTTTACTGAAGCTTGAAACTTCAAAGCCCAGGCCTTCTATACTTTCCCTTAAGTCCAAATCCAATGAAGCCTCAAATTCTTTAAATCTCGAACTTTTGGGGTCATCTCCCGGGTGAATTATGGCTTCAACAGTTATATTCTGCATCTTATCAAGGCTTTTAACTCCGTGATAAATTGCCTTACCCGACATTCCTCCCGTATGGCCGACACCTATGATGTAGTCATTTGCCCTTAGTTCAAACTCTTTAACGGAGGCAGCATTTTGTGCGGTGAGGTAATTCAACAGTAGAATCTTTATTATATTAACGGGCTTAGGCATTTCGGGTGCACAATAAGGCTTTTCGGCTTGCGTGCGTATAAACTTAATACCGTATTCGCGTGCAAGTTTTGCCGTTATTTTGAAAATATTGGGTATAGCGTGTGTATGGACATGGGAGTTAATAAACGCTATGGGCCTGTCTGTGTCGTTTTTTAATTTTTCTATCTGCGCCCTGAACTCCTGCTCTATCTCTAATAAAAAAGCTTTTTTGTAAGAGTTTGCAAGCAAAGATACAAAGCCATGCTTAAAACAGTCATATTTGTCGGTCAAAAGAGTACATTTGACAAGGCTTTGCCCTTCAATTATGTTTAAGTGCACGCCAAGGTCAAGGTCTTTGCACTTGGGCAATATATGCTTCATCGCGTATTCATAGCTGTTCCCGTTAGCGGCTATACACGCAGCCTGTATGAAGCCGTCCTTATGACCCTTTAAAATGGCTCTGTCAAAACTTTCGTTCATTCCGAAATCATCTGCTGTAAGGATAAATTTTTTCTTGCTTATATCCATAAATTTGATTATATTATAATAAATGAGCGAGAGTAAAGAAAAGATTTATAACGAAATGAGCAAGTGTAGATAAAATAAAATTTTAATCTACCTGGCGAATGAGATACAAGGAGGCGAAGCCTCACAGTTTTTTCTTTACCGAGCGAATACATCACAACGGCGAAGCCGTTATAATAAATGAGCGAGCATAATGTGAAAATTTATTTTCACATTTGCAGCGAGCGACAAATTAAAATGGCGAAGCCGTTATAATCTTATCTCAATAAAGGAATATGGCGAACATGTATATACCCAAACTGGGCATAGTAATCCCTTGTTTTAATGAAGAAGAGGCACTTGAGGGCACAATAGAAAGACTTCTGGAAGTTCTTGATGATTTGTCTTCCCAAAATATCATAAGCAAAGACAGCTTTTTATACCTTGTCGATGACGGTTCATCAGACAATACTTTTGAAATAGTAAAAAAATTCCATGACACAGACAAAAGAGTTAAAGGTACAAGTTTTACACGAAACTTTGGTAATCAAAATGCAATTTTAGCGGGCCTTACAGATATCAGGGAACTTAATGCCGACTGTGCCGTTACAATGGATGCTGATTTGCAGCAGGACGAAAATGTTATAAAAGATTTTATCGCTAAATTTAAAGAAGGCAATGATATTGTTTTTGGCGTCAGAACGGACAATATGGGCGTTGGTTTTTTCAAAAGATACACCTCAAAACTTTTTTATAAAGTAATGAACATTCTGGGCGCTTCAATTGTCCCGAACCATTCAGAATACCGTTTGATGAGCAAAAAAGCTCTGGACGTATTGAACCAGTATGGAGAATACAGCTTATTTTTAAGGGGCCTTTTTAGTCAGATAGGCATGAAAAGGGCTTCGGTAAAATATGTGTCAAGACCCAGAACAGCGGGTAAGACAAAGTTTAACGCGTATTCCCTGACTATACTTGCAATCAACGGCATTACTTCTTTTTCAATAGTGCCGCTCAGAATGGTTGTAATTTTAGGACTGATTATTGCGCTTGTCAGCTTTGGTTTTGGTTTAGAAGTTATTTACGAGAAATTTATCAATAAAACTACAGTCCCTGGTTGGGCAACAATTGTAGTAAGCGTTTGTTTCTTTAGCGGTATACAAATATTTTGTCTTGGAATTATCGGAGAATACCTCGGGCAAATATTTAACGAAGTAAAAGGCCGCCCCCGCTACATCAAAGAGATTGAACTCATCTAAGATTTAGAAATTTATGAGTTTGCGGTATAAGCCTTATGTTGTGGTATTTCGAGTAAAACTTATTAAAAATTTCTTCCATTTCATCGGGTGACATATCCAGGGGCATCTTAGGCTGTAAAACCACAAGAATATCATACCTCTTTGCAAGTTTAATAACTTTGTTTATCTCTGCATCGTTAATGTTGTTGTCAAAAATTACTTTAGAGAACACTGAAGAGCAGGTGTTGTTTTTTGCAATCGATAAAAAGTCGTCAAATACTCCATGGTCGATATTCTCTCCGCAAGCGCTTTTGAGCTTGATGTCCATTGAAACAATGTCAATATACTGAACTATTTTTTCTAACTCCTCGGGAAGAGTCCCGTTTGTTTCAAGGTATATGCTGCCGAGTTTGGAGCTGTATTTTTCTAAAAATTCTCTCAAAAAGTTTGTCCACAACAAGGGTTCGCCTCCGGTGAGGCTGATTGTTTGGGGAGGATAGGTTTTGACAACTTCATACAGCTCGTCAGGCGTGTACTCAATACCGTTTTGCTTACTGTAGTCGGTGTCACAATATGCACAGTCAAGATTGCAGTCGCAAAACCTTATAAACAGCTGTTTTTCACCTATATATGGTCCTTCCCCCTGTATGCCGGAAAAGATTTCATTTATCAGTGCGTTTTGCAAAAAGCTCACTCCTTACATTTCTCGTATCGAGAATTTTTAGTTTTTCATAAAGCTCTGTTTCTTGCGGCGTAAGGTTTTTTGGAGTTTCAATGTTTACAACTATTATTAAATCACCTTTTTTACCTGTTTTCGGGTTTTTCGCACCGTTGCCTACAAGCTTAAAACGCTGTCCGGATAAAGTTGAGGAAGGTATTCTCATCAAAATAGGGCCTTCGGGCGTAGGCACCTGAATATTGGCTCCAAGCGCAGCCTCCCATGGCGTTACGGGTACATAGCAAATTGTCTCATTTCCTTCTGTTTGAAAAATGCTTTCTTCTCTGCCTATGTTTATATTTAAGTAAAGGTCTCCGTTTTTACCGCCGTTTTTACCTGCTTTGCCTTCATTGGCAACCCTTATCTTTGTTCCTTCTTTGACATTCGGCGGGATTTTTATGCTCAATTTTTTATGTACGGTCTTTTCGCCTGCCCCATCGCATAGTGTGCATTTTGTGCCGTTTAAAAATTTTCTTCCTTGGCACTTTGAACAAGTTTCTGTATGTACAATGTTTATTTTGCGGCTTGTTCCCTTGAGGGCTTCTTCGGCCGTTATTGTTATTGTAGTGAAAATATTTTCACCGTTTATTTTTTGGGACTTTGCAGCTTGTTCTGTTTTTTCGGGATACGGCGTATGTACTTTTTCGTCAAAAAGGTCTTGAAATATTTTATGCAGATGACTTTCTTTGCTGTTTTTTTCTTTTTTATGCTCCGATGCCTGCGGTTCCTCTTTAAAGAATTCCTGTTCGCTTTTTTTTGAATTATTTTGAGAACCGTTGTGAGCAGACTTATGCCCTGTTCGCTCTAAAGTACTGTCATATTTCAGCCTTTCAATGTCGTCTAAAAGCGTACTGAAAGCCTTGTTTATCTTTTTGAACTTTTCTTCCGCACCGGGTTCCTGACTTATGTCGGGATGATAAACGCGGACAAGCTTACGGTAAGCAGCCTTTATTTCTTCTTTGGTTGCTCTTACCTTAACACCTAAAATGTCATAATATGTTTCTGTATATTGTTTTTGATTGGGCATCTCTATAATTTTACTTAAAACTTACAAAAAATAAAGACCGAAATGGTTAATTCATTTTCGGTCTTTATTTTTTGTAAAAATAAGTGAATGAGTGGAAGCCAAGTTACCTAGGTTTTCCCGAGTGAACACATTACAATGGCGAAGCCACTATTAAGATTTTTCCTATTTTTTATTCTTAGTTACGTATATATTACCCAAAGAAACATCTACTCCTTTTTGCTGAGCATAGTTTTCATAATTCTTTCTTGATTCTTTAGAGTCAAAAACCATACCCGTTTTAAAACATACGTTATCCCTGAAGTCTTCAAGTACAAAAGTAGGAATACCGTAGTACTTGTTTTCATGTCCTGTACCGTTGCGTTTTGTTTCAACCGCTACATCTCTAACAACTGACAAGAATTCTTCAGCGGTACCGATATCATTCCAGTATGCAGGTTTTCCGCTTTTAGTTTCAAGAGGAACAGTGTATACTTTCATAGGTTTTCCGTCGGCTGTTTTTAATCTGCCGTCTTTACACATTTGTACAATGTGAGGCATTACATCGTTGCCTAAACCTGCTTTTTTCATTGTCGGGTCCATAATTCCGGCAGACATTAAAACTTTTGCCGCTTCTTTGCTTAATAAATATATACCGGGGTTAGCTAAAAATTCTCCTTTATCATTTTTCGCCATTTGAACTGCGTCGAATTTTCTCAGCGCCTTATCGTAATCTCCATGCTCGGAAAAGTCAGTATTCCTTGGAGGCTCGGAAGTGTATGGGGATTTTTCAACAAACTCTTTAATTTGAAGATTGTCGCCGTCTTTCTCTACACCTAAAAGCCCCAGAGCTTTTGCCCTGTTTCCGTCAACAGGATAGTATGGTATAACTAAAGCTGCGTCAGGCAAAGTCTTTAAGGCATGGTATGCTCTTGTGACGTCTGCGTTTGTGAATATGTCGGCGTTAAGAACGACCACGTCTTTATCATTAGGTATAATATCACGAGCCAACGCCTCAGATATAGCGCCGCCGTCAGACTTATATGAACTGGTGTACTTAACGTTAGAACCTTTAATATCACCGCTTTGGCTTATGTATGTTAAGTCATCCTTATCTTTGCCCAGAATCATTCCTCCTCCTGCAGCCATATTTAGCGCAGAAGCTATAACTCTGTACCCGTCAGAGGTTGGCATAGGGTTAGACGGCTTATTTTCCCTGTCTCTTGTGAGGTTGCGAAATCTTTCCCCTTGACCGCCTGCAGGTATAACAATTGTCGGGTCATTCTCAACCATTTCATTAATATAGTCACCTTTGATTGCCTGCTCATACAGTTTATCCGCATAGTATTTGTCGATAGACTCTCTGGTTTTTTCTTCTTTGTATAAAGTGGTTACGGCTAATCTGCCCGTAAAAGAAGGTCGGCTTCTTCTTTCATTGCCCACGGGTGCATTATCCAGTTCTCTTATAGCGACTTTAATTATTTTACCGGTTTCTAAATCTTTACGGTTGCCCGGCATTACAATCTCATAACCGTTTCCTCTGTGAACACTGCCTGCCAGCATTTTGTAAGAGCCTTTAAGGGTTTTTTCGTGCTTTACTGTTATTTCAGGCATGTACTTACCCTGCTTGTAGGTTAAAACAGGTAAATCGGTATCTTTACTGTTAAACTTTACAACAGCCAGTGTATTTGGGGGCTGCAGCTGGTTTTTTATAGTAAGTTCTTTATCATAAACTGTGGAGTTTTTTATATCTCTGGTAGAAAACTCAATTCCTGAAGGGTTTAAGTCTTTTTCTTTGTCGTTTCTCATATCCGAGCGTGCAAGTGAAATCTTGCCCCTGTCTTGTAAATCAAGTAAATTTGGCACCCTTATTTCATTTTCTTTAACAAAGCTGTACGCCAACTCCATGCCGGTTTTTCCAAGCAGCTCTTTTTGAGTCTGAGCATACTCCGCAGGGAGGGGTTCATTTCCCTTGAAAGAAACATTTCCAACGCTCACAGACGTTGGTACATTTTTAGAAATTTGTTCCTGTATTTTCGGTTGACTATAAAGCCCTACTCTTTCGATCATGGTGGTTTCCTTCCTTATATGCTATTGCAACAACACTTCCAATTATTTTATATATTTGTATCCCCTTTAAAACGTGTAAAGATTTATACTTGCCCTCTTTTTAATAAAATTTATAAACTTTTACATTACTTTACAATACCCAAATCTAAAACTTTTTTGACCTCCGTCTTGATTTGGTTGTGTATATCAAAAACAGTCTGACACCCGTCCAGTATCTTAAAGTTGTACTTTTGCGCAAGTTTCTCGTACTCATCGAGACACCTGTTCTGGTACATTTCAAAACTTTTGTAAATATCCGTAGAAAGACCGATGTCTCTGCCGCTTTCAAAATAATCCAGGCCTGTTGTGGCTATCATTCTCTTTAAAAGTTTATCCACGGGCATTTTTAAATAAAACACCATATCAGGCTCCGGTGCAAAGTCGTATAAGTTTTTCACCCAATTAATATCATGACCTCTTACAGAGTCTCTTATGTAGGCTGTATAAATATATCTATCCAATATGACCACAAAACCTGCCTTAAGTGCGGGAATTATAGTGTTTTCAAGCCTGTCGGCATAGTCTGCCGCATACAAAAGACTGAATGTAGTTGTGTTTAAAAGATTTCTTTCTTTGGCTTCCGTGATAACGTCAGAAATTAAGCGCGAAGTTTTCCATTCTGAAAGCATGCAGCCGTAGCTTTGTGCTTCAATATACTTTTGAAGCATATTAACCTGTGTAGACTTGCCTGTCCCGTCTGTTCCTTCAATTACTATAAGGAGTCCGGAGTAGCCGTGTTTTTGATACTTATTATTTTCCATCTTACTCCCCCTGAGCTGCTTCAAATATCCTTCGCTTAACAAGAAGCTGTGTTACGAGCTTTCTTAAATTAAGCTGTTTTTTGTGGATACTTTCTTCCGCATCTATTTTTATAAGGCCGTATTCGTCTATCATGTTTTTATATTCTTCGATTACGCGATTCTGAAAGAGAACATAGCTCTTGTACGGATTGTTTGAAAGTTTTAAATCCATACCCGCCTCATAAAACTTCGGCTGTCTGTTCGTACAAATTCTGTCTAATGAAACTTTGGCACTGACGTCATAATATATAGACATATCCGGTTTTACCGCAAAACCGTACATATTTCTTACCCATTTCCTGTCTACATTCCTTGCAACATCTCTGGAAAACGCGGTATAGACATATCTGTCCGCAAGCACTATAAAACCTGCCTTTAATGCAGGTATGATAACTTTTTCAAGTCTGTCTGCAAAGTCTACTGCATGTAAAAGGCTGAATGTACGCCCCGAAAGCAGATTTTTCTTTTTTGCGCGTTTGGTTGTATCGGATATCAAATCAGACGAGTTCCAACGCGTTAAAATGACGTCTTGCTGTTTTGTTTTTAGCCAACTGTATAATAAGTCCAACTGAGTACTCTTACCCGAACCGTCAATGCCTTCGACGCAAATCAGCACCCCGTCTAATCCATGGTCTTTTTGAAATCTTAACATTTTTGTACCTTGTATTTTTTGCGTTTTAACTCTAATATTTATTAGGATAAATATAATAACACAATTATATAATAAAATAATAAGCGCTCATAACGAGAAAAGAATTTTCGCATTCTAAAGCAAATGCAAGTATAATTAGTAAAACCATCAAGGAGTTTATGTAAAATGTTTCAAATGATAAAAAAAGCGGCGATTATAACAAAAAACAACCCTATACTTACTTTGGCTTTTGTAATCTACCTGATTGTAATATCTTTTTTGCTGCCAAAACTTGCTTTAATCCAAAATGTTTACCTGCTAATAGTTTTTGCTGTGGTAATGATACTTTTTGCAGGAGCATTTTTTGCAGGCTGGTTTGGAATGATGAAGCAAGCAATTACAAACTCTTATAAAGATTATGAAAACGAAGAGACTAAAGTAATAGACTCACTCAACACAAGAAACCAGTTCTTTGTAAACGTTGCGGCGTATATCCTGCCTGTTCTTGCGGTTTTTATTCTATACGGAATTTTATTCTATCTCTGGACACAGTTAAACGTGTATTTGGCAGAACATTTTATAGGTAAAATAGATTTTATCTTTGAAGACTTAAAAAACCTCGGACAAGGAAAAGAAAATACCATGCAGTACATTCTGGCTTTGCCCGAAGAAAAACAAATGATAATATACGGATGGAACGCACTTTTCAGTTTTGCTTACTTTGTGTTCGGATTCCTTACTGTTTTTTGGCTGGCTGCGCTGTATTACGGTAAATGCGGCTCTAAAAACCCTTTCAGGGCATTGTGGATGTCGCTCACTGCCATATTCAGAAAACCGCTCGGGGTAATCGGGCTGAATGTTTTTATGGCTGTCGTGATGATGTTTTTTATGATAATCGGCAAACTCATGGGCGCAAATGCGGTTTTGGCATTTATCTATATGATTTTAATGATATACCTCATCGTTTATTTTAATGTGCTAATATTATGCTACTATGACAAAAACCTTGCCGATAATTGTAATAACGGGCCCGACTGCATCGGGGAAAACAAAGAAGTCGATACAACTGGCGAAGCTTCTTAACGCCGAAATTGTTTGTGCCGATTCACGTATAATATACAAAGGCTTTGATATAGCAAGCGCAAAACCCGCTCTGCAGGAAAGAGAAGGGGTAAAGCACCATCTTATAGACATATTGGAACCCCTTGAACTTTTTAGTGCGGGCGATTTTGTTCAATACGCGCGTAAGGCAATGGACAATATAAAATCTCGCGGCAAAAATGTTATAATTTCAGGCGGAACCTGGTTTTACATTAAATCTTTATTGGATGATGAAGAACTGCCAAATGTAGCAAAAAATCCTGAACTCAGGGCAGAATTAGAGAAAAAATCCTCAACCGAACTTTGGAATATGCTGAAAACTCTTGACGCCAAAAGGGCAGAGGTTGTACATCCTAATAATGCCGAAAAAATTATCCGCTCTATTGAAATGTGCAAAGCCTTGGGGTATCCGGTTTCAGAGCACAAAAGAGACAAAAACAGTGCAAATAATGCAGTTTGGTTTGCACCGGATATCAACAGAGAAGACTTGTACAAGCGCATAAACGAGCGCGTTGATATTATGATGAGCGCAGGACTTAAAGAAGAATTCGACAGACTTATCGAAAAATACGGCCCGAATGAAATAATCTCAAGTACAATAGGCTACCGCGAGTTTTTAGAGAACGAAAACACCCGAGACGCTGTCGGTAAAATTAAGCAGCACACGAGAAACTACGCAAAAAGACAGCTTTCCTGGCTAAAAAACAACGCAAATATTAACTTTGCGGACTTCGAAAATTATAATTTCAAACAGCTTCTCTAAGCATGTTTGGGAATATTAAAGTTTTGTAAAACTTATTCAATTTTATGCAATTTTTTACCCTTGTGAGTTTTTATTTATATAAGAGTATATTTATTTGGAGTAACAATGGGCGTACCCGGCATAAACGCAATAAACTACGACTTATACAACCAGACAAAGGGTGTTAATCCTTTTTCGGGTGGTATTCAAGGCCAGCCTGCAAGCAGACAACCCGTTGACCCCCAATCTTTTCAGGGTAACCACTACAAGCAGTTGAACGATGTGTCCTTGATAGGTGCACAAAAAGCCGCAGGATTCCAAAATGGTTTAGGCGGAACAAGTAACCCTGATAATCACAAGATTTTTTTCGCAGCATAATAAATAATTGCGATTTATGGAGATAAGAAAATAACAAAAAGCCCCGTTTTAAGGGGCTTTTTTGCACTTCTACTATTCTACCGTATCACGTTTTGCATTTTCGAACTTCTTCGGCTTCACGCACCCTAGGTTCTGTGGACAATAGACAAGTCTATTGTCTTACGAACCATCGTCCAGTGTCACTCTTGCCACCTTGCCCTTCGGCAAGCTGTCTGCGAGCTTACATCCGCAAGGGTCGTGTGGACACAGAAACACAAGAACTGTGTAATCTATTGTCCACACTGCCTAAGCGTTAAATGTTTTGAAGCTCGTTTCAACGTTTTTGTCCACTACTTTCTTGACGCTTTCCGCCTCTACTTCGAGGGCTTTATGTTCTGTTTCAAGTTGTTTTAGTCTCATGTCGAGTTGTTTGTCGTGTTCCTGGAACTTTCTCATCTTGCCGTCATAGACAGATTGAGCTTCTGCATCGTCAGTTGTATCAAGTACATCGTTAATTTGAGAAATCATATTGTAGCTGACTTTTTCCCAGTTGATTTCCATTGTGTTGTCAGACCAATCACTGCTCGCTACAAGATTTCTTTTTTCTATCTGATAATTGCCCAGTCTCAATTCACGCTCAAGACTTGAAGGGTTATCCATTTCGGGGTCTACATAGTAGTCTTTAGGGTCTGCACCTGCAGGCATTTGACTTTCATGGCTCAAAATAATTCTGCCACGGCTGTCTACCAGTCTCATACCGAGACCGCCGTCTTCAAACTTATTTGTTATGTCATCATAGCTCAGCTTTCTGTTGTAATTAAGCGCACTTTCAGTCGCAACGTTACCCATAAACAACAATGTTCTGTTGTTTATCTTATCGTTGTATTCCTTAGTGAAGTCTTCTGTTTCGCGCGCTAAAACAAGCCTTTCGTAAGTAATACGCTGGGCCTGATATTCGTTGTTGCTTTTCTGCGCCGTTAACATCAAGAAACGTGCTTGACCTGCTGACATACCCATAGGGATACTCCTTAAATTATTAATAGTTTCACTATTTCGATTTGCCGCTCGCCGCAAATGTGAAAAATTCTTTTCCCCATTGCGCCTGCTTTGCGTCATCACCATTGTTACTTTAATGATATCGACGCTTTTTTCAGGAAACTTTAATAAAAACACCCTTTTTGTTAAGTAATGTAACATCGAATTTATTAATTAAAAATAAAGATTTTTTGGACATTGCAGATTGATAATTTATAATGTAAATGAGCGAGCGGGAAGAAAACGAAGTTTTTATTCCCCGAGCGAATGCATTAAAACGGCGAAGCCGTTATAATAGTAAGTAAGCAAGGGTAGAAAAGAGATAAATTTTTCTCTACCGAGCGAATGAGTTACAAAGAGGTGAAGCCTCATGTTATATAAATATTAGCGAACATTAAGGATCTGAAAAATGTCAGAAAAAAACAACAGCAATCCCTTCAAAGACGAAGAAGGCAAAATCGAAGATGAAGTTTTAAATTCCGAAGAAACAACCGAAGAAGTTTCAGACGCCGCGCAGCAGCCTTCCGAAGAAGGCAAAGACCTGCAATCTGAAGTAGATGACTTGAACAATAAGTATTTACGTCTTGCGGCTGATTTTGATAACTACAGAAAACGTCAAACACAGGAACGCGAAAGCCTCTTGAAATATGGCGCCCGGGAAACACTTACAAAACTTTTGGCTGTTCTTGACACCATAGACCGTGCAAATGCTTCTATGGAAGGATTAGAAGAATGCGAAAAGGTTAAAGAAAGCTACCAGGTTGTCTTTAAACAACTCGATGACGCTCTTGAAAAATGCGGGCTCGAAAAAATCGAAGCCCAAGGACAGCAGTTTAACCCTGAAATTCACGATGCCGTTATGAAAACCCCGACATCGGAGCACCCCGAAGGTTACATAATCGCCGAACTGCAAACAGGTTACAAGCTGGGCGATAAGGTTTTAAGGCCTGCGCTCGTAAACGTTGCCGCACCGGAAGCGTAGAGTGTGCACTGCGCATACCATATAAAAATGAGGAATTAACTACAAATGGACTATTATGAAATACTGGAGGTTTCGAAAAACGCTTCAAAAGACGAAATAAAAGGAGCCTTTCGAAAAAAAGCCAGATCTTTACACCCCGATGTCAACAAAGAACCTGACGCCGAAGAACGCTTCAAAGAATTGGGCAGGGCATACGAAACCCTAATGGATGATAACAAACGGGCGCTATACGACCAGTATGGCGAAGACGGACTTAAAAACGCGGGCTTCTCCCAAGGGCCTTTCGATTTTGGTTTTGGCGATATTTCAGATATTTTTTCATCATTTTTTGGCGGAGGTATGGACTTTTCGGGAGGCTTCTCGCGCAATCCCAATGCCCCTCAGCGCGGAAGTGACTTAAGGCTTGACATTGAAATAGAGTTTGAGCAGGCAATATTCGGTATCGAAAAAGAAATCAAAATAGACCACCTTGAGCCTTGCGAAACTTGTAATGCAACAGGCATGGATAAAAATGCAACCGACACGGTGTGTAAGACCTGTAACGGTCAGGGAAGGGTGCAACAAAGCACCCGTACAATGCTGGGTAACTTTACTTCGGTCACCGTCTGTCCGACCTGTAAAGGAACGGGCAAAAATCCTTCAGCGCAGTGTAAAGCCTGCAAAGGCCTCGGTGCGGTTGAAAAAGAAAAAACATTAAAAATAAAAATACCGCAGGGCGTCGACAACGGTTCCAAGATAAGGATTTCAAACGAAGGTGACTGCGGAAGAAACGGCGGCAGGCCGGGCGATTTATATGTAGTTCTCTTTGTAAAAGAGTCCGCGGACTTTCAACGCGAAGGCTTCAACATATTTTCAGAGGCGGAAGTCACTATGCCCCAAGCAGTTCTCGGAGATACTATTGTTGTAAAAACAGTTGAAGGCGAAAAAGAAATTAACATCCCGAAAGGCACTCAAAATCTCGATAAAATAGTTTTAAAAGATTTAGGCGTACCTCATTTGGGAAATCCTGGGCAGAGGGGCAATCATTATGTTACAATTAAAGTAGTAACACCTAAAAAGTTGGGTCTCGAAGAAGAAAAGCTGTGGCGTTCGCTATTCGAACTCAATCAAAACCAAGGGAAAGATGAAACTCTGAAAGATAAAATCAAAAGCGCTTTCGCCAGATAGAAGAGAACATAAGCACTTTTGGGTTAAGGGAGAAGCAATGAAGAAATTAGTCGTATGTATACTTGCTGTTGTGGCTATAGTGATTTCGGGCTCCGAAGCGCAGGCAAGCAAACTGCCTGACCAACTGTGGCAATACATTAAAGGCGAAATCCCCGGAGCCACCCAACGTTTTGACTCCGTAGTTACCGTCTCTAAAGATGTTATGTACATACCTCTGTACCCTGCCCAAAAGGAAGAAGCGGAGAAACTTGAAATAACATACTCTTACCCTCAAGTGAAAGCGCTAAGACAAATGCCCGAGGTTGTTATTTTTAACAATAACTACGTACTTTTGAAATGCTTTAAAAACAAAAAGGGCGATTTTACAATTACCGAAAACCAAGACCTGCCCTTAAAGGTTAAACTGGGCATTATGCCTCAGGATATGCTTGTTCCAATAGGCCTAAACGTCCCCGACGGACTGAAACCTATTTTGGGTGACTTAAACATACCTTTAAAGTCAGACAATTCTATCGTTATTTCACATGGAGGAGACACTCCCCTTATAACACTTGATGATTATATGGACGACAAAACTGCTCTTAAGCCCTTAAGAGAGCTTAAAAATAAAAAACTGTACATCACTGCATCGGGTTCCAAGTTTATGATGGTGTACGACAACGAGTCCAAAAAACCTTTATATGAACTGAAACTAAACGCCCTTCCTTCGAACATTGTTGCTTCAAACCATACAAAATTCGCGCTTGTTACATACTATGCAAACAAAAATATTGAAATAATAGACCTTCAAAACGAAAGAGTGTTGACACAAATAGCTATAGATGATGTTGCAAAGGATGCAGATATTGACGAGATAAACAACATAGCTTATGTCAGCGTTCCTGCTGCAAATACAATCTACGCCGTTGACCTGAATTCAGGCAAACTCTCAAAAACAATAAAGTTGTCCCAGTCTCCGGGGAAACTGGCGGTGTCTACAGACGGTACAGCGCTTGCCTTTATAGACAACACTACCCAAGATGTCTGCTCGATGTCACTTTCAGGCGACTATCTTGTTAAGCCGCTTGCGCAGGCCCCCAATACTTCAAAGATTATATTCCACGGCGACAACGTATACTCTGTTTCGCGCGTGAAGAATAAAATGGATATTCATAACGCATACTCGGGAGCGCTTCTGGATTCTGTTAAATTATCGAAAAAACCGATAGATGCCGTGTACCATAACGGAATGGTCTATATACTTTGTGCCCAGGACGGTGCTATGGATATATATGACACGGCAAAAGGTAAACTTGCAAAAACAGTGAATCTGGGCAGTGCAGGCTTTTTCTCGAAAATTACCTCCATTCCAAACCAGTCTAATGCGCTTTTAACCGGCATGGGCACAAATAAGTGTCTGGTGTTTGACTTTGACAACATGAAAGTGGTTACATCCCAACCCTTTGAAGTTAAAGTTTCAAATATTATGGTGGTAGATAAATAATGTGCCGCTCAGAGTGTCCCGAAGAGCTTTTTAAATTCAAAGAATTTCCCGCAGAGTTTGACGAGATAACCGTAAAAACACTCTTGAGCCTTGAGCAAACCCAAAAAGAATTTTGGAATATAGACAGAAAAAGCGCCAATCTTTTAAATATGTTGGTTAAAATTAAAGGCGCTAAAAATATCCTGGAGTTGGGCACTTCAAATGGTTACAGCGGTATTTGGCTTGCTAAAGCGCTTAAAGAAACCGACGGAAAACTTACCACAATTGAGTTTTGGGATAAAAGACTAAATGTTGCGGTAGAAAACTTTGAAATATGCGGCGTAAACGATATCATTGAAACCCATATCGGCTCTGCCTGCACAATCTTGGAAGAGATGAGAAGTGAAGGCAGAAAGTTTGACTTTGTGTTCATCGACGCGAACAAACTTGAATATGTGAAATATTTTGCGCCCATCCACCCGATGCTCGAGGTTGGAGGCATTATGGCTTCAGATAATGTTTTATCCCATGCGCTAAAAGTTAAACCGTTTATGGATGTCATATTAAATCATGACCAATACCAAAGCGAGATGTATCCTTCCGAAGCCGGACTTTTGATATCGCTAAAGAAATATTAAGTTGTGTAAATATTTTTTTTGGTAAATAACAATACTAATTCTTCCCGGGTTTTTAAAAAAGTAACAATTATACGTGCGAAAAAGAAGGGAACTTATTATGACAATGGTTTTAGCGTCACCGGCCGGAGCTTTAGTTGATCCAAAACTGGGAAGTAAAGAAAATAAAAAAGAAGCTGCAAAAGAACACTTAAAAAATTACGCAGCGGGTATGGGTGCCGCTTTAGGTATCGGTGCTACAACAGTCGGGCTTACAGCTTTGTCAACAGATACTGTCAGCCGTTCTTTAGCCGAGAATGCTTGCGGATTGCGCAATACACTTGGAGAAAAAAGTTTAAAATATAAAGCTACAGAATTGCTTGCAAGTGCATCTCAAAAAATAAATCAATTTGCAAAAGATGTTTCCGACAAAGTTGCAAACAATGGTATGTTCCGGACTGCTAAAAATACGCTTAAAGATATGGTTACAGAAAATAAAAGCGCATTAAAGAAAGCGGCAGTATTTGTTATTCCAGCTGCAATTATATCCTCGGCGGTTTTTGCTCTGTGGGCTATGAAAACAGGTAAAATTGACGGTAAATACGAAGAAAAAGCCGAACAAGAAAAAAAATACACTACACAAGCGTAATAAATACTTTATAAAAAAACACCCTCGAATCTCGGGGGTGTTTTTGTGTGTCTTATTTATACCTTATGGGGCTTTTGCATTTTATGAACAGCCGCAAGTGCAGGCAATGTTCTCACATTTTTGACCGTTGAATGCCCTTAAGCCAAGGTATTTAGCGCTTGAACCAAGTTCCTGCTCGATTCTGATAAGCTGGTTGTATTTAGCAATCCTGTCTGAACGAGACGCAGAACCTGTTTTGATTTGACCGCAATTAGTTGCAACAGCCAAGTCTGCAATAAATGTATCCTCTGTTTCACCCGAACGGTGCGAAGAAATTGCAGTATAGCCTGCAGCGTGCGCCATATTGATAGCTTCTAAAGTTTCTGTTAGAGTACCGATTTGGTTAACTTTAATAAGGATTGAGTTAGCGATGTGCTTTTCAATACCCTTAGAAAGCAACTTAACATTAGTAACGAACAAGTCGTCACCTACAAGCTGGCATTTGCTGCCGATACGGTCTGTAAGCATTTTCCAGCCATCCCAATCTTCTTCGGCCATACCGTCTTCGATAGAGATAATAGGATACTTATTTACCCAGTTTTCCAAGAAGTCAACCATCTGTTCTCTTGAAAGAGTTTTACCTTCGCCTTCAAGAACGTATTGACCGTCTTTATAGAACTCGGAAGACGCTACGTCTAAGCAGATTTTAATTTGGTCAGTGTTGTAACCTGCATTTTTAATAGCTTCAAGAATTACTTCAATGCCTTCTTCGTTTGAACCGAGGTTTGGAGCGAAACCACCCTCATCGCCGACTGAAGTGGCAAGACCTTTGCCGTTAAGTACGGCTTTAAGCGCGTGGAATACTTCTGTACCCATTCTGATTGCTTCCTGGAATGTGTTAGCGCCAACGGGAGCTATCATAAACTCTTGGAAGTCAATATTGTTGTCAGCGTGAGCGCCGCCGTTAATGATGTTCATCATCGGTGTAGGCAATGTTGTAGCGTTTACTCCGCCTAAGTATCTGTAAAGCGACATTTCATATGCTAAAGATGCAGCCTTGGCTACAGCGAGCGATACGCCCAACATAGCGTTAGCCCCTAGTTTGGACTTGTTTTCAGTTCCGTCTAATGCCAAAAGCATTCTGTCGATTTCTTGTTGGTTTGAAGCGTCTTCGCCGATAAGCTCGGGTGCAATTTTAGAGTTGACGTTGTCCACGGCCTGAAGTACGCCTTTGCCGCCGTACATAGACTTGTCGCCGTCTCTAAGTTCAAGCGCTTCGTGAACGCCTGTAGATGCGCCTGATGGCACAGCCGCACGTCCCATAACACCGCAAGAAAGTGTTACATCGACCTCAACAGTCGGATTTCCTCGTGAATCTAAAATTTGTCTTGCTCTAATGTCTTCAATAAATGTTGGCATGCTTTTCTCCCTTTTTTAGTACCCTGCATAGCTTGATTATCACACATCAAGGCGCGGTTTCAAGAGAGAAATGAAATTTTATTTTAATCAATTGATATTTTGCAGTCAAGCTCCTTACAGATTTTTTGTAAATCTGTAAACTTTAAATTCCCTTTATGTATCGTTTGAGAAAAACTTACAGGGTTTGCCCCTATTTTTTCGCATACCGTTTTTTGGCTTGTGCCTTTTCCGTACACCAAAAGCTTGATTAGCTGTACATTATCAAAATCATCTGTGTTCACCTGGTCATAATAAGTACATTGACAGAAAAATACTAATAAGTTAATATTTATTAATAATTTTTTAACTTATTAATAAATTGATGTATAAATGTATGCAACTTATAAAGACAAAAGGAAGAATATTATGAAAAAAGCTTTTACTCTGGCAGAGGTGCTTTTGACCTTGGCCATTATCGGCGTTATAGCGGCGCTTACTATCCCCGCGGTCATTACAAAGGTCACAAAAGACCAGTATGTCACGGGACTTAAGAAAGCGTATAACACACTTAAAGCAGTTGAACGTGAAGCTATAGAAAAGCACGGGCCTATGGAAAACTGGGATTGGTCAGGTAATGTCACGGTTCAATTTGAAAAATACTTTCTCCCCCACTTCGACGTCTTAAAAAACTGCGGTGCAACAACAGATGAAGGCTGCTTTGCGGAGGAGCTTACATGGCTAAATGGCAGTTCTGTGGTTGACCTCGACAACTCCGCATATTACAGAATAATAACATCTGACGGCATGTCTTGGGCATATAGTAGAACCGGCATCACAACTCCTCTGTATTATAAGGGCTGGCTCTATATAGATGTTAACGGCTTGAAGGGACCAAACAGATTTGGCAGAGATATATTTTCATTTTACGTCTACCCGTCAAACCTTGGTATTAAACCGTACGGTTCTTATTATGTCGACGGTGTCAACCCAATGCCGGCAAGTCTTGTTGATTCAAGCTGCAACACTTCTTCCAACGGCAGCAACTGCGCTGCTAAAGTTCTTACTGAAGGAGCTATGAACTATTAGGGTTTGGTCTTTTAAAGAAAATACTTCTCTCAACTATTGCAATTCTTTGAAAAAAATTATAAGATTTTACTTAATAACAAGTATTTTACTTAATTTTTAGAGAGAGAATATTATGCAAAAAGAATGCGTAAGCCGGCAGCCCGAAGTGGGCGCGAGAGCGCTCACACAGGGCGTGAAGATAGGCGACGTAGGAATTTCTAAAAGAAATTCTACAGGAGCAAAGGCTTTTACTTTAGCCGAGGTATTACTTACCTTGGCAATCATAGGAGTTGTAGCAGCACTCACTATCCCCGCGGTCGTTACTAAGGTCACAAAAGACCAGTACGTCACGGGTCTTAAAAAAGCTCACAATACCATTAAATCAGTCGAACAAAAAGCGAGACAAGAATACGGTGATATAGAGAACTGGGATTGGTCTGCAGGAAGTGCCAGCCCAGACCCCACAGCTCAATTTGAAAAATACTTCCTCCCCTACTTCGACGTCTTAAAAAACTGCGGAGCGACAGAAGATAAAGGCTGCTTTCCGGAGGGGGTTACGGGACTGAATGGTGACTCTTGGGCTAACCTCAACAACACCTCGCATTATAAAATAATAACATCTGACGGCATGTCCTGGGTGTATATGAAATCCGGCAACTCAGCTTCTCTGGCTGTGCGAGGCTGGTTCTTTGTAGATGTTAACGGCTTAAAGGGACCAAACAGAGTGGGCAGAGATATATTTCAATTTGCCATCTTCCCATCAAACCTGGGTATTAAACCGGGCTGTTCTTATGATAACGAGGGCATTCTGATGCCGACAAGTTCTATTAATGGGCGCTGCAACACTTCTACCGATGGCTCCTGCTGTGCCGCAAAAGTTCTTGCGGAAGGCACTATGAACTATTAGCCTTTTTTTGCTCGCTCTAAGTTATATGTGGCTTTGCCCCATTTAACTCGCTCATAAAAGAATAAGAAAAATGTTTTTCTTATTCTTTTATTCGCTCATTATAAAGACTTCGCCGTTTTAACTCGCTTACTCGGAGAAAAAAAGAATAAATTCTTTTCTTCTCACTCGTTCGCTCATTATAATGACTTCGTCATTTTAACTTGGCCGAAAACGGCACCCTCCCTTGTAAGCCTCACAAGTTCGGCAACAAGACGAGCTGTCGCTCGCTGCAAATGTGAAAATAAATTTTCCCATTATGGCGAGAAGTGAGTGAAAAGTGGTGTTTGCACCAACTTTTGCCACGAACGCCGAGCCAAAAGCTTTGCTTATGCTCGCTCTAAGTTATATGTGGCTTCACCCCATTTAACTCGCTCATAAAAGAATAAGAAAAACATTTTTCTTATTCTTTTATTCGCTCATTATAAAGACTTCGTCATTTTAACTCGCTTACTCGGAGAAAAAAAGAATAAATTCTTTTCTTCTCACTCGCTCGCTCATTATAAAGATTGTATAAGGAAAACCTGTTTTCATTTTTTTTTACCTTATAATCACATAAAAGAGATGAAAATTGGGAGATATGCAATGCAAGCGGTCTTAAGCAAAATTAATAATAACGTAAAGGACGAGATAAAAAACTTGGAAGTACTTTTAAAAAGCCTTGAAAATGCTGATAACAATACTAAAAACGACATTGAAAACTCTATAGTGTCATTCGGTGCTAAAGCCGTAGATTTCCTTGTTGAAAAACTTTCCGAACTGGAAGGCATGGCCAGAGGCGTAGTTGCAATGAGCCTTATACGCATAGGCGAACCGGCTATTATCCCCCTAAAAGAACAAGCGCTTGAATGTGAAGATTTTCAGTGGATAGCAAACTATCTCATATCTGAGATAAAAGGTACATATTAGACTGAGAATATAATATAATATAGAAATTTCTATACTAAAAAACCGCCCTCAACTCATGTAAGGCGGTTTTTGTTATCTTGTACAAATTCTTTAATCTAAATCGTCTGATTTGAGGTGCTTGGTCTTTTCAATCCACTCCTCAACCTTTTTAAGGGCTTTTTCTATCTTTTGTTTTTTACCCTCTCCGGCATTTTTAAGTCTTCTCTCAAGACCTGCTTTATGTTTCTCAAAATCTTCCAGAGCTCCCTTGTGGTCTCCCAGACGGTATTTTGAAATACCCCTTAAATAATATTCGATATTATCTATACCTATACTTATGAGCGTATCAAAGTCAACTATAGCATTTTCATACTGCTCCATCTTCATATACGTGCGGCCCCTGAGACGAAGCGCAGTCATTATTGCTTTCTCTCGGGCTTCAAGCGAACTGAAACTCGCCCCTATTTTTTTGTGTAAATATCTGTCAAATTCAGACTCCTCACCTCTATTTAGCAGCGCCATGGCGCTTGTTGTGTCCTTGATGACTTCTTTGTGCTTATTCTCCTGCATATACAACCGTGCTCTTTCGAGATAAAGTTTATAGTCATTATCTTTAAGTTCGATTGCCTTTGTTAAGTCTTCAAGGGCTTTTTCTTCATCCTCGGCATCCTTATTTATCACCGCTCTTTTTGCATAACCCATAAACTCTTCCGGTTGTTTTCTTATTTCCATGTTGACTGCGTTTAGTTGTTTTGGATAATCTGCAATATTCTCAACATGCTCTACCTGATTATTCCAAAGAGCTAAAAATAGTATGGGCACAAAACATACTACCGCTGCTGTGCCAAGCTTTATTCTAAACATCAACGGTTTTTTTGAGTTTTTTTCTATGCGTTGTTTAATAAAATCCTCTCTCGGTTTCAGATCAATTTGCTTTAACTGTATCCTTGAATATATGTCAGGGTTTTTTAAACATTTTTTATAAAAATAATCTATATTTACATATTTGGCATAAGTGCGCAAGGCAAAAAACCACAAAACTCCGGTCACTGCAAAAAATAACGCCCACCAACTTTTTATAGCCAGCATGCCCATCGTAAGGACATAAAAATATACAAGCATAGCGGACGGGATAAGGGTAAACAACAGTGAAAACGGATAGGCTATTGTAATTGAGAGTATAACAAACAGAAGAAGCATCATAAGAAGGCCTTGCAGGTAACTTCCATTCAAAATCTGACAAACAGGGCCGAAAAGAAAAGCGCAAGTGCCGCGGCCTGCCGGCGAAAACTTCATTTTTTCTTCCCTTGTAAGCGCTTTATACTCGGGACTATATTTCCAGAAAAATCTTCTGGAGGTTTTTCCGTCTTCATAGTTATTATAAAATATCGCGTTAAAAGCTTTGAACTTTTCCTTCCATTGTGCACTTACGTCAAGTCCGTCAATAATATCGTCAATATGAATATAAGTATTGTCTGGAGTGTTAAAATTTTGTTCTCTCATAATAAATCTTTCTGTTTTTACTAAAGCTTATAAGGTGATTTTACACTATTTTTCAAAATATTAAAATACCAAATACGGTGAATTCTTAAGCCTGATTAACTATTTGGAAACCTTATAGGTGAACACGGTGATACATATTTCAACTATTGTGTAAACGGGTAATATAGAAGATTGTCTTTTCCGGCAATGAAGTCTCATCCTACTGGAAGCATAATCTCTTAAGAATACTAACGACAGGTTGTGCATGGAACACATATATGAGAGATATTTTGTCGATGACTACACTTTCGTTAAGTTTTCTAAGAAATCCTACCCTTAATTCACAAAGGTAATAATGATTTCGTCTACAGAAATCCTGTCCCTAAGCTGATAAACAGCTCTTTGCAAACGGGTAACGCCCTGGGCAGATTTCGCTTATTGAAATACCTGACAGCTCGCAGTCCTAATCGACCTGCTTGTAAAGTTGGTTTCAACCCCGTCAGTATTTCGCCGAACAACAAAGATTCTTTATTAAAAGGAGGAAAAATGAGTATTAAAAAATTCGTTCTAACAGCAACCATGACGGCATCGTTGTTCGCTCTTACTGTTCCTGCCAGTTTTGCCGGCAGCTGTAATACATGCGACGTTGCTCCAGCTTGCGAAACAGGATACGGATGCCCTATAGAAAAGGTGTCTACCTGTGACAAATGTGACAAATGTGACAAATGCAAAAAAGACAAATGCAAATGTAAAGACAAATGCAAATGTAAAGACAAATGCAAAGACAAATGTAAAGACAAATGTAAAACATCTTGTAAAAAAGATAAATGTAAAGACAAATGCGCTACAAAAGAACCTTGCAATACTTGCCCATCACTTGATGGTGGACATGCAACGGGTGCTGCAGCGTCATTAGACAAATGTAATAAATACGGAAGACAAGCATACGCTTATCCGGGTGCAGTATATTCTAACGCTAACGAAGCTATTGTTGGTGATGCATTAAAAAATAATGCAATGATTGCCGACAAAGAATTAAAAGCAGCTACAGGTGTTCTTGTTGAAGACTTTAACTGCATGACAGGTGCTGCAATGCCTATTATCGACGAAACTTGCGGTTTCGCAGTTCCTCTTCCATGCGATTGTGCAGTTCAAATTTCTTCACCAACATCAATCCAGGTTACAAAGAAATACTTTGAACCACACACGTTCGAAGGCACACCTACAGGTGCTGCTGCTGGCCCAAACTCTTCCTACTACCCTGACGTTCCAAACCAATTTTGGGCGGCAGATGAAATTAACAGATTAACTTGCCAAGACGTTCTTGCAGGTTACCCTGACGGATATTTCAAACCAAACCGTGACATTACACGTGCGGAACTTATTACTATGGCTGTAAAAGGTTTCAATCTGCAAGGTACTCCTCTAAGATCTGAAAGTGATTTTGCTGACGTATCAAGATGTCACTGGGCATATGAACAAATAAATAAAGGGGTTACAAATGATATCCTTGAAGGAAAATCAGATTGTATATTCGACCCTGAAGGAAAAATGACAAGACTTGAAGCTCTTAACGCTATCGGTAAAGGCATGTCATGTCCTATGGACTGTGCGCAAGCTCAACAAATCCTTGCGGCTTATACCGACGGTAACAGAGTTCCGTCTCAATACCAGGAAAATATAGCTAAAGCTGTTCAAGCCGGTGCCCTTAAACACCAAAACCAAAAAACCATCAGCTTAAACCGTGAAGCTACCCGTGCTGAAGTTTCTACAATGCTTCAAAACATGAGACTTGCTATGGGTCTTGATAACATGGCAGTTGCATGTGAGCCTTGCAGAACCGATGGTTACTTGAAGAAAACGTCTCATATGACAATTCCTACAATCGAAATGTGTATGAAAGACATCATCAGTGCTAAAGACGCAAACGTTGGCGACCAATTCGCAGCTGAAACCCTTAACGAAGTTACTATTGCAGGTACAAGCTACCCAGCAGGTTCTCGCGTAAGAGGTAAAGTAATGGAGGTCATAAGACCAAACAACTGTGAAGAAGGTGCTATCAGACTTTCATTCGAACAAATCGAAGACTGCAGCAACTGCAGATATGACCTTCCTAAACAAGTACTTACTGCCCGTGTTGAAGATTGCAACAACATAAACTTCTTCGCCAGATTATTTAAAGCTCCATTCACTTGGACAGGTTCAGTAATCGGTACAGCAGGACGTACAGTGGGTGGTGCTCTTATCGGCCTTGGTAACGCAGCTGAAGATGTACTTGATAACGTTGGTAACGGTACAGGTGAAATCTTCACAGGCCAATTCAGGGCAGCAGGCAGAAGCTACCAAGATGCTCTTAAATCAACAGTTATGGCACCTGTAGACTTGACAAGAACTGCACTTATGGGTGTAGCAGGTGAAGTAATGACAACCGTTGATGAAGTTGCTTACCTTGTAAACCCTGACGGTAAGGCAATTACTCAAGTTAACCCTAACCAAAAAATCACTGTTGCTTTTGGACAGTAGTCAAAGGCAAAAGAAAACATAATTAATAAAAATAGTTCGCTATTTTTATTGAGGAAGCGCACCTGATAATACTATCGGGTGCGTTCTTCTTTTTTGTTCTCCATTCATTAGTAGTTCATCGCCCCTTCAGAGAGGACTTTAACTGCACAATACCAGCCGCAGCTATTACCTGTGCATTCAGTATTGCAGTCATTGTTAACCGTATCTGTGGAAATTAGACTATTCTCATCTGTATTGCTGAGCATACCTTCAGGTTTTATTCCTTTTGTAGGGTATATGGTAAAAGCAAAAATGTCTCTGCCGAGTATATTGGGCCCTTTTTTGCCGTTAACATCAACATTAAAGATACCCATTCTTTCAGGTACAGTTATTGTGCTATCTTTATAAAACACAAAAGCAATACCGTCAGAAGTAATTATCCTGTAACGACTAGAATCATTATAGTTATGCGTGCGCACTGTTCCGTTAATAGCCTTCCACTCATTGGCTCCTACAAAACACCCGTCATCAGTGTCTGCACCGCAGTCTTTTAAGATGTCAAAGTGAGGACGAAAGTAAGTATTAAACGTTTCTGTGAGAGTGCCTGTCCAATCCCAGTTTTCCATAGGCCCATGTTCTTGTACGGCCTCACGCTCAACCGCTTTAAGCGTGTTGTACGCCTTTTTAAGGCCGACAACATACTGGTCTTTAGTGACCTTTGTAATAACCGCAGGAATTGTAAGCGCTGCCACAACTCCTATAATAGCCAGAGTAAGCAGAACTTCTGCTAAAGTAAAACCTTTTGCTCCTGTAGAATTTCTTTTAGAAATTTCCCCCTTCGCTAAGCCGCTAAAGCGGCAACAAAGAGTACGCCTCGTACCTCGGCTACTCCTTGCTTGCGCGGAGTCCCTGTCGCCTATCTCTCTTGAAATCGGACAGCTCAGCCCCCTCAACGGAGCCTTCGCCTCAGACGTCTTCGCTTCGCTCGCGTCCGTCCGATTCCGCTCCACGTCCTGTGTGAGCGCTCTAGCGCCCACTTCGGGCTGCCGGCTCACGCATTTTTTTTTCATATATTCGTCCTTCTTATAATACTACTTACTTCTTTTTATAACCGTGAGGCTTCGCCTCTTTGGCAAACACACAATTTTCTACAGGCTTCGCCTTTGAAAATTAGCTGGTTGCATCCTTACTTTGTACACTGACTTGCAACACTCGCAAGCTCGCGTGCAATCTAGCGAAACTATGCTTCGTAAACTCAGCTTGTTTGTCGTATATCTCATTCGCTCGGGGAATGAAAACTTCGTTTTCTTCCCTTCAGTCCTTTGGACACCGTCCCTTCTACGGCTCATTTCATTCGCCAAGAAGAAGACCTGTCGCTCATTTCGTTATAGCCCTAAATTGCCTATTTATATGCTCTCACGTCTTGCTTATTTCAAGTCCTGCAGGGTACATATTTATGCATTTTATCAACTATAATACTAAAAGTATTATACAACTTTTTAGGCCTGTTGCAACATATATGTGTATTATTTAAAAACAACAAGAGTATAAAACACTAAAAACAGTCACAGTATGCAAGTGTTACATTTCACACATCTGTGCCAAAATGGCGCCAGCATCCCCCACGACGCCGACATCGCAATATTTAAAAATGGGTGCATCAGGGTCGGAATTCACCGCTATTACAAAATCACTGTTTTGCATCCCCGACAAATGCTGCACGGCGCCCGAAATACCAAAAGCAACATAAATTTTCGGCGCTACAGTCTTACCTGTTTGGCCGACCTGACAGCATTGCGAAGCCATTTCGCTGTCAACAGCCTTTCTCGAGGCTCCCACAGCAGTTTGTAACCCGCGGTCGTTGAATTTTTTTGCAAGCTCCTCCAGCTTCTCAAAACCTTCTTTGTTCAGCCCCTTGCCGCCTGCAAGGATAATTTTGGCGCCTTCAAGCTCATCGGCATTTTTTGCCGTGTCTTCAATAAACTCTATAAAAGTGGTGCCGCTCACAACGTTATCAAGATTGGGTCTGAACTCCTCCGCTTTTCCTTCTTCACTATAGTTGTACTCCAGCTTTCTCAACACGTTTTCCCTAACGGTAGCCATCTGGGGATTGGTTTTGCAAAGAATAGTCGCCATTAGTTGACCGCCAAAAGTGGGTCGGGTAGCCGCCAGTCTCAACTCGTCTTTATATTCAATAAGTTCAAGCTTAGTGCAGTCAGCCGTAAGTCCCGTATTTAAACGTGTCGATATTCTCGGGGCAAGGTCTCTGCCTTGGTGTGTGGCCCCTATTAAAATAATATACGGATTTTCGCGCTCTATTAACTGAACAGCTGCTTCTGAACAATACTGGCAGTTGTATACGTCAAGCTTCTCGTTTATTATGTCGTAAATCTTATCCGCCCCTGCCCTGAAAAGCTCTTTGGAGTACTCTTCGCTTATCCTGTCAGCCACTCCTCCAAAAACAAGGGCGCAAACCTTTTGGTCTTGCTGTGCAAGCCTTCTTGCTTCTCCCAACAGCTCCAAAGCTACGGATGTATACTTCTGGACATAAACAAAAATATCGCAGGTAATACTCACGAGTTGTATACCTCCATAATTTTGTCCGTAAGAAATTGCGCGCAATGATTATCGCAGTTCACCATAACAGGCTCGCGCTTAATTTCGGGCTTAAAAGCTCTCCAGACAAAAGTCGGAGAACCTTTTATGCCTGCACAATTTTCATCAAGCTCTATATCTTTTGCACCGTAAACGGGTATAAATGCGTTCGCCACTCTGACATAATCGTTAATTCTCGGTAAATATATTGCCTCTTGCTCTCCCCTGTTCATGCAAATCAAACAAGGTAAAGCCGCTTCAACAATGTTGTAGCCGTTTTCAAGTTCCTGTTTGACTACAATTTTGCGCGCCGCTTCGTCTATGTTCAAAATCTCTTTTACAAAAGTCACTTGCGGCAGGTTTAAATGGTTGGCTATACTCGGGCCTGTTTGAGCAGTATCCCCGTCTATTGCAAATTGGCCGCAAATAATCAAGTCAAATCTCGGAGTTTTTGTTTTTATGCACTGGGCAAGAGTTTTACTCGTAGCAAGCGTATCGGAGCCTGCAAACTTTTTGTCTGTCAACAAAACGGCCTCATCACACCCTCTGGCAAGAGCGTAAACAAGCACCTCTTTAGCTTGCAGCGGCCCCATTGTTACCGCGGTTATTTCGCCTTCGGAACATAATTTTTTAACGTCAAGCGCGGCCTGAATCGCAAAGTCATCATAAGGATTCAAAATACTCATCATTCCTTCTCTGATGATATTGTTTTCCTTGCTCCATCTGATGTCATCCGTGTCGGGGACTTGTTTTATGCAAACCGTAATATTCACTGACTGCCCTTAAGACTTTCTTTAAAAACTAATGCTTTGTCGCAAGTATAGCATAAAACCTTCCAAAATTCTTATACAACAAGCTATACTTTATCGGCCCGTATAGTATATTCCGCTGACACATGTCTCATTCCTTGGCGCCTGATATGCCCGCTTGCTAAAAACACCGAAGAATTACGAAGGCTGCCGAAATTTTACATAATAAAAAGCCACCATCACTGTCGAGGCGGCCAAAAACAAATTTCATGTATGGAGGAAGGAGTGGAGAAGAGAAGAATTAATCTATATATAAAATTCCACTATAGAACAATATATAACAATTATATACTACATATATTAAATTTTAGTTACAAAAAAAATTAAAATAGGTATTAAAAACAGCTACATTAATGCTTCCAACGCCGCAACTTTCATTTTGTCCGCATCAGGCTTTATGCCCGTCCATATTTCAAAAGCTTTAGCGCCCTGAAAAACCAGCATATCCAAACCGCCCGCATATTTTTTCCCGTACCTTGCCGCCTGCTTTATAAGCTCTGTTTTAAAAGGGTTATACACAATGTCTGAAATCAAGGCGTCTTCTCTTAGGGTTTCCACCGTTTCATCACTCAGCGGAGAGATACTCTCTGCATAGTTTCTCATCCCTATGGGAGTGGTGTTGACAATGATTTTATACTTTTCCAAATTGGCAAGCATCTGGTTTTGCAGTAAATTTATAGCTACATTCGGGAATCTTCCCCTTAAAATTTGGGCAGTCTCGTGAGAGTCTATTATATTTCTCGAAAATAAATCTATTTCTTTGATGCCCATATGCACAAGGCCTGCAACTATAGCGCGTGATGCTCCGCCCGTACCCAAAACCGCTGCGCTCTCTTCGTTTACGGAAAAGCCTTCGGGTAAAGACTTTATAAACCCGTAAACATCCGTGTTATACCCCGAAAGACTTTTGTCTTCAAGGATTTTAACCGTATTAACCGAGCCGGTTAAGTTTGCGAGTTCATCACACTCGTTCAAAAAGAGAGTAACAGGAACTTTGTGGGGAATTGTCACGTTAAAGCCTTGATAACCTTCGGTTTTAAACTTTTTAATAACCTGAATAAGGTTTTCAGGTTTAGTTTCAAGGGTTTCATATTCACCCTCCAGACCCGAAGCCTTAAGCGCGGCATTTTGCATAACACCTGAAAGCGAATGCGTCAAAGGATAGCCGATAATAGCCAACTTGTATGTTATCATTATTCTTCGTCCTCGGGCATCGGCTTGGAATATTTGCAAGTTTTTGAAGAGCAGGCTATTTTATTTCCGCTTTTTAAGAACTTCTTAACAAGTAAACTCTTACACTCCGAACATTTTTCGCCCGTCGGTTCATTCCAAACGGCAAAATCGCAGTCAGGGTACTTTGAGCACCCGTAGAAAAATTTACCGTATCTGGAGCGCCTTTGGATAAGTTCGCCATTGCGCCCTTCGCTCTCGCACTTCGGACATTTAACGCCCGATGAAACAACAATAGACTTACGGGCTTTGCATTTGTCATTAAGACACTGGAAATATTTTCCGTAAGGCCCTGTCTTTATAACCATTTCTCCGCTGCATTTTTCACACTTTTCGTCCGTAGGCTCGTCTTTGGGCGGCTCTTTAACTTCTCCGCCATCTAGCGGCATCATGGTTTTACATTCGGGATAGCCCGAGCATCCTAAAAACTGTTTGCCGAAACGGCTTGTCTTCACAACCATATCCTTGCCGCAGTTGGGACATGCAATGTCTGCTTTTATGACAACGTTTTCCATATTGATTTTTGCGTTATCTACAGTTTTTGAAAACGGACCCCAGAATTCATTCAAAACATTGACCGACTCCAGTTTATCGTCGGCAATGTCATCCAGTTTATGCTCCATGCCTGCGGTAAACGTATAGTCCATAATATCCGTAAAATGCTTAACAAGCTGGTCGCTTACCGTACGCCCCAATATTGTAGGCTTCAAAGCCTTATCAAGCTTTTCGACATAACCGCGTTGTTGAATTTTGGTAATAATCGGCGCGTAAGTCGACGGGCGTCCTATGCCGTACTCTTCAAGCTGTTTAACCAGAGATGCTTCCGAAAACCTTGGCGGCGGTTGAGTGAAGTGCTGTTCGGGGTTGAGTTTAATCAACTTCAATTCATCCCCCACAACCAAATCGGGGAACTTTTTAGCCTTTTCAACTTCTTCCTCATTGTCTTGATACACTTTCAAGAAGCCGTCAAACTCAATTTTTGAAGAACCGATTTTAAATGTGTAGTCATTCGCGTCAATGTCTACGGTAATATTTTTCACCTGTGCGTTTGACATTTGAGAGGCCATAAACCTCGACCATATAAGCTTATACAGCTTATACTGTTCGGATGACAGATACTGCTTTATACTCTCGGGAGTTTTTTCAATATATGAAGGCCTGATAGCTTCGTGGGCGTCCTGAACGTTTTTCTTTTTTCCTTTATTGTAGTCGTTAGGTTCGGCAGGATAATATTTAGCCCCGAAGTTGTAATTAATATAGTCTTTCGCTGCAGCTTGAGCATCATCGGAAATTCTTACAGAGTCTGTTCTCATGTAGGTTATAAGGCCTACAGAACCTTCAGAGCCTAGTTCAATCCCCTCATAGAGCTTTTGTGCTACCTGCATGGTTTTGGATACGCCGTATCCCAACTTGCTGCTCGCTTCACGCTGAAGAGTTGATGTTATAAAAGGGGCGTTTGGTTTTCTTTGAGTGTCTCTCGGGGTGATTTTTGAAACTTTATACTTGGCTCCCTCAAGCTCTTTTATGATTTTCTTAACTTCTTCTTCGTTGTTAATTTCAATCTTTTTATCTTTATAGCGGGAAAGTTCGGCTTCAAACTCAAAGTTATTCTTACTTAACAGTGCATCTAAACTCCAATACTCAACCGGTACAAAAGCTTCAATCTCGGCTTCTCTTTCGCATATCATACGAAGGGCCACACTTTGAACACGTCCTGCCGACAGTCTGTAATTACGGAGCTTTTCCCAGAGTATCGGACTTATTTTAAAACCTACAAGCTTGTCTAAAATTTGCCTTGTTTGCTGAGCCCGAACTTTTAACATGTCAATTTCGCGGGGATGTTCAACTGCATCCTTCACTGCCTTTGGGGTAATTTCGTTAAAAACTATTCTTTGAATTTTGCTGTCGGGAACATTGAGCACCTGGCTGACATGCCATGCTATAGCTTCTCCTTCGCGGTCAGGGTCTGAAGCAAGATAAATAATGTCTGCATTTTTGGCTGCTTTACTCAGGGTGGTAACAACTTTTTGTTTTTCGGGGATTACAACAAAACTCGGCTTGAAATTATCCTCAATGTCAAAACCCAGACCCTTCGGAGGCAAATCACGAATGTGGCCGTAACTGGCTTCGATAGTATAGTTGTCGCCCAGAATCTTTTTAATCGTTTTAGACTTTGCGGGTGACTCAACTATCACAAGCTTTTTAGACTTTTTAGGTGTTGAAGCCTTTTCTTTATTTTTACTCTTTGCTTCGGCTGCTTTTGCCATCTCTCCATTTATCCTGAAATTATATATTTACTTCTAATCTGTTTAATTAAACCTTTTAATTCAAGCGCTGTCAAGCCAACCATTAATCTGCCCGTTTCAAGGCCGCTTTGGGCCTGTATGTTTTCAATATTTGAAACTTCTCCCGAGATTAAATCCAAAATAATTTTCTCGTCCCCGCTTAACTCCGTCAGCTCAATCTCTTTTTGTACAGTTTGAACCTCCCATCCCATAACCTCAAATATGTCTTGTGCGGAAGTTACAAGACTTGCACCGTCTTTTATAAGTTTATATATGCCTTGCGTATTGGGATTTGATATTAACCCGGGCATGCACATTAAATCCCTGTTTTGCTCTAAAGTCAAATTTGCACTTATCATAGCTCCGCTCCTGAGCGCTGCTTCTGCTACGAGCGTACCTTTTGAACATCCCGTTACCACCCTGTTTCTTATGGGAAAGTGATGACTTATGGGAGGAGAGCCGGGCGGAAATTCTGAAATTACAACACCTCCCCCGTCTTTTATTCTCCTGTAAAGCTCCTTGTTGCAGGAAGGATATTCTATATCAAGGCCGCTCGCTATAACTCCGACCGTTTTAATACCGTTATCCAAAGCGGCCCTATGGGCTGTGGCGTCTATACCGTAAGCTAACCCCGAAATTATGAGTATATCCGTATTTCTAAATTCCGATACTATTTTTTCAAGCGCACATTTTGCACTCTCACTCGCCTTTCTTGAGCCTACAATAGCAAGCGCTTTATCAAAATTGCATCCGGCCAAATCCCCTTCATAATACAAGGTTAAAGGATAATCAGGAATCTCTCTTAAGAGCGGCGGATACAAGTCGTCTTCTACGGTTATAAAACTGTAACCTTCTTTTTTGACTCTCAAATAAACTTCACTGGGGTCTATCTTTTTCTTTTTGTCGAAATAGCCTCTTGGCACCTTGCCTTCAAACTGTTTTAAGTCATTTTTATCAGCTCTCCACGCTCTTTCTATGTCAGAGTCAAAAAATTCGTAAAGTTCTTTTTTAAACAGTGAAGGGATTTCGGCCAAAAAACTAAAGGCCGTAAAATATTTTTCAGTATCTTGTGTCTTTCCATCCAATTTTTGTTGAAAGACTTTTGTTTTAACCTCGCTCATTATTTTTTGAAGCCTTCTTGTACTCTGCCCTTATCGCCCTGGGGTCAAAAGTTAATGTCTTGTAATTGTTGAGTGCGTTTTTTAAATTAGCTATGTACAACTCCCTGTTGCCCATTGCCTCATAGCCTTTTGCCGCAAGGAAATAAAAGTCTCCGCCATGTTGTTCTTTGTCAAACTTTTCAAGTGCACCCTCTGCTATGTTTATGGTCTCAATGGCATTTTTGTCTTTTAAGTAAATTTGAGCAAGAAGTTTATGAGCGTCTATGTCACTGGTATTTTTTTCGATAGTTAAACTCAACATATCAACAGCTTTTGCCATATCACCCTGTTCAAAGTAAATCTGCCCGAGGTTAAAATATGCCCAGGAATAGTCAGTAGAAAGTACAGTAACTTTTTTGTAACTTTCTATGGCAAGCTCAATTTCACCTGTTTTTTTATACTCCTGAGCGAGATAAAAATGCGCAAAGTAGTCCGTGTTATTTAGCGATATCGCCCTCTTGAAACACTTTATGGCATTTTCCGAATCATTTTTTTTGGCGTACAGACAACCTATATTAAAAAAAGTATTTTCATCATTTTTTTCAATAACGGCAACTTCTTTAAATCTTAAAAGCGCTTCCTCGTCATTTCCCGTTGCCTCGAGCAAAAGGGCGAGGTTGTACAAAAAGTCCGACTCGTCTTCCTTGAGCTCAACCGCTTTCCTGTAGGACTTCAGGGCATATTTCGGGTGCTTTAACTTTTCCCAGCATATACCTACATTAAAATGCAAACTCGCGTCTTCGGGAAAAACTTCGGCAAGATAACTTAAATGTTTAAGCGCCATTTGGTCAAACCCTAAATCAAGACAAAGCACGGCAAGCTCACGTCTGGCCTGAAAGTTAGTGGGGTCTTCCTCAACACTGCGCTTTAGGGTATCAAACCTCTGAACATCATTCATAGGTTATACGGCCTTATCTTTCAAGTTCTAAATCTAAATCTAAATCAACTGTTTTCTCATCATCAATTTCTGCGTTTTCTTCAGCTTCAATTTCCTGCTCGTCCACATCCTGAACAATTTTTTCAATTACAAGCTGAGCCATATCAAGAGCCACTTTTTGTTTTGTAGCGGCGTCACATTTTTCAAGCATTTGAATAGCGGTTCTTACAGTAGAGTCAATGTCGTACCACCTGCTGCTTCCGCGTTGGATGAGGCCTTCTTCAACAGCACCCACAATGTCTTCAATATTTTCGTACTGATGCTCTTGAATGTTGTGCTCGATAATAACTTTAATCAAGTTTAGTGCTACCGCAATTTGTGTGGCATCATCGGAAGTTGAGAGCGTGCGCATAGACATGGATAAAACAGGATCTTTGTCATACCAACGTGAATAGTACTTGTTCATTTAAAACCAACTCTCTTTCAAACTAATCTAACTTTGCTTATATATTATACCATATCCTGCTTTTGGATACTGCCAAGCTATTGTGCCATATGGACAACTTATGCGGCATGCCCCGCATTCAAGACAATTCTCATATTCGCAGGTGCTTTCATTGTTTTCTTCATTTACCCCCCACACTTTCGCCGGACAGACAAAAGTGCAGTCTCTCGTTTCACATTTAACGCAACATTCTTGATCTGCACAAAGATGAGGCGTATTATCGCAACGGTATTTAACCGTGGAAAGTTTATCTTGTATTGAAGATGTCATGCCTTTGTCTGTCATTTTATCACCTCAAAGAAACTTTTGGCAAACTGATAACAATCCCGACACAGTTCCCCGAATTTTCTGTCGGTAAAGAAACTTTTAATAAAACTTCTGTATACTTTTCGCTTGGGAACCCCGTTTGCGGTGGTAAACAGGGAGAAAAACTCACTGGCTTTTTTGGGGTAATACGCAAAAATAGAATTTACACGGTCTTTTGCCATGCCTATAATATTTTTGTAGCTTTTTAAATCCTGAATAACAAAGCTTTTGTATAACTTTTCCTTATAAATTTTTAAAGTATTTGAAGTATAGTCACCATGCTCCAGTGCTACAAGCGCAGCTTCGCCTGCCAGCTTGCCGCTTGTTATTGCAAGGTTTGTACCCTCAAAGTGTAAACTGTTTACAAGCCCTGCGGCGTCGCCAACTACCATAACGCCGTTGCCGAACAGCTTCGGAAGATTTTTGTAGCCCCCTTCGGGTATCATATGCGCGCTGTACTCGCCCGTTTCCCCGCCTTCTATTAACGGCTTAATAATAGGGTGAGATTTTAACTTATCTAAAAGTTCATAAGGGGTAAGTTTAAACAGGGTAAGGTCTTCAAGGCTCACTCCTATGCCGAGTGACACATAGTTTTTAAAAGTGTACATATAACTTAGCGCAAAAATACTCTCTTCTCCTTCGTTGGAGCTGTGTTCGTATAGTCCGCCAAAGAACTCTTTAACGGCACCCTCTTGCGAGTTTTTAGTTAAATTAAAACGGTCTTCAATGACTTCGGAAGGGAGTTTTATAACTTCTTTTACGCCTAAGACCATATCTTTCTGCGTATCTTTTTTCTTGAGACCTGTTTGTTCCGCCAAAAGTGAATTAACGCCGTCAGCTATTATGACTATGGGCGCCTTGTATTCTTCTAAATCTGTTCTTATTCCGACAACAAAGTCATTTTTCATTAATATTTCCCTGACAACCGTTTGGGGTGCAAAAACAACACCCTCTTTTTGGGCTTGCTCCGCCATCCAAGCGTCAAACTTGGGCCTGAATACCGTCGCCGCAGCATTATCTTTGTCTTCAAGTACTTTTTTATATGATATCTCCGTAGATGCGTCGTTCGTTAAAAGCGCCCAACTGTGTGCGCTTAAAAATCTTTCATACGGAGCTTCCATATAGCTTTCGGGGAATATGTCTTTTATTGCGTGCAAATAAACCGCGCCGCCAAACATATTTTTAGTGCCTATGGATGCTCCGCGTTCAATCACAACAACCTTTTTGCCTGCTCTTGCTATTGTAACCGCTGCGGCAATTCCCGAAGGACCTGCTCCTACTACTATCGCATCAACATTATTATCCATAAAACAATTATACAGGCGTAAATTTAAACTGACAATCAATCTGTAAGGTTAATTTGTATATTGAAATTTACATAAAAGAATGTCATAATTAATGATGCATAAAGCACATATTTTATAGCGAAACAGAAAAGGAACAATTAGATGAAGAAAGCATTTACGCTTGCCGAAGTGCTGCTGACTTTGGCAATTATTGGTGTCATAGCGGCACTTACCATCCCCGCGGTTATTACAAAGATTACCAAAGACCAATATGTTACCGCGCTCAAAAAGGCATACAATACACTGAAAACAATTGAACACAAAGCGGTCAGAGAACATGGGCCAATGACAGGCTGGAATTGGAAGAATCCGAAAGAAGATTTTGAAACCTATTTTAAAAAATACTTTGACACCATGAAAGAATGCGGCATTACAGCAGATAGCGGTTGTGTTGTAAAAGATTATACCTATTTAAACGGCTCAAGCTGGGATATAAACTTTAATACCTACGGTGCTTATAAATATATTACTTCTGACGGAATTGCTTTTATTTATACCGATGCAAGTAATCAAGGAAAAGTAGTCTCCATGTTTTGGGTTGATGTAAACGGGAAAAAAGGTCCTAACAGGTACGGAAGAGACCTGTTTACTTTTTTCGTATTTCCCGAGCTTGGAATAAAGCCGCATGGAGCATATGGCGTGGACGGTAACCCTTTGCCAAGTGACCAGGTTGAAGAACAATGTCCCGTAATAGGTGCATATTGCGCTGCAAAAGTTCTATCGGAAGGTGCGATGAACTATTAGGCAGCGGCAGCGAATTCTATTTGCACCGCTAAAAACGGCAAAGCTGTTACTATAATTTTAAAATACCTGTACCTATAATCGTACAGGTATTTTTATGCTAAAATTTTCAGTATGAAAAAAGCAAGCGAAATCAGGGAAGAATTTTTAAGATTTTTTGAGGAAAAACACCAATGTACAAGGGTTCCAAGCTCTTCACTGGTGCCGGATAATCCCACTTTACTCTTGACCTCCGCGGGTATGGTTCAGTTTGTCCCCTATTTTTTGGGTCTGGAAAAACCGCCGTATAATCCGCCCAGAGCGACAAGCTGTCAAAAATGTGCACGCGCAGGCGGTAAAGACTCAGACATTGAAAATGTCGGCCGAACTCCACGTCATCACACGTTTTTTGAGATGCTGGGCAACTTTAGTTTCGGAGACTATTTTAAAGCTGAAATCATCCCCTGGGCCTGGGATTTCATAATAAATTATTTGAAGCTCGACAAGGACAAACTCTGGATAACAATATACCAAGAGGACGACGAATCAGGTGAGATATGGGAAAAAACAGGTGTTCCCAAAGAACGGATTTTAAAAAAGGGCAAAAAAGACAACTTCTGGGGACCCCCCGGGCCGTCAGGACCCTGCGGGCCTTGCTCTGAAATTCACTACGACTTGGGCGAGCATTTAAAATGTTCCGACGACTGCGGCATAGACACCTGTGAATGCGACAGGTGGATGGAAATCTGGAACCTGGTCTTTATGGAGATGTTTCAAGATGAAGAGAGAAACTTCTCTGCCCTTGAAAAGAAAAATGTCGACACGGGAATGGGCCTCGAGCGCATAGCCATGGTCTGTCAGGGTGTTAATTCTACTTTTGAAACAGATTTATTAATGCCGATTTTAAATAAAATTTCTGAAATTGCTGATAAAAAATATGGCGATGACCCGAAAACCGATGTCTCACTTAGGATTATAGCCGACCATGCGCGCTGCGTGACTTTTATGGAAAGCGACGGCATAAGCGCTTCAAATGAAGGCAGGGGCTATGTTTTGAGGATGATACTTCGCCGAGCCTTGCGCCACGGCTTCATTCTGGGCTTGGAACTCCCGTTTATGCGCCCTATAGTTGAAGTTGTGCTTGAAAATTATAGAGAAGCATACCCTGATTTAGAAAAAAACAGGCAAAAAATCATTAAAAACATCGAAACCGAAGAAAATCGCTTTAAACAGACACTTACCAAGGGTTACGGGCACATTGAAGAATTGGTTGCCAAACTTAAGGCGGACAAAAAGACAGTCATAGAGGGCGAAGACGCCTTTAAGCTTTATGACACTTACGGATTTCCCCTTGAATTGACTGAAGAAATCGCCCGTGAGAGCGGTTTAAAGGTAGATAAAACGGGCTTTGAGCGTAGTATGAAGGAGCAAAAGGAGCGTGCGCGCGCCTCTGCGACCAAAGTAGTCCTTACAAACGAGCTGAGTTACGTCAACAACCCTGACACAAAGTTTGTCGGATACACTAAAGACACTTGCGATTCAAAGGTTTTAAGCATTGTAGTCGAGCAAAACACTGTAGAATCAAGTTCTGAAGACGACATTGCAGACGTAATACTTGACTGCACGCCGTTTTATGCCGAAAGCGGCGGACAAATCGGGGATATAGGATATCTCGAACTTGAAAACGGCGAAAAGCTCGAAGTTTTAATGACCTTCAAGGTGGGAAAAGTTTTTGTACACAGAATTCAAGGCGCTGTAAAGGTCGGCGATAAAGTCAGGGCGCGGATAGACGCTTCAAGAAGACGTGAAGTCGAGAAGCATCACTCCATTGCCCACTTGCTGCAAGCGGCTCTGATAAACGTTCTCGGGGACGAAGTAAAGCAGTCCGGCTCGCAAGTCGAGGACAAAAGAGCCCGTTATGACTTTTCATTCCCGCGTGCCTTAACCCAAGAGGAACTTGCAAAAGTCGAAAAGCTTATGAATAGCTGGATTCAACAAGGCCTCACAGGACAAACCGAGGTTATGGATATCGAAGAAGCCAAAAAACAAGGCGCTATCGCACTTTTTGGCGAAAAGTACGACCAAGATGTTCGTGTTGTCAGCTTTACTTGCGGTGACAATGTCATCTCCCAAGAGCTGTGCGGCGGTTCCCACGTTGGAAATACAGGCACCATAGGCCTTTGCAAAATAGTATCGGAAGGCGCAATCTCCGCGGGTGTGAGAAGGGTCGAGGTATTATGCTCAAACTCCGCACTTGAATACCTTAGCGAAAAAGCGCAAGAGATAGATAAAATCGCTCAAAAATACAAAATAAAATATACACAAATCGAAGATAAAATAGAAAAACTTTTAGAAGAAAACAGAATATTCTCGGCCAAGATAGGGCAATTAGAAGCAGAAAAAGCGCAATCCAGCTTCGCAACATTCCTCTCTAAAGCGAAAGATGCAGGCGGCGGGAAAGTATTTGTTTCGCGCATAGAAGACTTTGCACCCAATGCGATTAAGTCAGGCGTTGAACTTCTCTCGTCCAGACTGGGTGAAAGCGTCATAGTGCTGTGTTCCGTTAAGCCTGACGGCAGCGTATTTATAATGGCCAATGCAACCGATTCTTTCGTCAAAAAAGGCGTCAGCGCAGGAAATATTGTTAAACAGATAGCCTCGGCCTGCGGCGGCAACGGCGGCGGCAAGCCCCAATTCGCCCAAGGTGCAGGCAAAGACGCTTCAAAATTGGATGCTGTTTTAGTCGAAGTTGAAAAAGAAATATTAAATCTCGGCGGCTAAAACCAAGTCGTAGACTTTGTTTTTGGGATACCCGTAAAGTTCCGAAATCGTTACGGCAATTTCTTTATTGCTGAGTTTAACCTGCTTTAACTGCTTAATTTTTTTTATAATTTCATCTTCATCCGCAGATTTTTTCTGCGCATAAATCATCCCGACAATCTCGCCCTTTAAGGTATTTTCAGAAAAATGGCTTATTATACTTTCTGTGTCATCTACAATTATCTCTTCAAACTTTTTCGTAAGCTCACGTCCTATGGCTATTTTCGGGTTATCTAGAGTTTTTTTTATAACCTCTAAGCTTTTTAAAAGTCTTTTAGGGCTTTCATAAAATACAAGATTTTCACACCTGTTTGCCTCTAAAAGCTCCTCTATCTGTTTCTCGGAGCGCGGCAAAAACCCCGTGAACTTAAAACTCTCCTCTTCTCTCGCTATGGCCGAGAGCAGGGTTGTAACGGCTGAAATCCCGCCTATGGGCACAACTTTAAAGCTTTCTTCCCTCACTTTTTCAACCAATTTTGAGCCCGGGTCGGATATCAAAGGCGTTCCTGCATCCGAGATTAGCGCAATAGTTTTACCTTCTCTTAAATACCCCAAAAACAGCTCCAGACGTTCATTTTCGCTGAACTTATGATAACTGATAAGCCTTGTTTTTATGTCATATCTATCACAGAGAACGCTGCTGTTCCTCGTGTCTTCGCAGGCAATAAAATCCACGGACTTTAAAATCTCGACGGCGCGAAACGTAATGTCCGAAAGATTCCCTATAGGCGTTGCCACCACGTACAGTATACCGTTCGGCATATTATTTTGCCTCCCAGTCCGTACCCTCTTTTGAGTCTTTTAAGACAATTCCCGCGGCATCTAACTCGTTTCTTATAAGGTCTGACTTGGCCCAGTCTTTTTGTTCTCTGGCGGCATTTCTCATCTCGATAATTTTGTCCATTGCCTCGTAAGCGCCTGTGCCGCAGGGGATTTCAAACTTATCGTACAGCCCTTCAATTTTTGCAGCCAATTCCTCTTTGGTCAGCTTAACTTTTTCTTTAAGTGAAAAATCAAAACCAAGAACTTCTCCCAGTTTTATGAGGGTATTGGAATATTTTTGTTCGTTAGTTTTTTTGATTTTATCCACAATCGAGAAAAGGACAGCCATCGCCTTGGAAGTATTCAAATCTTCGTCCATGGCTTCATTGAAAGCCGCAACAGACTCTTCGTCAATTTCTTGTCCCGCAGTGTCTTTTGGTGCATTAATAAGTCTTTTTACGCCGTTTTTGGCGCTTAAAAGCGCTTCTTCATTAAACTCAACAGGCATTCTGTAGTGGTTTGTAAGGATGAAAAAACGGATAACATTACTGTCGTAGGTTTTCAGGATATCATCTATGGTAAAAAAGTTGCCCAGAGATTTTGACATTTTTTCTTTGTTAATTGTGACAAATCCGTTGTGGAGCCAATATTTAACAAAGTCGCATCCGTTGGCGCACTCGCTCTGTGCCAGTTCATTTTCGTGGTGCGGAAACGTCAGGTCTGCCCCGCCTGCGTGGATGTCTATCCTGTTGCCAAGAAACTTTTTGCTCATGGCCGAGCATTCTATGTGCCAGCCAGGCCTGCCTTCTCCCCAAGGACTTTTGTAGCCGTGCTTTTCGTCTTTTTTCCAAAGGGCAAAGTCCAGAGGAGACTTCTTTTTGTCGTTGGCTTCAACTCTGGCGCCTGCCATTAAGTCTTCAACAGGCTGCTTTGAAAGCTGCCCGTATTTTTTGTACTTTTGAACATCAAAGTAAACATCCCCGTCTGCTTCGTAGGCGTAGTCTCCTTCAATCAGTTTTTTTATCATTGCAATCATTTCACCGATTGTTTTTGTGGCGTAAGGTTCAATGTCGGGCTTCAGGATGTTTAGTTTGTTCATTGAATTTTCAAAAGACTTGTAATAAATCTTTGAAACTTCTTCTATCGTTATGCCAGCCTCTTGTGCTTTTTTGATAATTTTATCGTCAACATCCGTCACGTTACGGCAGTATGTAACGTCATAGCCTGAAAACTTTAAGTACCTGTACAGAACATCCCAGGTGATGTAGCATCTGGCATGACCCAGGTGTGCGTGGTCATATACCGTAGGGCCGCAAACGTACATTTTTACTTTTGGCGGCTCAACGGGTTCGAAAATTTCATCTCGGTTGGTTAGTGTATTAAAAAGCTTTAACATACAAAAGATTTTACTATAAATAAGTTTGTAGTAAAATTACCCTTGGTGACATTCGGAGGAGAAATAATTGAAAAATACGGTAATTGTCGGTGCACAGTTCGGGGATGAGGGTAAAGCAAAAATTACCGACATTCTGGCTGAAAACGCACAAATGATTGTGCGCTATCAAGGCGGCTGTAACGCCGGTCATACTGTTGTTGTCGGGGATAAGACTTACAAATTTCACTTGATTCCCTCCGGCATTTTGTACAAAGATAAAACATGCTTTATAGGCGCAGGCGTTGTTCTTTATCCTGACAGTTTCAGAAAAGAACTTGTCGATTTGCTGACACAGGGTGTGCCCAATGACCACTTTGCCAATAACTTAAAAATAAGTCCGCTGGCGCACATCACCATGCCTTATCATATTGACCTCGACGGCGGAAGCGAGAGCGCATTAGGTGCAAATAAAATAGGTACAACCAAAAAGGGTATCGGTCCTACATACACCGACAAATACGCCCGCTCCGGCATTAGAATGGAAGACCTTTTTGACAAAAAGAGACTTGAAGAAAAGCTCGACATTATTCTTCCTGCCAAAAACCTCACACTGGAGCGCGTTTACGGCTTAAAGCCATATTCAAAAGAATATTTACTGGAGCTTTGTGAAGAATACAGAGAACTCTTTGAACCGTACGTTTGTTGGAATTGGCAGGAACTTTTAGAAGATGCCAAAAAGAACAAAACAATTCTTTTTGAAGGGGCGCAGGGCGTTCTTTTAGATATTGACTACGGTACATACCCGTATGTGACAAGCTCTAACCCTATAGCAGGCGGCGCAGGTGTCGGCGCAGGTGTCGGCCCTATGGTTATAGGTGAGGCCGTCGGAGTTTTCAAGGCTTACATTACACGTGTCGGGGAAGGGCCTTTTGTAACGGAGCTTTTAGACGACACGGGAGAAGAAATAAGAAAAGTCGGCGCTGAATTCGGTACAACAACAGGAAGGCCAAGGCGCTGCGGCTGGTTTGACGGTGTAATTGCCCGCTACAGTGTGCTTGTCGGAGGTTTATCCTGTGCAGCAATAACAAAAATGGATGTTTTTGACAAGTTTGACGAAATAAAGCTTTGTGTGGGCTATAGGAATATACATACCGATGAAATTATAGAATACTATCCGACCCAGGTTCACACGCACTGCGACTATGTTCCGGTGTATGAATATTTTGAGGGCTGGCGAGAAGACATTTCAAAAGCAAGAAACTTTGACGAGCTTCCAAAAAATGCAAAAGTTTACCTTGCCAGACTTGAAGACCTTTTGGGCATCCCTATCAAAATAATAAGCGTAGGGCCCAAGCGTGAGCAGACGATATTTATCTAGAAGCCTGCAAATGCTTTTTGATGTCGTTAGTAATTATTAAGTCAGGAAATGTTTTTACAAAATCACTCAAAAGCGCGGCTGCAGCTTGCCTGTTGCCCTGTCTTTCGTAAATTAATGCAACAACGATTGAACTAAACGGATTTTTGGAAGAGTCTTTCGAGTAGTAGGTAAGTCTTTCCCCCATATTTCCTTGCAGCGCAAAGGAATCTACCAGATTTTTGTAAAAGCCTAAATTCATACAGTCCTGCGCGATAGCGCTTTCAAAAGAGACTTGTGCCCAATAAGCAAAAGGAGCGCCTTGCGCCCCAAGCCTTGCAAGGGCAAGGTAAGTCCTGCCGAGGTTATTGTGATAAACAGCGGAAGTTTGGTTGTTGGGGTTTATCCCGAGCGCTATTTTAAACTCTTTAATAGCCGCCATATAATCTTTGTCGTTGTAAAAGTCGACACCTTTATTATTGTGAGACTGCGCTGCCCGCTGGGCATCGACGGGCGTTACAAGAGACTTGGCGCAAAATGCCGGAGCGCTCATAAACAAACAGGTTAAAAGTATAAGAAAAAATTTATATAGCAATTTCCATATTTTCCTTGGCAAAGAAACAAGTGCTTGAGAGTTTTGAAAACTCGGATTCTAAAAGCTCAAGTAAGCTGTCATCATAGTTGGGGTCATAGTGAAAGAAGGCTGTACGTTTTGTTTTAGCCAGTTTTGAAGTCTCAAGAGCCATTTGAAATGTTGAGTGCCCGAAACCTTGCTTGGGTGCGATGGGTGAAATGTACTCCTGATGCGTATATTGGGTATCGTGGATTAACAAATCCGCCCCGTGAGCAAACTCCACAAACTTTTTGTCTGAACCGACATAGGTTTCTTTGTCGGTTGCATAAACAAGAGACTTGCCTTTGTATGTTACCTTAATGCACAAACACCCCTCTTTAGGGTGCGCAAAGGTTTTGTGGGAAGTAATAATAACATCGTCGTCTTTCAATTTCAGGTTTTTGCGTTCGGTATTTTTTTCCAGACACACGCTTCCGTCTCTTGAAATGACTAAAAGTTGGCGCTCGCCGTAGTTTTCAATATTCAAATTGCAGTTAATATCCTCAAGACCCAGAGGAAATACTTTGTCGAAAAGCACTTGAGAGAGTGTAGTTCTCAGGTTTTCACCGCTTGACCCCATACCGAAAATGTTCATATTGGTTGTCGGAATGTACAGCGGGTTAAAAAACGGCAGGCCCTGAATATGGTCCTGATGGATGTGGGTTAACAAAAGCGTGGCATTTATAGGGGCGCGCTCAAACATATCGTTGCCGCTTAAAATGTGCTCTTTGGTTAAGTCGCGGCCCAAGTCGATAATTCCTGTTCCTGCGTCGAGTATTATAAGGCGGCCGCCAACATTTACTTCCACACAAGCGGTATTGCCCCCGTAACGTAAATAGTTTATTTTGGGGGTAGGGTAAGAGCCGCGGGTACCGCGAAACTTTATTTTAAAATCTTGTGCAGGGATATCAGACATATTATTCTTCCGTTTCCCAAATTACCTCATTAGGGTCAGTACTTTCAGCTTCTTTTTTAGACTCTTTAGCCTTATTACTTTTCTTTTTAATTGTAATAGTTTGAACTCTGTCTTTTTCTGTTCCCAAAAGCGAGCTTGGCATCATAGTTAAGGCCCTGCTCTTGTCCTGAAGTTCTGTCAGCTTTGTAGGGAGAAAACCGAACTCAAACACAACCCTGTCTTGAAAGTTTGTTATATTAACCAGACGAAAAGCGTTAGGGTACGTAACTAAAGAAGGTGTAACTACTTGTATAAAATTCTTATCCTGAATAATTTTTGTTATATGATAATGCCCCGTTAATACAATAATAGGGTTTTTATACTGCTTAACTATAGCCAGATACTCGTCATCGTTTAGAATTTTGTGATGGTCTGCCGTAAACGGCTGAATCACGGGGAAATGCTGGAATATTACAATAATCTTGTCCTGATTGTTCTTGAGTTCATTTTCCAGAAATTCTTTTTGCTCATCGTTTAAAAAGCCGTTTGAAGTTTGTTTGTCTTCTATTGTCAGGTCAAGTCCGATTATACGAAACCCTTTTTTCGGAGTAATTGCATAATAACTTGCAGGGAAAACGTAGTTTGGGTTGCATTGCCTGAATATTGCCAAAACTTCTTCTTTCGAAAGTCCCTGCGTACCCTTTGGAGCGAAGTCATGGTTGCCTAACACATAAAGAGACGGGTATTTAAGTTCGCTGAGAAGTGTAAAAAAATCTTTGTAGTTTTCCACTGTCGGGTCGTTTACCATATCTCCCGTAAACATTACAAAGTCAATATCTTTAATGCCGTTTACCTGCTCTATGGCGTCAGCAAACAGGTCTTTAGAGTTTGAAATGATTTTGTACGAAGTATCGGGTTTGCTTGATATGTGCACATCGGATATTTGTACAAACTTTAAAGTCATCTCTTTAAAAGAGAATGCCTGACTGGACTGAACTCCAAGTGCGACAAACAATACAATGAGCGCAAGGACAAAAATCCTTGCAATATTTATATAGCGTAGTTTTTTAACATCTTCCATTTATTCTTCTTCCATAATGCTACTTATAGCTATGCGGTAACAGGCTGCTTGCTCAGCTTATCAAGCTTTTCAAGAAGAGCTGAATTTTTAGAGGAGAACCCTTTTCCTCTTGCACGAATTGCGCAAGCCAACACGGCAGGTAAGTTTAAAGCGTCAAAAGATTCAAGTTTCTGTTCGTAAAACTCTTCAAAATTCTCCGGCAGCCTGAGCGTCCAGTTTGGGTCACCTGAAGTACCGGGTTTATTGTAGACTTCTTCTATGCCGAAAAAGTCCGTAAAGAACACTTGTACATTTTGAGACTTGGAGGCAAATATTTCAACAAGTTTTGCAAAGCCCAAAAAACAAGCGTTTGTGTTTAGCTTATGCCTTATTTCCTCTTTGTTATCAAAGTCTTCAAACAAATCTTCCATAAGATTTACAACGTGCGGGTCAATTTCAGGGGTATTTACTATAGCCTCTGCCCACATTCTGATTGGTTCGTTATCGTGAGTACCTACCATTGTCCAGGAGTTAGCAATAATATTTTTACATCTGTAGGGGTGGTCTTCTTCTTCCGCTACAACGAACTGCACCAGTTTCATCCCTTGAAGGTCGTATTTTTCCATAACCTTAACAACGGGAAAAGTAAGTGTGCCAAGGTCTTCAGCGACAATTGCATCCTTGTTCAGACTGACTTCTTTAGCCGCCGCAATAACTATTTTTTCAATTGTTTGACCGTATTGCTTAACCTGTTTGTCGGAAAGTTGTTTAATCCACTTTTCTTCATCGGGTTCATACTCGGGGTCAACATCGTCCATAGTTGCTATGGCAAACTGTTTCAGGAATTCGTGTTGAGGGGAGGAGTATAGTCTTCCTGCGCCTTCCTCAACTTTTGGCAGGCACCCTGCTTTGTATACCCAGGGGTCAATTAAGCCTACGGTATGGTCAATCCTTACGCCGCCGGGGTTTTCCTTAAACATTTTCACATAAAGTCTTTTCATCAACTCACCCGCAGGCCCTAAAGTTCCGTCAGGGTTGAACATTTTACGGGGGTCCATAGCAGGGAATCCCCATGCCTGTCCGTCTTCAGAGAAGTAATCAGGAGGACAGCCCAAAGACCAGCCCTCTAAAAACATTGATTGATAAGCCCAACAGTCGCGGTCAGAGAAAGCAACCTGACGGTCTGCTATCATCTTTACGCCTTTTTTCTTGGCGTACTCTCTGGTCTGTTCGCTTTGAGCGGCAACTATGAACTGCTCGAGCTTATACTGCTCAATAACGTCTGTATGTTTGTTTGAAACCTCTGCAATTCTCGCCGCCGCAGCTTTTTCATCCTTGGGATTCAAGAGGGTTTTATCAAGCCCGCTCTTCCACTGCGGCCAGTAGTCAGAGCCGTTTTCAATAATAAGCGCCTCATAGAGCGCGTCATTGTCAAGCCAATACGAATTTTCTTTTTTAAATTTATCAAAGTTATTTTTAAGTTTTTTGGAGGCTTTTGCTTTAAAGTTTTCATAAACTTCCTCAAGTGCTTCATTTTGTTTTTTGTAAATATACTCATAAGAAGCACGATTTGTGCCCTTTGCAGGATTATTTTCAGCAATTTCTTTATACGTTTCTTTGCTTAAAAGTTCTTCCCAGTCTTTTGTAGTTAAAGCTTTGAGGTCTATAAATAACGGATTTTCCGAAAAAATTGTACCTGTATACGGCGAAGAGTCGCTGAGTTTTGTTTTGCCCGCAGGCCCGAGTTGTATGGCGTCAAACACTCCGCTCGCAAAATCTATAACGCGTTTTCCGCCTTCGGAGTTGTATGTACCATAGCCCGTATCATCTCCTTTGGTTCCCGGAAAGCTTACGCCGTGTAGAATAAGGGCAAGGTTTTTTTTGTTTAAAACCTTTAGGGCATCACGAACGGCTGTCTTGTACTCGGTGCAATTTTTTGTCATTTTGTCATCCTTATTTTAACTCACAACACATTTTAATAACTGGTCAAACCGCGCCGCTCAAGATATTCGCGTACACTATTCAGTGAAGATTGAACAATCCTTGTAATTCTTGACGATGAAAGCCCTACTTGCTGGGCTATTTGCTTAACCTGCATATTTCTGTAGAATCTGTACTCTACTATTGTCCTGTCTTTTTGCGGCAAAGTTGCAATTGCTTCCCTTATAACCCTGCCCAACTCTGTTATTTCGGCCTTTTCATCCGGCGTTGCAGAGTTGTCCTTTATAAAATCAAAAGGAGAATCAGTGTCCGAAGACGACGCGGCAATAGAGTCTATGGAAAGAATTGTCTCGTAGATTGCTTCACGAACTTTTGCAGGTGAAACATCCAGTGATGACATACTCTCTTCACCCTCTGCTGTTGCGGCATCTTCAGTGTCTTCTTTTTTGTGTTTAAGAGTGTACCATTTGTACCGGTTGCGAAGTTCATTACGTATAGCCCAGCGTACAGCTGTCGCAATATATGAGCTGTTGTACTTTTCAAGCTGCTCGGGAGTTTTGTTTTTGATTAAAGATTGAACAGCAATTATGCCTATAGAAACAAGCTCTTCACACTCCACCATATGTGATGGTATGCGCCTGTACTCTACCCTTGCAACTTTTTGAATTATTTCTATATAATCTTTTATTTTTGATTGCACTTTGACTGCCATAATTCTACAACTTCGCTTAAGAGAATTCTACTATTTTTCTTACTTAAATGCAAATGTAATCAGATGTTTGAAGTATATGTCCCGTAATTCTCCCGACTACTGATGTGTTTCGGGTTTGTCTTCTTTTTTCCCCAAAGGAATAGTCTTTTTCTTAAGTTTATATACAAAAATCAGAATTTCCGCAACTGCCTTGTAGAGGTCTGGCGGAACTTCTTTGTTAATATCAACAATTCTGAAAAGCGCGCGCGCAACAGGCGGGTTTTCAATTACAGGAATGTCGTGTTCTTTTGCTATTGCAATAATTTGCTTGGCAAAAAGTTCACTACCCTTGGCTACAAGCTTTGGTGCCTCGTTTTCTTCCGCCTCATATTTAAGGGCGCAGGCCACATGTGTCGGGTTTGTAACGACAAAGTCGGAAGTAGGGACAGAGTCCATCATACTTCTTTGTAAAAGCTGTTGGCGTCTCTGCCTCAAGGCAGCCTTTACGTGCGGGTCGCCCTCGGTGTTTTTATACTCATCCTTTACTTCTTTAAAAGACATTTTTTGGTCTTTCAGAAACTTCATCTTAGTAACGGCATAGTCTGCCGCAGATATTATCAAAAAGGCTACGGTAGCTTTAAATACGAAGTCTGTTATAAGTTTACCGAAAGCAATAAGTGTGGCAAACTGGTTGTCCGTGGCTGCAAGCTGCAAAATGGAAGGGAAGTGCGCCATATATGTTACCCAGCCGATAACTCCGAGAATTGCAACTTTTAATATGTTCTTAAAGAGCTCAAAAAGAGTTTTTATGGACATAAGGTTTTTAAAATACTTTGTGGGGTTTAATTTGTCCAGTTTCGGCTGCAGGGGTGTAGTCGTAAAGAGCGGCCCGACTTGAATAAGGTCGCCTGTTATCCCCATTATAAATGCAAGTAAAAGTATGGGCCCCAAGATTAAAAGGGTAGGAACGATTGTTCTCATAAGGATGTACCCGTACCCTATCTCCGCCATATGCGCGTTAGGTATTTGTTCGTACAGCGTAATATACAGCCCAGAAATTTGCTGCCATATAAACGGTGCCAGTAGATAAATACCGGTGAACATCACAATAAGGGCAAGCGCGGTTGAAAAGTCTTTAGACTTTACTACCTGTCCTTCTTTTCTCGCCTTTTGCAGTTTCTGCTGGCTTGCCTCAAACTGTTTATCTTCATCGCCCATTACATTATATATTATAATTGCTAAATTGAGCTTTACAAAATATTGCTGTAAAAACATTCTTTTGATATCATAAGAAGAAAATTTGTTTACAAGGGGGAAGTATGAAAAAAGCATTATTAATCTTATTACTGTTTGCCACGTGCAGCACAATGGCGCAAGCTTACCAATGGTACAGAATACCCGAATCGGAGTTTGTATACATTGACAAAAAAAGTCAAAAGTTTAACCCTTCAACAGGCGTTGCTTCAGGATGGGTAAGGTTTGACCACGTAGAAGAACTCGCTGCAGTTTCAGCTTACGTTGTAAGCGGTAAATACACAGCCAGACAAGGTATCTTGAGCATGGAAGTCAACTGTTCGGATGGAGATTACCGCTCTTTAAAGGGCAGTTTCTACAGCCCGAAAGGTATACTTTTGTACAAAGCCACAGAACCTTCAGAGTGGGAGCCGATAGTTTACGACACCAACATGTACGAAGTTTACAGAAACTTCTGTTCCGCTATATAGGATAAAAAACTAATAACTAAGCATTATGGCTGTCTTAACATCTTGAGGCAGCCTTGCTTTTCCGCTAAGGTCCGTAAGCTCCATCACAAAACCCATGCCTGCAAGCACGCCTTCTGTGCTTTGGATGAGTTTTGCCGCCGCTGCTGCTGTTCCGCCCGTAGCTAAAAGGTCATCAATAAGCAGTACTTTTTTCCCCGGCTCTATAGCGTCTTTGTGCATTTCAATTCTGTCGGTGCCGTATTCAAGTTCGTAATCACAGGAGATAGTCTCGGCAGGTAATTTACCGGGTTTTCTTATGGGAATAAAGCCGCAATTAAGCTCGCATGCTACGGGCATTCCAAAAATAAAACCTCGAGACTCAATCCCTGCAACGTAATCTATCCCCTCATCTTTAAATGCATCTACAAAAAAATCTATCATTTTTTTCATGGTCACGGGGTCTTTTATTGCAGTGGTAATGTCCCTGAAAAGTATCCCGGGTTGGGGGAAGTCAGGGATGCTCCTGATCATATTTTTTATGTCTGCCTTTGTCATTTGCTTATTGTCTCCACTCTATGTTTTCTCTCCGTCTCTTATCTTAACATATCAAGATTTTGTAGTAAAATGTTTTTTATGTCAGATATAAATACAGATATTATTAAACAAAAAATATCCGAACTCACTCCCAAGGCCCAAGAGGCAGGGAGGGCTCTTTGACCTTGAAAAACTTAAAGTTCGTCTTGACGGGATTGACAAAGAACTCCAAAAACCCGACGTTTGGGACAATCAAGAATCTGCTTCCAAGCTTTTAAAAGAACAAAAAGAAATAAAAGATGCCATAGAAAAAGCGGCAGGGTGGGAGCAAATCATAGAAGACGCAAAGGTTTCTCTCGAGTTGGGGGATGAGACTTTGCTTTCTGAATCTGTGGATAATTTAGCTAAGCTTGAAAAAGAATTAGACAGCGCAGCTCTTTTGAGAATGCTCAATGGCGAGTACGACAGCTACGACGCGATATTGACGGTTAACGCGGGCGCAGGCGGTACAGACGCTCAAGACTGGGCGAGCATGCTCTTGAGAATGTATATGAGATGGGCGGCCTCAAAAGGCTATGAGGTGGAGCTTTTAGACAAAATGGACGGCGAGGAAGCAGGGATAAAATCTGCCACTATTAAGATTTCGGGTAAATATGCATACGGTTACGCCAATGCGGAAAAAGGCGTTCACAGGCTTGTAAGACTTTCGCCCTTTAACGCTAACAGTAAGCGTCAGACGAGTTTCGCCTCACTTGAAGTCAGCCCTCTTATCGAAGATTTTGAAAAAGAAATTTCCATACCTCCTGAAGATATAGAGGTTGAAACAATGCGCTCGGGTGGTGCCGGAGGCCAAAACGTAAATAAGGTAGAGACGGCAGTGCGCATTCATCACAAACCGACAGGAATTGTTATAAAGTGTCAACAGGAGCGCTCACAGCTCCAAAACAAAGAAACGGCAATGCAGATGCTGGCGTCAAAACTTTTAGCCATAAAAGAGCAGGAGCACAAGAAAAAACTGTCTGAACTAAAAGGCGGCAATGTGGATATAAACTTCGGTTCGCAAATCCGCTCATACGTTTTTCACCCGTACAAAATGGTTAAAGACCACAGGACAGGGTATGAAATGGGCAATGTTGACGCTGTTATGGATGGTGATTTGGACGGGTTTATAGAAGCATATCTGCGCCAACAGAGTTCTTGATACCTGTATTTAGTAGTTCATAGCCCCTTCCAACAGGACTTTTGCAGTACAGCCATAGCCTCGTCCCCCGGCACAACTAGGAGGTTCCTGATCGTGCCCAACCGGCTTAATACCCTTATCGTTACCGTAAATATAAAAATGAAAGTGGTCTCTGCCATAGGTATTTGGTCCTTTTACACCGTTGACATCTACGTATATATGCCCTACAACTCTGTCAGGTACAGAAGGGTCATAAGGATTTGAAATCTGAAAAGACAGAGCTATGCCATCTGAAGTGAGAATTTTATATGCAGCGGGCTGATTCGCGAAGTTTGTTTCTTCGATTTCACCGTTAAGGTATTTGTACTCGTAAGCAAAACACCCTTCATCTGTAGCCATACCGCAGTCTTTTAGTACATCAAGGTATGGCTTAAACACATTCTCGTAAAAAGGGTGGCTTGTCATGTGGCTGTAGCTCATAACCGCCTGCCTTGAACCCATGTCTCCTATGGCACTTGCCTCAACTGTTTTAACAGTGTTAAAAGCTTTTTTTAATGCCGTTACATATTGGTCTTTGCTTACTTTTGTAATCACCGCAGGGATGGTAAGTGCCGCGACAACGCCAATGATTGCCAATGTTAACAATACTTCTGCTAAAGTAAAAGCCTTTTTCATAACTATTTCCCTTTGCACTTGTTTTTCGCTATATATAAACTATATATAAATATAGCATTTTTAACTGCAGCATTCAAGTGTAAGTACACTGCTTATTTTATGATAAAATCAAATATAGAATTGAGGAAAAGCGTATGGCGATTAAAGCACAACGAGGTACAAAAGATATATTCGCAGATGAAATCTTAACCTGGCAGAAGATTATCGAAACCGCGGGCGAGCTTTTCAGATGTGCAAATTACTCGAGAATCATCACCCCCGTCTTTGAAGCAACAGAACTTTTTGCCAGAGGCGTTGGCAGCTCAACCGACATTGTAAACAAGGAAATGTATACTTTTTCTGTCGGCAATGTGGATATAAACTTCGGTTCGCAAATCCGCTCATACGTTTTTCACCCGTACAAAATGGTTAAAGACCACAGAACAGGGTATGAAATGGGCAATGTTGATGCTGTTATGGACGGAGATTTGGACGGGTTTATAGAAGCATATCTGCGCCAACAGAGTTCTTGATACCTGTATTTAGTAGTTCATAGCCCCTTCCGACAGGACTTTTGCTGCACAGTATGCACCTGTTGCGGGACATTTCCTGTCGACATCGGCACTTGATAAACTTTTACCGTCTACACCATACGCTCCGTGAGGTTTTATTCCAAGCTCCGGGATGACGTAAAAATTAAACAAGTCTCTTCCGTATTTGTTAGGCCCCTTTTGCCCGTTTACATCAATCCAAAATTTGCCGGCAATTTTTCCATCTGGTTCGGCAATGTAAGCTAAAGCAATTCCGTCAGAGGTAACAAACTTGTACCTGCTCGTGGTATTTAAGTTTAAATCCCATTCTGAACCGTCTAAATACGTATAGACTGTTACAAAGCAGCCTTCATCTCTTGTATTGCCGCATTCTTTCATAGTGTCAAAATAGGACTCGAAATATGTTTCAAAATCTTCTTGTGTGTTCTTCCAATTCCAATTGGTCATTGGACCATGTTCTCTGACCGCTTTGTGTTCAATACTTTTCAGGGTATTGTACGCCTTTTTCAGTGCTACAACATATTGGTCTCTGGTAACTTTTGTTATGACGGCAGGAATTGTAAGCGCTGCAACAACTCCGATAACAGCCAATGTTAACAATACTTCTGCTAAAGTAAAAGCCTTTTTCATAACCATTTCCCTTTGCACTTGTTTTTCGCTATATATAAATATAACATTTTCAACCACGGCATTCAAGTGTAAATATATCTGCGTATTTTATGATAAAATCAAGTATAGAATTGAGGAAAAGCGTATGGCGATTAAAGCACAACGAGGTACAAAAGATATATTCGCAGATGAAGCCCTGACCTGGCAGAAGATTATCGAAACCGCGGGCGAGCTTTTCAGATGTGCAAATTACTCGAGAATCATCACCCCCGTTTTTGAAGCAACAGAACTTTTTGCCAGAGGCGTTGGCGGTTCAACCGACATTGTAAACAAGGAAATGTATACTTTTTCTGTCGGCGGTGAGGACAAAACATCCATTACGCTGCGTCCCGAAAATACGGCGGGAATCGTGCGGGCGTACATAGAACACAATATTTCACGACAAAGCCCTCCGCAAAAGTTCTGGTATTTCGGGCCAATGTTCAGGTACGAGCGTCCGCAGGCCGGAAGACAAAGGCAGTTTAACCAGATAGGCGCCGAACTGTTTGGCGTTAAAGAGGCTTCGGCAGATGCCGAGGTAATTTCTCTTGCCGCAGATTTTCTCAAAAAACTGGGCTTAAAAGACCTTGAAGTTGAAATCAACTCTCTGGGCTGCAAAGACTGCCGCGAAGCCTACAGAAGCTCTATTAAAGAGGCGGTTAAAGCCAATCTTGACGAGCTTTGCGACGATTGCAAAATGCGCTATGAAAAAAATCCCTTGAGAATGCTTGACTGTAAAAATGAAGGATGTCAAAAGTTTTTTGATACTCCCGCCATCCAAGAAGTTATAAAAGCAGACTATATATGTGACGAGTGCACCTCGCATTTTGAAGACTTAAAGAAATACCTTAACGAACTTGAAGTGAAGTATTCCGTAAACAAACTTTTGGTGAGAGGTCTTGACTACTACAACAGAAGTGTTTTTGAGATTAAAAGCAATGACCTTGGTTCTCAAAATGCTGTCTGCGGCGGCGGAAGGTATGATGGTTTGGTTGAAATGCTTGACGGTCCGCCAACTCCTGCTGTCGGTTGGGCAATGGGCGTTGAAAGGCTTTATTCTTTGATAGACAAAGCAGAGCCGCAAAAACTCGACTACTTTATAGTGTCCGATAATGCGGCTGAAGCTCTCAAACTTGCACAAAAACTGAGAGACAGAGGTTATTGTGCTGACTTTGATATGCAGTCAAGAAAATGGGGCAAGCAGTTGGACAAGGCATCAAAAGTTGCGAAATACGCTGTTATTTTAGGGGAAGACGAACTAAAAGATTTGCCCGAAGGAGTTTTAACAGTTAAGAATCTCACTACCGGAGAGCAAAAAAAAGAAGAAATCTTATAAATAATTTTACTTTTTCAAAAACATATGTATATACTTTTATAGTAAGACTTGAAAGGTAAGCCTTTCGTGTTAAGTATTTAATCTGGTTGAGGTTTTGATGAAGAAAAAGATTTTTGCATTAGTTATCATCTGTTTATTTTTGGGTTCGGGGTATGCAGGTGCCATTGAAGAAACAAAGTACAATACTGCGCCGTCTTACGAGACAATGCAGCTGTACAAAAAATGTACAACAGACCCAAATGTTGTCGGTGCTCTTGAGTGCTTGAAAGAAACACCCGGCGAGTTTTCAAGAAAAGCAATTCTGGGACAGAATTTAACAGGTAAGCCCATGAAGATTGAGTTTAAAGACTTATCTGCAATCAATCCGGCTTATGCAAATTTTGATGCCCTGGGTTGGAAAAAAGGCAGCCAGCTTTCAATTTTTATTAACCCAAAGCACAGTACCGCTCCAAAAGAAGCCCTTGCAGCCCTTTTAGCGCACGAGGCTTTACATCAGGATGAGTTTAACTCACTAAATGAAGAAACATATGCGTGGACTTTAGAAGCTGCGGTTTGGACACAGCTTAGCGACGACTATCCGAATGTAGTGAATATTTCGCATCCTCTTGTCCAAAGAGAAAATACATTGAAAAAACTTTTTATAAAAGGCAACTATACCGATAAGTATATAAGAAAAACTGTTACTTCAAATTCGGGATATCAGGGTCTGCCTTCAAGAAGTCCCGGTTTTGAAGATAATTTATAGTAACATCAAAAACCGAAACATACTAATCTTATACCGGTATCAATTAGATACCGGTATTTTTTAATAATTTTCTTTGGCTCAAGCACCGAAAAGGAAGGTGCTGTGTGCGGCAAAATTGCAAGAAAAAGCCTTAAGCGCTTTTTTCTATGCGTTTAATAAGCCTTAAGGGCGGCAGATTTTGTTCTGCTCTTGAGATTTCCTCTACCCAGACTTGCGTAGTTTCTTTTATCCGTACCGGCTCATGTGTTTCTTTTTTGTGTACGGCAAAACGTACATCCGTAAAGTTTATTTGTTCAAGTTTTTCGATATAGAACTCTTCACTCCCGCAATTGGTGCAGTATTTCTCCGAAGGCACTATTTCTTCAAAATGCATTTTTGCATCACGTTTGATATCACAGCATTTGCAGCGGACAATGTAGAAATATTTTTTTAAATAAACGCCGCACTCCGGACAGTAGCCTTCGTTGTCTTGAATAAGAGCGTGTTTATGGGTACACGAAAAGCGTTTTTTAAAAAACAAATGCAACAACTTCTTCATTCTCTACTTTTAAGGGCAAAGAGAAAAAAGTCAAATTACTTGCGCGATAACGTCAAAAACTCGTCTTTGGGCTGTGGCTTTGGTTTTGGCGCAAAAGTCAGAAGTATTTTTTTAAACATATCAATAAAAAAAGTAACTATTTTCTCAAAAATACCGGTCTCTTGAGGCGCGGCATCTTCTTTTTCGAAAGTATCCTCTTTTCCTTCAAAAGAAATAAGTATTTCTTCCTGATTTTCTTCCCCGTCTTTTCCTCTTCCGCGCATATAGCCTAAGTTTCCCCCACCGCCGTTATTTTGCATGTGTTGGGATTCTTGTATCATTGGCCTGTTGTTAGGGCCGTTTATGTTGAATGAAGACATGTCAACACCTCTGTTTGGTTGAGGTTAACTTTTGTTAAAGCTTCGCTTTGCAATGGGTTATTTGGTACAAGTTCAGGAATTTACATTAACTCTTGCCGTCTTCCTTATTATACAGCATTTTTGTGACATTTGTAGTACACCATACGATGTATTTTAAGAATTATTAAGCAAGCTCAAAGGCCAGTTTGATTGCTTCTGACATACTTTGATGTCTTGCAATACCCTTGCCCTTTATGTCATAGGCTGTTCCGCAAGAGGGAGAAGTGCGTATAATGTCCAGTCCGATAGTTGTATTAACTACTTTATCAAAAGCTAAAGCCTTGACTGCGCAAAGTCCCTGGTCGTGATATGAAGATATAACGGCATCATACTCCTGCTGCTTGCTGCCTAAGTACTTCTCGCCGATGCCGGCAAAAAGTCCGTCTGCAGGAAAAGGACCCGAAACCCGTACATCCAGCTCGTTTAAAGTTTCAACTGCGGGTATAAAGACGTCCAACTCCTCAGCGCCAAGCAGTCCGTCTTCTCCTGCGTGGGGATTCAGGGCGCATAGTGCAATTTTAGGGGAGTTGATTTTGTATTTTTCTTTTAAAAAATTGTTTAAACGAAAAGTTTTTTCAATAATCATCTCTTCGCTTATTTGAACTTTACTTAAAGGCAGGTGGCGCGTAAGAAGCATTAGCCTTAAGTCTTTTGCAATGAAAAGCATCTCTGCCCTCTGCTCGTCATGTGCCAAAAAATGTTCCAGCACTTCTGTTTGTCCGTTGAAATTGTGTCCTGCGTCATTGAGTGCTTTTTTTGAAACAGGCGCTGTCACTATCCCCTGAATTTTTTTATTTTTTGCCAAATCACAAGCAACCTCAAGAGCTTTAAAGCAAAACTCACCGTTTGAACTTTCGTCAATTCCTATGGAAGGATAGTCCAACCCGAGATTTTTGCCCACTATAACAACTTGTTCTTTCGGAATGTTTAATTCCGAAAGAGCCTTTCGGGCTATTTCCTCCCCTATACCGTGAGGGTCACCCGTCGTTATTGCTATTTTTTTCGACATTATCATATTCATGGCGCTCAAAGTATTTAATAATCTCTATCAGGGTTGTAGAGTTACCCAGGTTGCCGGACTTTGTGACTATAAACTGGGCATGAGAATCTATGCAAAGCGGGATAGCAGGAAGAATTGCCTCGACTACCTGCAAATGCTGTGCATCAAGTGCTTCTGCACACTTGTAGGAGGTTTCGCCGCCTATTGTTATAAGTACAAATTCTCTTTCTTCCCGAATTCTTTGAAGCAAAAGCGCAAGATAATCCGTTATTTTTGTCGCAAAATCATCCCTGCTTATACCCTCGTCTATCAACTTTTCTCGTGCCTGAGACTCATTGTCTTCCAACTCGTTTGTCAGCTCGCCAACATGCACTGTTACAATATTATCTTTTACAAGATTTGAAGTTACGCGGGAAACTACGGCGTCATTAACTCCGTCTAAAATATCCGACAATCTGAGGTTTATAAAATAAGCATTTTCAATATCATCGTCATATTGCAGTTTTCTTATCTGCAGTGCGCCCAATTGTGTGGCAGAACCGCACAAAACTAACTTTGGCAATAAAGGCAGAGTTTTTTTAATGTGGTGGAGTTTGTCTCCGGGTACCCAAATTTCGCCGAGCGCTTGAGCCAATCCGGCCGAGCCGCATGGGAGGATATTGTGATTACATTTTTGCATAGCCAGTACAATCTGCTCAAAGTCTGTTGTAGATAAAACGTCCATTACAATTAACTTTTTTCCTTCACCAATGAGTTCATTCATTTTTGAGGTTATAGGCCCTGCGCCTTTTGCTATGGTTGAAAAATCAATTAACGCAACATCTTTTGCAGATTTTTCATCAAGCTGTTTTTTCAAAATAAGCGGAATGCTCGAATCGCAGATTGGTACATGCGGGTCTCTGGCTGCTTCGGTCCGCTCAATCGGTATGCCTTTTAAAAGTTGAAAACCGCCTATCGTTATTCTGCCTTCTTGAATGTAAGCAGGAACGATAATCGCAGCGTCTTTCTCCGTAGCTTCAAGCGCGGCATAAATCTCCGCCGCTATATTTCCTCTTAAAGTCGAGTCGATTTTTTTATAAAAGTATTCAACCCCAAGACCGTCCTTAAGCGCTTTTACTGCTTCATATGTTTTTTTTGCGGCAGCTTCGGGTTCAATATTTCTGCTTTCTGTTGAAACAGCCCAAGCTGCTGTACTTGCTCTTTTATTCGGAAGGTTATTATAATCAAGAATAATCTCCGCTCCACAGCCTTTTTTATGAAACTGTAATGCGGTATCGTTTGCTCCTGTTAAATCGTCAGCGATTATCCCTATAATGCTGGGTATAAACATTTTTTATTTTAAACCTCATTATGCGGCGGATTCGTTTTTAGAACCCATAAGTCTGACATTGTTGCACCTTATAAAGAACCTTTCGTTCTCTTCTCCGTCAGGCCCTTTCCATTTACTGGAAGCGAGTCTTCCTTCGATGCCTACGAGTCTGCCTTTTTTAACCCACTCTCCGGCTATTTCAGCTTGTTTGTCCCAGACTTCTACGTTAAACCAGTCAGTCGCTTCTTCTTTTGTACGGGAATCCCAGCGATTTACAGCCAGAGAAAACGTTGTTTTAACTTTGCCGCTTTCAAAATATTTCATTTCAGGGTCTTGTCCAACACGCCCCACAATAACAACAGAATTAATATTTACCATCTATTTGCCCCCTGCCCTCTTGTCTTTAGTATTAAACTGAATGGTGTGATTATAGTATGAAATACACCCTTTGTCCATAAAAAACCGACAAAAGTGTTAAGGTTCGGACACAACTTGGTTCCTGCCTTGCCCTTTTGCTTTATATAGGCATTTGTCTGCATATTCAATGAGCTTTTCGGGTGCATCTCCGTCCTGAGGCATGCTCGCTACCCCCACACTTATCGTAACACTTGTTTTTGACCCGTTGGCCAGGATAAACTTACCTTGTTCTACCGCAAGGTGTATTTTCTTTGCGGCTAAAACTGCCTCGTCCTTACCTGTGTTGGGCAAAATAACGGACATCTCTTCTCCGCCGTACCTGCAGGCGATGTCTGTTGAGCGTATGGATTTTTTAATTGCAAGTGCTACCTGCCTCAAAACCGCGTCTCCGCTTTGATGCCCGTGCGTATCGTTGAACTTTTTAAAGAAATCAATATCAATGAGAATAAGTGAAAACGGTACTTCGTATCTCTTGGAATTGTTTGTCTGTGCAATCATCTGCTCTTGAAAATATCTGTGATTGTACATTTCAGTCAGACCGTCAGTCACGGCAAGCTTGTATGTATGCTCATAATCCCTGTATACAAGCAGGTACTTTACTATGTAACACCCTATAAACATTATTGCTCCGAAAGTTATAGGCAGAACTATTCCTATCCATAGATTGAACGCCTGCATCAGGAACGTTGCAAGCACTATATATCCAAAAAAGACAACCAATGTTTCAACAATGGTAAAAAGCACCGAACGGGATTTAACAACCCCTATGCCTATTAAAATACACAGCAAAAAGGTTATTACAAGGTCTGTATGGAAACTTGTTCTCTTTATAAAACTGTTATCTATAACGTTGTTTACAAAGGTTGTGTGTATTTCAACTCCGGGATGCTGGCGCGAAACAGGCGAAGTTTTAACATCCGAAAGAGCTGTTGCGGTTGTACCTATATATATAAGTTTATTCTTAAAATTGTCTTTTAAAAATTTCTTGTCATTATTTTTTATAGCTTCGCTTACTTGATACAGACTTATTGTCTTAAAAGTTCCCCCTGGTCCGTACCAGTTCAAAACAGCCTCGCCGCGCTTTAGAAGCGGTATTTTATGTTTCTTGTTTATGATAAGAAATTCATTCTTCATCTCAAAAGTATTTGTCTCTATGCCTAAATACTTTAATGCCGTCAAAAATGCAAGATGCTTGTAGTAACTGTCTTTGTATATAAAAAGCGGCGGCATTTTTCTCATAACGCCGTCATCGTCGCGTGTTGCATTTATAATGCCTATGTTGTCTGTCCCTTCAAGAAGTTCATCCATTATTTTTCTGCAGTTAGAGTACGTTATAAGCGTACTGTTTTTTAGGGAGGCATCGTTTTTAACCGTGTTTTTGAGGTAGTTCGGCAAATCTATAGGCTTACGAACCTCTTGGGGAAAATTGTCAAAGTTCATTGAGATGAGGACATTGTCATTGCTTATAACCGCGTCAATTAATTTTTGGTCAGAGCTGCCTTCCAGCATCATTTTTTTTGTAAACAAAAGGTCAAAAGCAATAAGTCGGGGCTCGTACTTTTCCAGAACATTTATCATATCCCCCCAGAAAGATCTGGGTACGGGCCAAGTACCGTAGTTATCGGTTATGTACTCATAACTCGGGTCGTCTACGGCAATTATTACGATGTTTTCATTATGTTTTTTATGATGCAAAAGAACATTTTGCCTGTGGTCAAAAGTTTTATCCTCAATGGAGGATAGAAAATTTCTTAAAATATCAAAAGAACTTAAATACAGAAGTATTGCAAAAATAAATATTGCCGCAATAGAATATACCAAAGTAGTAAATAGCTTTTTATGTGTACTCATATTCATCTATAATATCATAGAGTGCGTTTTGGTTCTTGAATTTTATTTCAACTCCGAAACTCCTCAATAAGTCAGGCAGGGTTGCTTTTGTGCCAAACCGGTTTTCATCGGCACTTTTTAGAAAGCGAAGTAAGCACTCTTCATTTAAATTTGTGACCATAGTCGATATCTTCTGATATTTTGTGTTTTCAAACATCAACCGTAAGGTTAATTTAAGGACTTTTTTTCTAGTTCAAACAGATGAAAAACGGATATCTGTATAGATAAAAAGGATTAGTACGGAACAGTCGCTATTTAGTTTAGGGGGAAGGTCCTAAAAGTCTTTCGGGTTAATAAGCCTAACGTTATTGAGCACTTTGACTTCAAGTTTCGATGCGCCGGGCTGCACTAAACAGGCATCAGGATCTTTGTATACCCTTATGTACTTTACCACTCCTATGCTGTCGGAATAAGGTTTGTAATCACATGGCTGTGAAAGGTCAAAAGAAGCGTTTTCACATATTGCTTTAAACTCTTTCAGGCCAACCGTTCTGTCTGTAGTTGTAACGTTTGCCTTGCAGCCCACATCTTCCCACATAATTCCTGCGTCGCTGTCTATACCTGCAAAAACATAATATCCGTATGGAGATTCTACGCTAAAATCCTCTCCCCGTTTGTCTGTCAGCAAGGGGTTCAGTTCGATAGCCTCCCCGAATTTTTGATTTTCAGGAATTTGTGTAAAAGTTTTTGCTGCAGACGTTGCCTTTAAAACAACATATCCCACCCCCGCAAAGCGTAAAAAGTAAGTCTCCGCCGGCATTTCGGTTGTTATTCTTACCTTATGGCTGCCATCCTCATATTTAGTCTCAAAAGTTTTTATGCTTGCCACAGGAAGTCCGTGGATTTGAAGCACTTCTGAAGGCAGATTCGGGTCAACTGCTCCGGAGTTCAAATATGCCGCACTTGCGAGGGCTACGGTTTCCGTTGCCTTTTGCAGTTTAAACCTGTCAAGAACAACAAAGGCTGTGTCCAGTCCAAAAGCACAAAAAACTATAAATGTTGCGAGAAATACAGAGGTGGTTACTGCTATATTTGCCTTTAGCGGCTTTAATTTTCTCATGTCTCTCATCCCTCGTTCTCGGGTACTTCAGGCGTAACCCCTTCCCCGGGTTCTTCGGGAGTGGTTGGTTCGGGCTCATCTTCCTGTGAAAGTGTTGAGAAAGTATACTCTAAATCGCTGTTTGTTATGGAGTAATAGTTAGGTCTCAAAATGGCATCGTTTACTATTATAGCTGTTTTGAAAAAAAATTTTTCGGGAAGCGCAGGGAAGAAAGCATTAACCAAAGTAAAAGCGGTTATATAGTTATACGAAGCCGTCACTGCCGTCATATCTCCCATAAAGACTATACCTGTCTCAACTGTGTCTGCATATATGGCCTTGGAATTTTTCATTGAAGCCCGAGTGGTGTTTTTGATTCTGTCGGCAATTTCAGTTACATCCGACTGCAGCTTATTTTCCATCGAAATCATATTTATGGACTGATGCAGCGCCAGATTAAACTTGTAGTTGGAATAAAGCGCCATGGAAAAGTCCATAAGGATGCCCAAAACTGCGAGAAAAAACGGGAAAAAAAGAATAAACTCAACAAGGTGTTGGGCGCTTAGGCGGCGTAAGGGTTTAGAAATGCGGCTTACCGCTTTTGCGTCCGGCGAACCTATGGATTTTAGGTAGGGCGAGAAAAGTTTTTGCATAAAATTTTTTAAAATACTATACAAAAATCTTTCTTTATTAAATCTTCCAACCTGTCTACCGGCTTGCTTCATTACTGTCCCTTTAAAAAGGTCTACTCTTCGGCAAATCTGTTATATGTACTTTTGCCCATAAAACTGTAAGATAAATCACCATATGTAACCTCTATCGGGTATGTGTCCATATCGTGATAGAACAGATAAAAATAGTTCCTTGTACCGCTTTTCAATGTAGTTACGGAATTAATTGTATGAAGCGAAATACCTCTTACCGTTTCGGCAATGTCTTTTGTGGAACTGTCTGCTGCAAGGTGTTCCGAGCTGACGCTTCTCATCTCGTTTGCATATGTTGAGTTAGAAAGTGTAGCCATAGATCTTAAAGCCGGCGCCATTGACTGCATACTTGCCAACATGCCTGTCTGCTCCCCTTGAAAAGCGTTAAGGTAGTCCGAAGGACTAATTATGGGAAGGGCTTGTCCTTGTGCAGTTACTTTTATATCTTTAACGTTGAATATTAAATCTTCGCCCGACCCGTTTGTAAACTCGGCGTATAGTACTAAAACACCCTGAACAGAGGCTTTTGAAACACCCGCCCTTAAACTTACTCCGTCAGACTCTTTTAAATAGGTGGAGAAGACCATAGACTCGTTTGTCTGAACTATTTTCACGCGTTCTTTATCGTAGTCTTCGCCATTATAAGTCAAAAGTGAACCGCAGCCGCAGCAAAATACTGCGAGTGCGGTTACAACTAAAATATTACATAATACTTGCTTTTTCATCATCACTAACCCCTTTGATAGTGAGGTTTACTCTTCCTTTTTCATCAATTTTTAATACTTTTACTATAACATCTTGCCCTACATTTAGGTGCGGTTCAATAGTGTCTATTCTTTCGTTGCAAACTTGAGAAATATGAACCATACCGTCTTTGCCGGGTGCAAGTTCTACAAAGGCGCCGATAGGGATTATGCGGACAACTTTGCCCTTTAGAACCATACCTGCTTCGGGCTTAAATGTTAAGGCTTTAACCATAGAAATAGCTATGTCTGAACCTTCTTTATCGTTGGATGTTATAGTTACCGTACCGTCATCTTTAATGTCAATCTCAGCTCCTGATGCGTCAATGATGCTTCTTATCATTTTTCCGCCGGGTCCGATAACCGTTCCGATATCTTCAGTCGGGATAGTCAGAGTATAAAGTCTTGGTGCGTGTTCTGAAAGGTCGGTACGCGGAGCGGAAATGGCTTCTTTCATTTTGTCCATAATGTGAAGTCTGCCTGTTTTAGCTTGGTCTAATGCTCGGCTGAGGGTAGCGTTTGAAATGCCCTTAATCTTCATATCCATTTGAAGCGCCGTAATGCCTGCTTCACTACCTGTTACTTTAAAGTCCATGTCGCCAAGGAAGTCTTCAATACCCTGAATATCAGTAAGAACGATGTCTGTATCGCCTTCTTTAATCAAGCCCATTGCAACGCCTGAAATCATAGCTTTAACGGGAACGCCTGCATCCATTAGTGCCATTGAAGATGCACAGGTAGACGCCATAGAAGTTGAACCGTTAGACTCTAAAATGTCAGAAGTTACACGAATCGTATAAGGGAAATCTTTCAAGTCAGGCAGCGCAGGAGTATTTGCACGCTCTGCAAGGTTTCCGTGACCTACTTCACGTCTTCCCGGTCCGCGCATCGGTTTAACTTCGCCGACAGAGAAGCCGGGGAATATGTACTTATGCATATATGTTTTTTTAGTTAAAGGGTCTACGCCGTCAAATTCTTGAGCCATAGAAGGGCCTGCAAGAGTTGCAGCAGAAAGTGCCTGAGTTTGACCGCGTGTGAATACAGCGCTGCCGTGAGCTCTGGGGATTGTGCCGACTTCACACCATATAGGACGAACTTCGTCTGATTTTCTGCCGTCTGCCCTGATGCCTTCGTCTTTAATCATTGCGCGCATAATCTTCTTCTCTAAAGACTTAAACTCTTCAGCCACAAAGTCTATGCCTGTTTCGCACATCATTGTCTTAATAGCGTGGTCATCAGGAAGTGCTTCAATTTTTTCTTTTATTATATTTTTTGCTTCATCAAGCTTTGCTTTTCTGTACTCTCTGTCGAAGTTGTGGTATGCATCGTGAATAATGTCATAAGTATTTTCTTTAATGATAGCTGCGATTTCAGACGTATCATAAGGGTCAACAAAAGCTCCAATCTGCACTCCGCACTCTTTAGCGAATGCGATTTGCATATCACACTGTTGTTTTATGAATCCTTGAGAGAACTCAACCGCCTGCATAATGTCATCTTCAGATACAAAACTGCATCCTGCCTCAACCATTATGACGCTGTCTGATGTACCTGCTATAACGACATCCATATCAGACTTTTCTGATTGTTGGTGTGTAGGGTTAGCTATCAGCTGACCGTCAACTCTTCCCACACGAAGAGCGCCGACAGGTCCGTCAAAAGGTGCGCCTGAAAGCATTAGGGCTGTTGAAGCACCTACAATAGAAAGGACATCAGGTTGGTTTTTTTGGTCATAACTAAAAAGTTGTGAAACAATTTGAACATCATTCCTGTATCCTTTAGGGAATAATGGTCTTATAGGACGGTCTATTAACCTTGAGGTTAATATCGCCCTTTCTGAAGATCTGCCTTCAGAGCGGATATAGCCGCCGGGTATTTTGCCTATAGAAGACATTCTTTCTTCGTAATCTATTAACAGAGGGAAAAAGTCTATTCCTGCTCTTGGTTTATCGCTGACTACAGCATGTATAAATAACATTGTATCTTCACATTTAACTGTAACGCTTGCAGTTGCACTTTGTGCAAACTTGCCTGTTTCAATCTCTACAACCTTCTCGCCGATTGTAATTTGGGTTTTCTTAACTTCGTTCATTGTCTTTTTCTTCTTTCTTTTGTATCTATCTTCTTTTTTACTCTCAAGACTAATTATATAACAAAAGCATTTAAAAGTATGTAAAACTTTTCCGGACAATCCGTTTTTGTCTTTTTAAAAAACTTGTTGCAATGAGCCTAAAAATGTGTATAATTAGTTGTAGTTTGTGACGAATTAAACAGAAATAAAAACAGAAGCCCTATAGAACTATTTCCTACAAGCAAGTGTAGAATATTGGAATATGTTGATAGGCCAAATAGAGCTATTGGGCTAAAAGTTTGAAGTCTGCATAAAAATGTACTTCGACGCAAAAATATTTAGTATAAAAACAAAAGAAAGCGGTTTATTATGAAAACAAAAGGATTTACGCTAGCCGAGGTGCTTTTAACCTTGGCTATTATCGGTGTTGTAGCAGCACTTACCATTCCTGCAGTCGTTACTAAAATTACGCAGGACCAGTATGCAGTGGGATTGAAAAAGGCCTATAACACCCTTAAGGCAGTTGAAAGAGAAGCAAAAGAAGAGCACGGGGATATAAAAAACTGGAACTGGTCAGGAAATTTAACTGCCACATTTAATACTTACTTCAAGCCGTATTTTGACATACTTAAAGATTGCGGCGCAGACACTGATGACGGATGTTTTCCTGGAAAAAAAGAGTGGAAGGCACTTAACGGAACAGCGCAGGCCGATACTTATAACGCCGCTACTCATTACAGGATAATCACTTCTGACGGCGTTGCTTACGCGTTTTGGAAAAATGATACCAAAATAGCCCCGCCTGCAAGAATGGGTGCCTTTATAGTTGATGTTAACGGTAAAAAGGGGCCAAATACAATAGGCAGAGACATTTTCGCTTTTAATCTGTTTCCTACAAATGGTATAAAGCCTTATGGCGCGCTTGATCCCTCAAAGGAAGGCGTACCTATTGCTACATCTATAGTTAACGGTCCTGCCGATACTCAGTCCTGCAATACTAAATGCGCCGGTGCCAACTGCGGTTGGTATTGCCCGGCTAAAATCTTGGCAGAGGGTGCAATGGACTACTAAGTGTTTGAGCTGGGGGCTCAAAAGCAGCCGTATCGATGTAGGTGATACTCCCCCGCTTTGCCAAAGTGAAGCGGGACACTGCTTTACGGTTTGACGTGAAATTAAAGAATTTTTAAATTAAAATCTTCTTCCAGAACACGGACTACTCGGGGATTTACCATAAGCGTAGGGCATTTTGTTATAAATATTCCGACATCTTCAAAAATGTGCTTCAACCCGAGCGCAATCGTTGCAACCTGAGCAGAACAATGAGTGAAGAAAAAACGCACATGAAGATGCCTGCTGCGTGCAGAATTCGCAATAAGATTTAAAAGTTCAATTTCAAGAGGTGAGCCTATGTGTATCACTTGCGAGCTTCCGAAAAGTTCACACTCCTGCTTACCGTCATGCTGCCCGACTAAAACGGTTATATTTTTAGCATCTGTATTTGCAATAGTGTCCATTATTTCCTGCTTGCTGTAACGAAGCTCTTCAAAGTATTCTTCTGTATCCTGAAGAAAGCCCTCTTGTATCATAGCTGCCTGTATAAGAGGTTCAAAATTATTATTTTCTATTCTCGTTGCACCCTTGAGTATAATATCGCCCGAACCGAACATCACACCCCTGCAAACAGCGTCTATTTTCTGAAAAAAACTTCTGCCCAGAAAGATGACACCCGGGAATGTTGAAAAGTCATACTCGATATTAGGCGAACCCCACTGCCCTACAAGGTTTTTATACTCTCTGAATTTAGGATAATGATGCGCCACAAAAAGAATGTTGTGGGTATAGACATTAACCGGCCTGTCTTTTATCGTCTCCAAAATCAGTTCGAGTTCTTTAAGGTCAAGACCGTCCGCAAGTATGGCCTTTCCCTTTTTTACACTTGTACGAAGCCTGGCGCCTGTCGGTTCGCCGTAGTTTTTAATGTACGTCTGTGCAAGTTTTTTTATAATGTCATTCGATATATTCAAAAACTCTTTAATCCTTCTGACAAGCTTCTCTTCGCGAGTAACTGTATTGACGGTCAAAGAGTACAGTCTCAAAACTTCAAAGTCATACATTGTATAGTCAGGTTCAAATGCCTTTATACGCCCTATATTTCTTGCCGCGGTTTTAATCAGGATAAGAATAAGAGAAAATAACCCCTTTTTTTCTTCGGGAATATTTTTCTGCCTGTAGCGCATTATTTTTTCGCCCTCGCGGGTCATATCAACGATAGAATTTTTAAGCTTTTCTCCTACGGGTAAATCCGCAAACAGTTCGGTTTTGTTTGTTGTATACATATTGTGCGCCAGAACTTTGTCCTCGTATAGCTTGTCATAAAGCGCATAATAGTCATGTTCCGCAAAGTTTGTATTCAGAAGCGATATGCTTAGTGCATTAACTGCATTTGAAGCTATTTTATGGTCTTCAAGACCGTGTTCACGTGCCTTTACAAGATAAAAAGAAAGCTGTCTCAGTTCATTTGCAATAAGCTCTTCGAGTGAGCTCAGGCGTAAATCTGTCGTACATATGCCCGAACTTGAACAAGAGTCTTTGTCGTCAAAATTTCTAAAATATGTATACATCATCAAAACCTTTCCAAGTATGCAAAAAAGGGTTTTTAACCCCTGTTTTTTGCAATGCCATTATTTTATTTACAATAAGGCAACTTTTAATCCCTAAAACGGGCAATGTTTTATTAGCGGAAGGAAGTAGACTATTGTTTTTAATTACAAAAGATGCCCTCAAAACTTTTTTGAGGTAAAATCCTGTTATGAAAAAACGAACGAGCCAAAGCAGAAAGCTTGCTTTCAAATTTGTGAGTGAGAGCTTCAAAAGACCGGAGGTCTTATGAAAAAAAAACGAACGAGCCAAAGCAGAAAGCTTGCTTTCAAATTTG